>OFHM01000178.1_pt1 | contig 61513 bp, 56 predicted proteins | sample 1521311 | NCBI WGS metagenome assembly OFHM01 (sample SAMEA3504083, study PRJEB24116) | mouse gut metagenome | biome: mouse gut; feature: mouse-associated habitat; material: faeces | place: Denmark | collected 2011 | reverse complement strand
AATTAAGACCGCCGAAAAAAATCAAATTAATTTACACACTTTACTTGACAAACCCATTTTAGCCGGTGTAATACCCGTTAGGTCAATCGCATGGCTGAACTGTTACTCAAAAAATTTATCCTTATCTGGCATCAACCAAGACTTAAATTCATACTTCTCCTCTTTCTTGTAATGATTTAAATAGGCGTTTGCAAAACGCCAGAACCCGCAGAAATGATGGATTCTCCTTGAAGCATATCCGAACATCACAGCCCTAAAAAATCCGACTCTCCGAATGAGGATAAAAACCTTACCGATTCCAAAACACTACTTCCCGTATGAAAGGAGTTCTTTGAAATGCATCCTCTGATTAACCCGAACACTTTTCTGGTCGATATGGATTTTAATTCCATCGAAATCTATAAATATCTTCTCCATGATACTTCTATTGAGAAAGCATATATTCCGCTGTAAGGAAGAATCTCCCTGCCATGAAGTTTGTATGTCCGAAGATGAAGGATGAAACAATTTCTTTACCTAATCTTTTCATCCACGATTGATAGATGTTTTCTGATTTTGTTCGTACAATTAAATATCTCTGCAAAAGAATACCAAATCATATTCTTCTTGTAATACTACGATACATTTTTTTAATCTTCGATTCAACAAATAAATGCTAAATCCATCGTCCCTTTCAAAATACTGCTCTAAAAATATTTCTATATCATTAATTAACGAAAACACCACATGAAAATGCTCAATGATAATTATTTCTGAATCGCAGCTTACGAAAGGCTTGATTTTTTGTTTTGCCCAGGAAACGTATCTGGGATAATCGCAATTAAGAGGTGTCTTATCCGTAGCTTTACAACCAACTTTATTTATACTGTCTATCACACTTACTTCACTTTTTGTTAATTCATCCATCAAAGCTATTCTAAAATCTTTTATTCCATCATAACTTTTATATTTATTATTTAAACGAAGAAGTTCTAATCTATCTTTTAAATTCATACCATTACCCCTTACAACGAATCATTAAATGATGGTCTTTTCCATGTCTGGCATCCTTTATAGCCGTATACCTGTTTTCTGGTTTTTTAAAATCATAAGTATATTGATTTCCTCCACTTGGAACTTTTCCAGCATGCGCATGAGTAGGAATATTGGGATCACTTGTATGCAGGACAGTAACTTTCTTAAAACCTTTCGCATCTACAAATTCATAATACCTGCCATGAGATGTTGCATTATTTGATACTACATAGTTTTTATTTCCATATTTCGTAACATCCCCTGTAACTATCCATTGCCGAACAGGTTGCTGACTCCAAGGAATCCCCGCTAATTCTTTAGCATATCGAAGAGCTTCCCGTTCAGAACCAAAAGGATTTAGCCCAAAGACATTGATCTGTATCATCGGGTTTCCAACATACCCATAAATCGTCGGATTCTCCCCAGCTAACCCAATCGGATCCTGCTGGGTATCACATCCGTCCTCCGGTGAATCATACCAGATACGATGATCATATAGTCAAATTTATTCATCCTCGCGTTATACATAAAATGTCCGGGATTGTTCACATTGAGTGCATAGTATAAAAGCAATCCAATATTATTCAATTAAGCATAATCAGACAATAACATCTTTGATTACATATGAGCCACATTGAAATCATAAATTTCTTCTCTCGGGTTTTTAAACCCATCAAACTCATTCACTTTCGTCAGGCCAAACAAAAACCCATAATTTGAATCCGGGTACCCTACAGACTGTTTACGTGCAAACCCTTTCACAGATAACAAATACTTCCCTGAAGGAATATCATATTTAAATGCCGAGTATATTATGTCTCCATCTAATGAACGATAGGATATTTCATTTTTAGAAATATAGTGTATTACACCATACTCTGTTTGATACGTTTGCTCATTTCCGCTATAATCACTTGCACGAAATGTATGGAACGCCCCAATGTCAGAAACCCAAAGCGCATCTTTCACTTCAATATTAAACCCATGATATTCCATCTTCTGCTCCCATTCATCATTAAAAGGTGCATCATGACCTTCTAGTTTAATCCTATAGCTTATAGAATCGATTTGCGGGAAAGGTATCCAAATACCTTCTTTCTGCATAGATAAATATCTATGATTATTTTTTTGCAAATGATCCAAAAGCTTTTTGGATCTGACTTTCTCTTTCTTCAAAAATTCCTGTAATACTTCCAATGAAAATACACAAATTCCATAACTTCCTGTAGTTATATTTTTTTCCATGACTTATTCTCCTGCACTAATAACTTTTAAACAACCATAGATTTTATATTTATTAACTAAATATAAATAATTTTTTAGAAATTCCGTATCTTTGGAACCTAATATGAATTATATTGCTCATTATAAACCATGTAAAAGTATTTACATTATTTTTAAACTAATGATTGCAAGGAATTGTTTTCTCAATAGAAAATTCACCTTTTTCATATAATTCCTTTATCTTTTTTATTCCTTCTTTTGGAGTCAAATCTTTAAACAATATTTCATCCGTCTTAGGAATTTTCAAATATCCCTTTGTATCGATGCCATCGTAGGCTTTTTCTGCCATCTTCCAAAAATCATCCAACGTTTTTGTAAATCTACTACCATGATATGGAACTCCTTCATCAATAAGAACACGATGAAGTTTCTGATGAAGCACACCTGTTCCTGCCGATTCATTTGGATACCATGACATTGCTTTTAATACAGATAATTTTTTGACTCCTAACTTTCTAGCAACTGATCTGGGGAAAAGATGGTGTCCTAATCCACTTGAATTCAAATCTTTCCATTCTAAACCAAATGAATCAAATTCAATATTCGTATCACCAACATACCCATAAATCGTCGGATTCCCCCCGGCTAACCCAATCGGATCCTGCTGTGTATAACATCCGTCCTCCGGCGAATAATACCGGAAACGGTTATAATACAAGCCAGTTTCTTCATCCTCATACTGCCCCTGAAAACGGAACGGTATAAAATTCTGTTCACCTGTCCCATTCTCATCTTTTCCGCAGGTATCTTTCGTTCCCGGTTTCACCCGTCCATAGATATCCAGTTCTCTTTCCCAGACTTTTCTGCCTTCCCCGTCATACGTTTCTACAGGCGTCCCCAGGTAGTCAGTGATGATACTATAGCTTCCGTCCTTGGTAATCTTTCCTCTCGGGATAAAGTCATCCTGGAACACCCAGGTGATCAGGTTGTCCGGTAATCCTTTCCCCTGTTCCTCCTGCTTCCTGGCTTTTTCCGCTTCCCTTTTCTCCAGTTTTAAAAGGAAATCTGCTTTATAATCCACTTTAGGTTTCGATTTTCCCGTGTCCGCAGTTTTTTCTTCTTCCCATTCATGAAACAAAGTATTTCCGTCCCACAGGAACCTTGTCACGGTTTCTCGTTTCTGCTCCGCCGCCTTTTCCTTCCGTTTCCCGGCGATTGATTTCTCAACCCTCCTGCCAAACGTATCATATTGAAAACAAACGCTGCTTTGATCTGGCCGTATGACTTCTTTGAGCATCCCGTTTCCATAATACAGGTACCGCCAAGTGCTTCCGTTTGCCTCTTTCTTCTCTGACAGGTTTCCTTCTTCATCATAGGAATATTCCCTTCCCCTGGTTACAAGCTTTCCGTATCCTCCCTGGAAACCATTCCTCTTTTCTTTCAGGTTCACGCCGGATCTCTCCAAACGGCTGCCTGGCCCGTAAACGCGGTCGCTTTGATCCTGTGTCTCATACAGGTTTCCTACGGCATCCGTTGCCCGGAAAATCGTTTCAAACCCCGATTCTTTTGCGCTCACCAAATTGCTGAACTGGTCATAAGAGAAGATGGCGGCTCCCTTGGTCAATCCGTTGGCAACCCGCTTTAACCGGTCATTCACATCCCATTCATAACTGCGCCGGCGCAGGATTTCAGAATATCCTCTGACATGCCCGGAAAAATTCTGCCGCCTGCCCGGTCTCTCCTGCACCATATTTACTTCATGAGATACCGGCCTGCCGACACGGTCATATTCCCAGCTGCTGCAGACGCCGCCGGATACCAGCCGTTTCGTTTCCTGTCCAAACGCATTGTACTCCATCTCGGCTGTCAGCGGTTTTTCTTTATCCAGATATGCGGTCAGATGCGTGACTTGTCCCATCTGATTCCGCCGGGTAAGGATGTTCGCGCCAAAGCTGCTCTTTGTCTGTGTCCGATTTCCCATCTCATCATACTGAACCAAGATCCAATGACCATCCTGCCACTCTTTTATAATCCTTCCCAATGCGTCGCGTTCCAGCTTTATCTTCGTATACTCATTTTCCGCTTCTGTCAAAGCGCCGTTCTTATTGTAGGTAAAAATCTCATAGCTTTTATCATGATAATCGGTTCGGATGACCCGTCCCAGCTTATCGTAGCGGTATTTTGTAAACCTGTTTCCGGGACGGTTTATCTTCGTGACCAGCCCGGAAGCATCCCGTTCATAAGTGCGAACCAGGCCATCGTACCCCTCTTCTTTGACAATATTCCCTTTCGCATCCCGTTCAAACCGGTAGGTTTCTCCTATTTCATTCGTAATCGAAACGAGTTCCTCCTGGCGGTTATATGCATATGCGATTTTACGGCCGCCCTGTGTCCTGGACAACAGGCTGCCCAGCGCCGTATACGTAAAGTCCACTTCACTCAGCCGATCCTTCGCATGGATCACATCGTCATAGCCGTCATAAGCAAACCGAACTTCATTTCCATCCGCCAGACTGGCCTTCACCAAACGGTTTAACGCGTCATACCGATAAACATCCACTCCGCCCATAGGGTTCTTCTCCGTCAGGCAGTTTCCCCTTTGGTCATATTCCCAGGAAGAAGAGCTGCCGTCTGGCAGGGTAACTTTGCTCAGGTTGTAATGAGGATCATACTCCAAACGAACTTCCGCCTGATTTGCATAGGTTACGGTTTCCACCAGCTTATCCGTATTATAGTGATAAACGGTTTCGACGCCCGCTTCATCCACGGTTTTCTCCAGCGTTTCATCCTCCCGGTAGATCCATTTCCTGCTGCCTCCTTCCGGATCCGTAACTTCCACCAGACGCCCGTCCGTATCATACGAAAAGCATACTTTGCCTGCGTCTGCCAGTGTGACGGCGGTAACCTGCGACCAGTCGTTGTACCGGTACGCCGTGATGCGCCCCTCTTCGTCCACCTCGTTCACCAGTTGATAACGGTCATTGTATGTTTCCCTTGTTTCCGTCAAATCCGGATACACGATTTTCGTACAGAGCATGTTTTCATTGTAATGATATTCGCTGGGCAAACTGTCTTTATCCGTTCTGACAACATTATATCTTTCTTCATCATAATAATCAATCCACAAACTTAAAATTCCTTCATCACCCCAGGTTTTTACCGCCCTTGCTCCGTCTTCATAACGGTCATACTCCCAATAGAAGGAATTTCGGTTCCGGTCTGTTTTTCTTATCATCAAATGATTCCGGTATTTCAAACAAGTATCCGCACCAACGGCATCCGTAATCGTTACTAAATCCTGCTCTGTATTATAAGCATAACGGACCAGTACATGCGAGCCTGAATGCCCGCCCTCTTCTTTCAAAGCCACCTGTGTGATGCGTCCCTGCGGATTGGTCGCAACGTCCAGTTTCCTGCCTGCGCTGTCTGTCATCCGGCACAGATAACCGCTGCTGTCATAGAAAAATTGGATCTGGTGTCCCTGCGGATTGTGCATTTTGGTAAGCTTATATGTAAAATACCCGTTTTCACTTGGATAGAGCAGATACGTATACCTGGTCTGCGGATCAAATAGTTGATAATGATCCTCTTTTCTTCTCAGCAGCAGTTTATTTTCATCACTGAATATCTCTTCTCCTGCCAAAATGTCAGGAAACATGCAGACGCGCCCGTCGTTTAAAAACACCGTGACAAAGTGCTCCTCTTCCGATACCTCCAGCCCCATTTCATAATTATAACGCGTCCCGTGTCCCAGATGCCCCATAATCTGGCTGGCGCTGCACCAGATCCGCCGCCACTGCAGCGGCAGAGGTCCCGGCAATTCAAAATCGACCGTATCATACACCACATTTCCGCTGACCAGATCGACCGGGTCGCCGCCCCATTTACAGGCGTCGCCGCCCCACCACCAGGGTATTTTTTTGCCGAATTTCTGCATAAACTTTTCATAGCCTTTGCGGATGCCTGCCGATATCGCGGGCATGGCAAATCCGATTCCAAAAGCGAGCAGACCCTGCTTCCAATCGTATGCTTTCCCGGAATAAAGGTAATCGATCCCCTGAGAAATTGCATCCGTCAAAAAAGAAACGCCGCCGCTGATGAACATTTTTGCAAGAAGCTTCGCTCCCTGCAGCGCCTTAATACCCAAAATCGCGCCGGATACGGCTCCTTCGATAGCTCCTTTCAGACCGGCGAGCGCATAGTCCTGCCAGTCGCTTACCTCTCCCCGCATGACGTCCGATACCGCCATTGTGCCGACCGCGATGGCTCCGCTGATCGCCGCTCCCGTCACCACGGAAGTCACCGTCGCCTGGGCAACTACGCCGGCGGCTGCCAGAGCCGCCCCGCCCGTTGCAATCGTTGCAGCGACCAAAGCCACTACGGCAAGCCCGATTAAGATATTCCCCAGCAGTTTCCCCACGTCCAGTTTCTTTTCTTCATAAGCGATCGCTTCATTCAGGCGTTCCGTAAAGCGTTCTTTTTTCCTGCCTTCATAAATCAGTTTATTTCCGGCTTTGACATGGGCGTCGCCGTCTGCTCCGCCAATCAGATAAAGGGATGATTCTTCTTTTGCCCCCACGATAATATTTCCTGTTTTGGCAAATACTTTGATCATCTCCTGCGCTTCCAGAAGAAGTTTTTGTTTGGTAAATATGTTGATTTCCTCATGGCTTTGAACCGAAACGCCGTTCCCGGCGTCCATCTTCATAAACAGCTTTTCATGCGCCTCAAAGCTGATATCGCCGATCCCCAGTTTCATTTCTTTTCCTTCCGGTATCCCCATATATTTCATGCTGGGATTGGAAGTCTTGGCGCAGCTGCCGCCGTTTTTGCGCACGGCGTTCATCGCAATTCCACAGGTCTCGTCGCTTCCGGAAAAATACAGCGAAATAGACGTCCCGATTTCCGGCATACAATAAAATAAATTATTTGCTTCGGAGGCATACGGAAACCAGCAGGCAGCGGAGGCGTCCTGTGCTGCATCGATCTTTAATTTTAATTTCACCCGCTGGTTTTCCCGTTCCAGAACTTCTCCTAACAGGGCAATCCCCTGGATTTTGGCATTCATTTGCTTTGGTACGGATAAAGAAGCTTCCAGCCCCAGTACATAAGCATAACGAAGCGCTCCCTGTTCCAGAAATATCCGGCTCTCCTCTACGATCATCGGACGCCCTTCGTATCTTACCATATCGCCCGGTTCCAAACGTTCTTTGCTTTTTATGTGATATTTGACAAACTGGTCTTCCTGCACGCAAAAACCGGCGGCTATGGCTCTTTGATACTGATCCGCCGCCCGTTTTGCCACAACCTCTCCCACGCTTTTTAATGCTCCGTTATTTTTCGGCAAACCGAACCAAAATCTCGGCGCTCTTCCGGATACATCCGCCACCAACTGTGTCTGAAAATGGCTTGCCAGCCGTTTGCAGAACTCCCAGTCGGTTTCCCGGTATTGAAGAATAAACTGTCCGATCGAACGATCGGACGGCTTTGCAGCGTTTACAAAGGCGCCTTTCGGATAATCTTTTAAAACCCGGCGGATCAACGTATCATATTTCATATTTTTATCCTGGAACGAACGGCTTTTTTCTTGATAATCCAATAAACTGCTCCAGGAGGAGCCTTTGATCTCCACATAGTAAATACGATCCCGGTAAGTCACATTCGCCTCGATAATCACGCCGGAAAAAAGAATTGTTTTTCCGCAGCCATTATCGCCGGAAACAACAATCGGATCTCTGCTTCCCATTCGGCGGATACATTCCCCGCCTTTTTCTTCCCATAAAATTCCTTTGACCTGAACCTGCCCATGCCGGTTCAGCTTTCTGGTAATTACAAGCTCATCCAGTATTTGAATCGGATACGGACAATCCACTATAATCTGTCCGTGTGTGAACTCATCCAAAATCTCCTGAAAAGACCGTTTGCCATCACTCATTGCTTACTCCTCCTTTGCATAAAAATCGGATACCGTTTGCATATCAATACACTCCCTGCCCGGCATCCATAAAGCCGATGACCCCGCCGTATTTACAGGTAACCGTGCACTGTACCGTAATGGCAGGCTTTCCGTCTACCAGCGTTTCTTCCTGTGCGTCTGCCCACTCCTTGTCCAGATCGGGTTCGCACAATTTCCCCTCGATCGGCACAGGCATCTCGATCGGATTACCTTCTTCATCCGTAAAAGGAACCAAATCTTTTGTATCTTCAATTTTAATGTCGATCCCGTCCTTAGATTCTGACAGACATGCCCCAAAAGGCGGAATGTTCTGATCCAGCCCTACTTTACAATCTGTTTTGTTCATCATCGCCTGATCTCTGATATACGAACCGTGGGATACCGGCATATCCAGTTTTCTCATATGTGTTCCGCAGGAACAATAGATCGTTGCTCCCCGCACGACATAAGGATAATGCACTTCCTGATCTTCCGTGCTCTCCTCTGCTTCCATTCTCTGCTCTGCCATTTCACTCACTCCTTTCCGCCGTATGCACCGGTTCAAACCAAATCCCGTTCGGCTCCCTCCGCAATATGCTCTCCGCTGCATCTAACCGTACCACCAGCTGTCTGTTATAATCCTTTGCCAGAAAAATGCTTCGATTTCCCGCCTGTTTCGCGTCCAGTACAAAATCCTGCAGGACGCCTCTCGCATCATATCCGGATTTTTCCCGGTCTGCGCACAGAATTTCCGGCGGCTGCATCAGACAATACGGCTTTTGCCTGCCCGACTCTTTTTCAATCAGCATGACGCGCAAAAGCGCCATGTCCGGCTGATATTTCTGTAAAATTTTCTGGAATTTATCCGTAATCAACGGAACCGGATCTTCCAGGTAATCCGCATACTCTATGCTTAATCCGCCGTATTCTTTGACGTACACAATCGGCGTCCTTGTCTTTTTTCTGAAAAAAAACGCCTCGTCTGCCAGTAATTGCGGCAGCCTGCGCAGCCGTTTGTCTGTTTTCATAATAAAATAATCCACCGTCTGCTTCCTCCTTTTTATGATCACTGCGCCGCCCTTTCCAGGCGCAGAGAAATCTTAGAACGATCGTTACGGGAGTCTGCATTCTATCATCTTTGCACCTTTAAAATTGATCTCCTCCGCCAGCAGCGCTTTGGAAAAATCGACGCGGCAAAGCGTCGCATTTGCGAAAGAAATGTATTTTAATTTTGCCCCGGCAAAACTGACCCGTTCTAACTTTGCGCCGGAAAAATCCGTATCAAAAATCTTCGTTTTTTCCATCTTTGCATCGGTAAAAACGGTATTCTGAAAATTACCGAAGACCAGCTTACTCTTCTCCCAGTTGCTCTTTGTAAAATCGCAGCCTGCAAAAGATGCATACTGAAACTCCAGTCCTTTATAATTTCCGTCGGACAAATCTAAATTTTCACAGATTTCATAACGAAAGACCTTCTTATTTCCGGACTGAAGATACCGCTTCACTTCTCCGCTGTCTTTTTGCGTCCGATCCTCTTTATACAGAACGTCAAACCGGTCCAAAAACCCGCCAATACAAACCGTAAAACACGGGGCGCGCCGAACGTTTTGATACGCTTCCTCACGAACCGCTTTCCGCATTCCCACCCGGATCATCTCTGCAATATAAAACAGATAAAGATTGCTTTCCTCAAATACTCTCCGCTGCGCCTCTGTGAGACTTACCGTGCCGCCCGATTTCCTGCGCAGATCTTCTACGATATCCCCGTAGCGTTCCAGATAGGAATAAAATTCCTCAACCGGATAACTGCCGCTGCACTCCACGGGATCCAAATACCAGTTTTCATCATACGCATCCATTCGGATTTCATGTTTTTTTAATAAAAGGTTAGTTTTCAGGACAGAAAAATGAAGATACGCAATCGCTCCTTTTTCCCCCTGTTCCTGCATTTGAGAAATTTTTTCACAATATGCCAGAAAACAGTCCAAAAACTTTGCCGTTAATGGTTCAAATTTGTGTTTTATGTACTCGTCCAGTAAAACGGCTAATTCCTTGCTTTTCTTCTGCAAGTCATATCCCTGCACCCGCTTCACCCCCATATTTAATTGGATTTTACTTCTTGTCCGGTTATTTCGACATCTTCTTTGATTTTCATAGACGCCGTTTCGTTGCAGCTGACGTCCACTCCGGTAAGCCCGATCACCTTTACGTCCTCTTCCGCGCATAGGACAATGCTTTTATCCGACTTAAATTCAATGTTCTGGTCGCTGACAATCGAAACGCCTCCATCGTCGGTCAACGTAATCGTCGTACCGTCTGCCATGATGTAAATTCCGTCAGGCGTCAGCCGAATTTCTTTTCCGTCTTTATTCCGGAGAGATTTGACGCTCGGATCGTCCCTCTGTCCGCTGTAACCGCCTCCGGAAGCGCCTCCGCTGCCGCTGCCGGAACTTTGCGCCTGGCTGTCCGAATTTTGGCCTGCGCCCTGCTGCAGGGTGGGATCTACTTCTTCATGCACGGAACTGATGGCATAGCCGTGCTCTTCGATACCGTCCGGAAAATAAATCCGCACATGATCCCCGATTTCCGGCATACAATACCATCCGCTGCCGTCCTGGGAAGAATAAATTGTAGAATACGGGAAAAAGCATAATGTTCCGGGAGAATGCCCGCAAACCTGGTCGATTTCCATCGAAACTTTTACCCGGTCATTTTGTATTTCTGTAATCTTCGCATTCACAGAGCTTCCGGCAATTCTATCATGCAGCCGATATGGCTGGCTCATTCCGTTTTTTGTCGTCAAGGTCAAATGGAACAGGAAAATACCTTTTTCTACGCGCCCGCTGACCTGATACACATACAGTGTTTGACCCTGAAACCTTACTTCATCCCCCAGATCCGCCGGTACATAGGCATCTGCCTGATAATAAATAAAATCCTGTTCCCGTAATCCCGGAACGCCGTTTTGCGATAAGGTTAAATATTTTGCCGCATGTTGTTTGACGGTATAATTGAATGCGTCCAATGTCAGGGTTCCATGATTTTGCGCTCCAACATAACATCCGGGCCCGGCAAGATGCACGTCGGTGACCAGTCCGGTATGAAAATGAGACGCCAGTCTTTTTAAAAACTCCCAATCGGTTTCTTCATACTGGACGATCAGCTGCCCGATCGCCGCGCCCTGCGTCACTACGTCTTTTAGCACAGCGCCCGGATAACCTGCGGCAACCTGCTCGATCAGCTTGCGGTACGGCATCTTTTTATCCTGAAAACTCCGGCTCTTTTTCCCTGCATCCAGCAGGCAGCTATAAGAAACAGCCGATACTTCTATATAATAGGAACCCTGGACTGCCGACACCTCAAGATCCCGCACCATTCCCTGAAACAGGATCTCCCGTTTTCCTCCGTCCCGGATCACCTGCAGTTTTACATTGCTTCCCTGACTGCTGTTTTTCGCATAGCTGTCTTTGATCTCTTCGGGCAGTAACGCTTTAAAATAAAACGTACTATGCTCATTCATCCGGTGATCGATACGTACATCCAATAATTGCTCAACCGTATACGGAGCAACTTCCAGATTCTGAAAAGAAATGATTTGTTCCATCTGCGCCATCCTCCCTACTCTTCTTCTGTCGATTCCATAGACTGCATCATTTCAAACGCAGCCCCTCTCCAATACTTCATCTCTTTGGTCTTACAGTTAAAGCTCCCCATAAGCGGCCGTCCCCCTACCGCCAGGTAAAACATAAGATTATACAGCTTTCCGTCAATCACGGGATTGGAAAACTCTACATAGGCAATCGTTTTCCCTGACACCACAACGGATCCGATCTCCTGTTCCTTAAGTCCCGGATTTACCCGTTTCATACATCCGAAAATCTGATTGCGGAATCCCTCGATCGACGTATCGTTTACCTCCCCGTCCATATACTGGAACATCAGATTGACCGTTCCCGTTTCATCCGTCAAAATCGTTTCCGCCCTGTGCTCCGACGGATATTTTGTTCTCGCCTCATCCGGGTTCATCGGCACAAAATTTTTCGGCACCATCATGGTAATCGTCTCTTCCGCCAGCAGACGCCGTTCAAAATAAATCCACTTGCCCAAAATCCTGATTCCGCTTACTATGTTTTGTTTTTGTTCTGCCTCGTGCGGCAGATCAGAATCCGGGTTCTCTTCTCTCTGCTTCGCCTGGTTTTTTAAATCAATGATCTGTTCGTCAAAAAATTTATCCTGCTTCATCGTTTCCTCCCTTATCCCGACGGACCGATCTTTGGATTGCTGCAGATTTCTCTGTTTTAATCTACAAAGATCATTTTCGGGTACTCTTTTTTCTTTTGGACTCTCCCCATTTGTGCAATGATCTGATCCAGATGTTCATATATGTGCTGATTCCTGTCCCACAAATCAGATTCTGCCCGATCTTTCCCCGTTTTGCCGCTCAGATACGCCTCAATTACTCTGCGTTCCACCATTCCCTGTGTATTCCAGATCAGAAAACAAAACCCGATATCAAACGAATCTTTCTCTTTCACCTCCCAAAGATTGTCTGCAAACTGAAGCAGCAGAGACGGATGCAGCGTCCCTGCTCCAGTTCCCGCTACCGCGGCATGAACCAGATTCACGGTGTCATATTCTGTCGCCATATCCGAAAAGTTCTTATACCGGTCCCGCAGCACAGAGCCGTCCCGCAAATAAAACCGGCACATTTCGATCTGATTTTCTTCCAGCCGTACGTTTCGGTCCAAAAAAAACCTGCAGCGGTATTCTTTATAATCCGGATGCGCCGTATCCTCCGTAAATTCCGCTTTCAAGACCTGCCAGCCGTTCTTTGGCGCATAGAAAACCTGTTCTTCTTCCCGTATCAGGTACACAAAATCATGAAATTTGATCATCCCCCTGCCGATCGTAAGAACCCCCTCTTTCGTCCGTATGGCGCATCCCTGCAGCAGTCCGTCCGTATAACCGGCATAGTACAGCCGCCAGCCTTCATACGCATAATCTCTGATATCCCACAAACTTTCTTTTTTTAAAATACGCCTGCCCTGCAGCAGGGGGAATCTATTCTCCATCCGATTCTCACGCTCCTATTTTTTCCCGTCAAAAAAACTGTTTACCCAGCCGTCGTTTTCAAACCCGAAAAATTCGGATCTTCCAAGATACAATTCGTCCCGGTCACAGGAAACCGGAACAACCCAAAATCCCCATTCTTCCTGACTCGCCCAAACGAAAAATTTTACGTCCCCGTTCTCGATACTGTCCGTTTCCTTTTGCGGAATATGAAAACCATGCTTTTTTTTAATTTCCTCATAACTCATGTTCAAAAATTCTGCCTGCCGGCAGAGATACTGAAACCGGAAATATTCCTCTCCGGACGCGCCCTTTAAATATAACGGAAGAACCAGATCCTCCATATTTCTTGCTATCGTCCCCGGCCGCTCCCAATCCCCGAATCCGTCTACCAGTACGATTTCCGTTCCGTTATGCGTATAAGCGGTGACTTGGTAGGGAAGCATCGCTTTTCCGATGTTTAAGCGAATATCCGCAAACCCGTACGTTTTGTCCCACAGATATTCTAACGCTCCGTCGACGCAAGCCGTTTTTAATTCATAATCAGAGGCGTCCGCATTGGATTTTTTCCGAAACTGTATCATTTTTCCGGGTACAAATTCTTTCAGTGCATCCTTACATAAATGAATCTTGCAGGTCTGTCCGGTAAGCTTTAGAGAAGAAAACTCCTGTATCCGTCCGTTCTGATAAAATTCCTCCATAAATGTGCGTATCATTCCATAAATCTCTCCGGAGAGCAGAATTTCGATCTCAAAATAATTCATCTTCAATTCCGGTATGGACTTTTTCACTGCAAGCGTATCCCCTTCGCGAAAAGACAGCTTCCATTTATCCAGCATCACCGCGTGTCCTTCCTGTATGGGATGTTCTGAGGTTACCGTAACCTCTAATACGCCGACTGCTCCATAAAACAGTTTCTTGATCTGCTCGGCGGCATGAAACAAGGTATAAAAATTGTTTTTTACTTTGTAATATTCACTGCGGTGATATTTCTCAAAATCCGAAAACCGTGTGGGAAGGTACTGTTCTGCTTTCTGATATTCCCCGTCTAAATATTCATAAAACGCGCCAACTCCATGTTCGTCAACAAAACGGTAAATATCCGTATCCATATCGTCTAAGATTTCTTTCACACTGCAGACGGTCCGCTTCCCCTCCATACGAACCAGGGCAATTTTTAACAGCTGCATGATCCGGTAGGTCAGATTGTTTCCTCCAAAATCCGTATTTCCGTTTTCGTACGTTGTCTCCAGAAAGATCTTATACGCAGCCCTGCGGTTCTGAACCGAGAAGCGGTACGAACATAAATCTGTGGTTCCTCCTCCGCAATCGATGACCAGTGTCTCATACTGCCGTTGTTCTTCCAGCGAACCCTTTTGCAACATACCGGAAATGGTATGGTACAACACCGCCGTGCCTTCATCCAGCATACTTTCCTGATTTACCATGTATTCCGGTAAAATCTCTTCAAACATCTTTTGAAAATAATATTTCTGCTTGACCGGACTTGAGATATGTACCTGCGTCACACGGCATTTCAACCGGTTTTCTGTAGTTTGGATGATATATCGAAAAAACCGTCGCAAAAGCTCCGAACGCCTGACCAGCCGGCGCCTTCCCAGCCGGTCAATGATTTCTTCCTCTTTGTCATATTCCCCGATCCACCGCTTAATATCGTAGAATACGCAGAAACCTTCGTCGACGTAACTTGCCGACGCCAGCTTCACGGCGTCATATCCAAACAGCAGTTGATCTTCATTCTCTTCCACTGCCAGAACTCCGATCACGCTTGGCAATAACATGCTTTCTTTTACGCCGTCCGAAAAAACCGTGTGCCATATCTTATCTTTGTTACGGCATTCCGGCGCTGCCTGCTGCCCGACGCTTTCCCAATACGCCGCGTCCAGATACACTCCTGCAGTTGTATGAACAGAGCCAAAATCGATTGCCATTGGGAGCGTCAGCGGCGCCGGTGTTCTCACTGCAAAATCGATTAACGGAATACTGTATACTTCGATATGTTCCGGCAGAATCGTCTGTTCCCCGTAGTAAAGACGAAACAAACATTCCGACATCCGGCGTGAGACGCAGAAAATCTTATAATCCTTTCTCTGCGTTTCCTGCGCCTCTATTTCTGCCGCCTTCGTAATATACAGCACGTCCTGTTGTTCCCCATGCTCTACCAGATTAAAAACGGCGCATACGCTCAGATCGCTTCCGATCAAAAATGCATTGGTACCCGCCAGTTCTTTCTGATACGGGATGGTATAGCCGTCGTAATATTCTAACGACAGTCCCTCATATACCAAGATCTGTGACTGGCAGACGAATGATTCAGACGTCTGACAGACAATTCTGCTCTTTTTAAAATAACGTTCCAAACGTTCTCTTCCGTCCTTTTTTTCGTCCCGGATCAGAAAATTCTGCCTTTTTCCCATATAGCGCATGATCGTAAAGATCAGTTCTTCTTTATCGAGGGGATGAATCACGCCGTGTATGATTTTGTTTCGGCGGCAGATTTCTCTTAGCTGATATGTCGTCATCAGCTCTAATTGTGATCGTTCAAACTGTTCTGCATTACCCATTGTTTTTTATTCTGCTCCTTCCCCATGCCGTCTGTATCTATACCAAAAGAATCTGGTCTAACGCCATCGTCTCATCTACATCTAAAATCCCAAAATGATCGATATAAAAAATCTCCGTCCGCATGCCGATCGGTAAAAAGGTATCCAGTAAAAACCGAACCCTCTTTTCTTCTTCCTGTGTTTTGCTCTTTCCGACATATATATAAAGCTCATTTGCGCAATCCTGACTGGAATAAATAATCGAATCCCGGTATATGATTCGAAAAAGCCTTTTAAATACTTCAAAATGGTTATGCGAATGCAGCACATCCAGAAACGCCAGCACAAGATATCTTTTCTCGTAAGAAGAAAAGAGACGCATCGCCGCTTTGGCAGGATGCCCGAATTGCCCGCTTTCCAGTTCTTCCAGTAAAAACCGGAAATAATAGTCGGATTTGCTCATCCCGATCCTGAAATCCGTCATCGCCAGATAATGAAATACAGCATCCACAAATATCTCTCTTGTCTTTTCATATTCCGTTTGGTTGATATCCAATATTCCGCAAAACAGATCAAAAAAACGATAAAAAGGATTTACTTCTACGACCGTCTGCTCAATCGCTTCTGCATTCAGGTCACAAAAGGATACTTCCATGTATGGGCTTCGCACGGCTGCCTCCCGATACTCCAGATCCGTTTCCTTTCTGCCGTTTTTCCTTGCTGCCAGAACAACTTCCCAGATATACTGCATAACCTGTAAACTCCTTGATCCCGAACCTAACTTAAAATCCCCACACATTTATATTCCCGGACAGACAACTGAATCTGCGATACAAAGAAGCGCACCATATCTTCACAAAAATCCATACCGTTTCCTTTTTTCCTGAAATACAGAGCCAGAATTTTCCTTGTCTCCATCGGAAATACAGTAGTTCCCAGAAATGGATTCATGTCGCCTTCCAGATACGGCTGCGGCTTTTGTTCCGACACTTCACACCTTTCCAAGTGAACATAGGGATTATTCTGAAAACTCTGTACCAAAGCGAACAGCTCTGTCCTGCTGTTGAACGGCGCCTGTTGATGTTCCCTGTAATCCTGAAAAAAACTGCTTGTTCTTGCGTTGCTCAGCAGCTCATATGTATAGCCCTGCGAACTGGTATCAACCTTCCCAATGAATCGGCAGGCATTCCAATCACGGAACGATTCCTGCAGCGATGTTAAGATAATTTTATCTTTTTCATACCTGACCTTTAAGACGTCTTCATTGACGCCGATCATATATCCGCTGTCCGAATCGTAACTGTTTAAATCCAGTTCATGCTCGTAATATTTTTCATCGATGCACGGAACCATGAATTTCGTGCACTGAAATGTAAACTGCTCAATGTTCCACAGCAGAAGCATATCGTTTTGAATCTGGTGGTTGAACTTGCCGAAATCAAGATTCAGGCGGTCCATCTGTGTTTCCGGCTCGGTATATACTTCATAAAACCGATCCATATATGCCGTATTGACCGTTGTCCAGCCGATCCTGTTATAGACAAACATCTGATATAAATCCGACAGCGCCTGCTGATAGCATTCCGCCCTTCGTATTTTTACGGCATGGGAGGTTCCTTTCTCATCCAGTCCCTGAAATTCTCCCGTTTCTTCAAATGCCGTTCTGTCAGAAAAATTTCCTGAAAAATAAATCAGATACGGTCTCTTCTTCTGTGTTTCCCGCTCTTTTTTCTGCTCTGTTCTTTCTGACGATACCGGGTAGAGCGTGCCGTTGATCGGATCATAATCTTCTTTCCGGATCACCGTCATATAAACTGCATATTTTTCATTCGGAATTTCTATTTCTCTCCGGATCTGATGTTCCAGATCCAGATACCGCTGTTCCATCAGATGAAACACCGGCAGCAATCCTTCCAGCAATAGCTCTCTTGCAGCTTTACGTTCTTTTAAATCGTCAATTTCCGAAAGTCTTTTTCTTATGTGCTGCTGGATATCTGCGATACGTTCCATCATTTCTGCCCATCTCCTAACCGTCCGTCAGTCCCATCTGTGCGTCGATACCCCATATAATCTCTGTTACTCTCTGCACATCTTCATCGCTTCCAATTTCCTGATAGATAGACTTCGCCGACAAATATTGTGATTTTGCTCCCCACAGATCCCCGGACTGTCTGCAGGCTTCTCCCTGGCTCTCATACGCTGCCGCCGTATCTTTTTGTTTTTCCTGCTCATCCATTTTCTGTGCTACGGCGTCCAGTTTTCCCTGCGCCGCCTGTGTTCCCTCTTCATCCGACAGCTCTTTATATTTGGCGGCTGCCATCGTATAATAGACCTTTGCGCCTGCATAATCCTGTTCCATGCATGCCTGGTCTCCTGCCGCGATCATTTCCGCAGCCGCAACTTCCTGTTTGGCCTGCAAATCCGCTTCTTCCTGCGCTTTACTTTCCTCTTTGGCCTGTTTCTCATAGAGGTTCTCCAACGCATCCATGGCGTTTTGTTTGCCTTCCGCGTCATGTACGTCCAGCGCCGCTTTTTTTGCAAGGAGATATTTTTCTTCTGCCGCCGCATAATCCCCCTGCTCAAAAAGCGCATCGCCCAATGCAAGATAATCCTCCACCGACAAATACGCATGGATACGGCCGAGTTTATCTTCGATGTAATCTTTTCCGATATTGTCCGCATATCTGCTGCGGTCCAACGCGGAAAGATAGTGCTCCTGCGCCGTTTCATACTCTTTGCCGCTATACGTTTCATCTGCCAGTAAAACCATCTCAATCAAAAACAGATATTCCTGCAGCCGGCTCCGCATACGATGGTCTTTTAACTTCTCCGCCAGTTCCTGCGCCTGTTCACATTCGTCTTTTGCCCTGACATAATTGCCGGTATTGACATATTCCACGGCATTGGTAAAGTGATAGTTCATATCTTCCATCCGCCGTACTTTTTTTCGATGCCAAAACCATACCACAATACAAATAATCGTTAATACCAGGACAACGAGGATCGTAATGCACACAATCTTTTTGATCTTCCTGCGTCTTTCGGGATTTTTGTAAATCTTATTGACAAAAATAACCGCAAGCGTATAGTTATCCAGATTCTCCGGCTGTCTGGAAAGCAGCAGCTCTTCAATATTGTCCACCGTCGTCTGTACTTCGTTGTCTGCATCGGCAAACACATCGTCCAGCTCTGCTTCATCCACATTCTCCCAAAGTCCCCTTGTATAAAGGGCGATCATATCCGTTTCCGCCAGTTTTATTTTTTTTGAAATGACAGGCTCAAATCTTTTCTGCCCCAGGTAGGTATACAGATTGTTTCTCTCTTCATGCCGCATCAGCTCATCTTCTGAGATTTTATCCTGTGTGATCATCTCCTGCGCTAAGGAGAGATCCCTGGTCTGCCGGTACACGGTCCCTCCCCGATACATCCGGAGTCTCGTATTTCCGGCATACCCATATCTCATATTCCGGTAATCTGTTACAACAACCGTAATAGAAGCTTTCAGCCGCTTATCGCTCTCTTTTCCAAACAGCGCCCGGTTTGCCTGTTTTAGCGCCCGCTTTACGGCGCGTTTCGATATGGAAGGATGCTCCTGAAAACTTAAAACCACTGTCTCAATGGCAAGCTTTGCCCCGTCTGCATCGGCTGATTCCGTAATCCCGTCCGCTATGACATAGCACGCAAACTCATCCAATTCCACATAACCAAAATAGTCTTTGTTTTTTAATTGGCTTCCTTCTTCCGAAATAAATCTTGCCTCAAAATTACTGTTTTGCTTTCTCATGTCAATTCTCCAATTCGAATCAGGATCACGCTTGCATTTTCTTTATCGCCTTCTTTTTGATTGACAGCTTCCACCAAATCCAATGCAATCTGTCTGCAGTTTTTTTTCTGTGAAAGACGCTCCTCCATATATTTCCAGGCAATACTCTCATGCATTCCATTGCTGAACACCGCCACAATATCCTCCTGTTTTAGCCTGGCAGGCCTGTCATAAAAATTGATTTCCCGAAATCCGTCTCTTCCCAGAAAATTATAAATTCTCTTTTCGTGCAGCATTGCAAGGGCGTCTTCTCTGGTCAGAACTCCCTGATAATACTTATCCTCTGCCAGCACGTCTACCGTATGTCCCGTTCCAAGCGGAATCAATTCATGATTTCGAAATACCGCCACTTTTACATTTCCGACAAGCGCATAATAGAGAAATTCCCCCTGTATCATCACGGCGCTGGCAGACGCCATGCCTCTTCCTTCCTCCAGCTGTTTTAAAATTTCATGGTTTGCCGTCTGAAAGGCTTTCCGAAAAAAATAAGACGGGTGATCCAAAATGTTATATTCCCGGAACACTTCCTGAAATACACGTACCACTGTCTTTGCGGCAATTCTGCCTCCCGCTTCTTTTCCCATGCCGTCCGCAAGCACTGCTAAAAGCCCGTTTTCATTTTCCTCTACAGCAAAATAATCCATCTGTATTTCACGGCTTCCGATTGTCTTACAGGCTCCTGTCTCATAATGTTTTTCGCCTTTTTGCAGCGCCAGAAACAAACGGTACGCCGCACCTGCCGCCAGCAATACACTGAGCAGACAGATGATTACGTACGGAAAACTCATCGATCATCCTCCCACATAAAATGCTCTCCGCAGAACTCAATAAATAAAAACGTGCTTTCGCCCATTTCTATCACATCATACGCGTGTAACTGCTGCGGAACATAAACGGCTTCTCCGTTTAAATATACGATTCCGTTGCTTTCCCCCGGCAGGATCATGTTTTCACGTTTCTTCGCGTCGAATACGAGAACCGCATGATTTCTTCTGGAAATTTTGTTGTCTCCCAAAATCTGAATATCCATATCATCCGCTCTGCCGACAAAATTTTTTCCGTCCATAACCCGATAATCTTTTCCCCTTCTCGCGCCTTTAATACAGACGATCCAGCCGCAGACCGGATGCTCTTCTTCCAAAAAAAGAATATCTTCAATTTCTTCCTGTGTTTTTTCCACCGACTTTTTTTCCCTGGTAGCCGTTTCAATATTGCAGTACGGGCACACGGTCCCATGCCTTCTGCCGGAAAAAAGATGCCCGTTCTGGCAGCGAATTAAATTTCCACTCATGTAGTTTTTCCACTCCTATCCTTTATTTAGCCTCTAATCGTGTATTTCCTATAAAAATAATGTCGCCGGTATTTACTTTACATAAATGCTCCTTTGACACCTGATATAGTTTCTGATCCTGTGCATGCCGGATTCTTATCCCGTTTTTACTCCCCAAATCCTCAATATACCACTGGCCGCCCGCATAATTTAACACCGCATGCTGACGGTCTGCCATTCCCCCGTACTCCGTATTTTGAAGATTGATATCTACATTTTCTTTCTGCTCGTCGCGTCCGATCAGCACCGACGTTTTTCCGCCGATATGCCAGGAAGAAATTTCATTTCCTTCTTCGTCTAACAGTAATATTTCCTGTATGGACCTCCCGCTTTTCTTTTTCTTCTGTTTGATTTCCCAAAAATCCAACACTGCCAGTATCAAAAACACCAAACACGCTATGCCAAAGAACGCCGATAACACGTCCCGCTCTCTGCCGTGTTCTATATATGTAAAACATAAAACCGCAGCTGCAGCAGAAATGCTGCAGACGATCAGATCGATTAGATTTTTCTTGTTCATGCCTGCATCCCTCTTAACTTTTCCATCCCATATATCGCTCAAACAAATGGCTCACATCCATCGGATTTACTTTTTTTTGTTTACCGCCGCTTGATACGCTTCTTTTGCTGTTTCTGGGCTGTGTCTTCTTCTGTGCCGTTTTTTCATCGTATTCTTTTCTTTTCTGCCTATCGCTTAAAATCCTGTATGCTTCTGAAATTTCTTTAAACCGCTCTTCCGCCCTGCGGTCTTTCGGATGCGTATCCGGATGGCATTCTTTTGCCGCCTTTCGATATGCTTTCTTTATGGTTTCCTCATTGTCGGTTTGGGAAACGCCTAAGATCTGATATGGATTCATCGTCTTTCAATCCTTTAATTTATTCAGGGCGCAGGCTGTCCCTTTTACAAAATTGACAATCTGCGCCCCTGCCGTTATGCTGAATAATTTCCTTCTACCGCTACAGAAGCGATTTTATCCTTCTTTTGTTTGAGAACCAATGTAAATGTCCCCGTACCTTCCACATCGCCGAATTCTTCCTTATAATCAAGCACGAACGCATTGGGAAAACAATATTTCCGTTCCATAATGCTTCCTGCGATATGCTCCACCGTCACTTTCCGGTAACAATCTGCTTTCTCCGCCGGAACAACGGACCATAAAGCAAGTTTTCTTGTGCTGTCGGTAATATCTCCGTCCAATGCCGCCAGAATTTTTCCTGTGATAACCATCGTAGCTCCAACGTCTTTTGTTCTCGCATTGGAATCCAATGGAATATCCGTTGTGATCTTTACGCTTCTGACACATTCCTTGGCAATTTCAAAACTTTCGTTTCCTTCCACTTTTACTAAAAATGACATGCTGATCTCTCCCTTCTTACTTATTCGCCGTAGCCGCCTTCAATTTTGACAGCGGCGTTTTCATCTTTTTTCTGCTTCATATGGAGATAAAAGGTTCCAACGCCGGTCTCATCATCCAGATGCTCTTCATATTCCATTACAAATGCATTCGGTATCGTGAATTTCCTCACGACCTGACCCGCCGATACCACATCAACCTGCACATTTCTGTAACAATCTGCCTGCTCTGAAGGAACCTGTGACCATTTCGATAATCCAAGTGTTCCGTCGTCTCCGTCTGCTCCCAGCTTAAACAACATCTTGCCGGTAATCTTTACCGTAATTCCAAAATCTGTTGCCCTTGCATTGGAATCTGTCGCAGAATCCGAACAGAAAATTACGTTCTGAATGGTTCTCTCATCCAGATTGATGTTCTCTGTGCCTCCACTTACTGCCAATCTAAAACCCATGTTCTTTTCCTCCTTCGTTTTTTTGGACTTTATTTAAAATGTTCTGTCCTCACTGTTGACCCGGTTGATCTCAATCTCCAGGTTTTTCACATTACCGTTAAAGGCGATGTCAAGCGTACAGTAACCCGCCGCTTCATCGAGCGAATACCGGACATCGTCTCCGTTTCCGATAATTGCATTGATGCATTCTTTCTTTTCCATCCATCTGCTCCTCTGGCTCGTAGGTTTGCTGGAGAAAAATTCTACGATATTTTCCTGCTTAAAATCTCCTGTCGCCAAACGCATCACGCGCTGAATATATGTGGTCACCTGCGTTTTGTAGATCGGCTCGTATGACTTGCCGTCCGTCAGCAGATTGCGCGCTTTGTATACCATGATATTCTGGATATTCTTGTCGCCGAGCACTGCATTTTCGGAAGAAAATACGAAACCGAAATTTTTTCTGTTGATATCGTTTTTGATATCGTTGGTATATCCGGTAATTTCTTTTGCCATCGTCGTGCGGACCTGCAGCGCATGGTCTTTCGCCTCAATATCAAATCTTACGCCCGGAAGCAGCTCGTCCACATTCTTTTTAAATACTTCTTTTAAATACTCCGGACTCTGATATGCCGCTACCAGTCCTGCCGCTACATAAGCGGCTCCGATATAGACGCCGTCAATCCAGATTTTCATAATATCTTCTTTTTCTTTTGACAATGCCGCCGTATTCTGCTCCGTAATATACATCTTATTGTCCAGAACCACTCCCGATTTATCTTTTGGAATGACCGTAAAATTGGGAATACAGGCAATCGCATATTCGCTGAACGTTTTTCCGATCAGCTGCGTGCATTTTGTTTCGTATTTTTCAATCCCCTCGGTCGCCATTATGTTGAACGTCGTTTTGTCCCCTGTCTCATAACTGAAGAAGCACTGCACTTCATAATCCTTTAATGCGTCCAAAATCCGAACCAGCGATTCGACGCTGTTGATATCTTCTTTCTCTACCGTTTCATTCCCTTTGAAACGCTCTCTGACTGCTTTCATCCTGGAACTGCTGTTTAAAGAAACCGACGGAACAATCGCGTACCAGATGGTATTTTCAAAATCGTTTTTTGCATTGACCGTGTTCAGATACGCGACCAGCCTCGGAATATTGCTGCTTTTTGCCAGCATATCATTACTCACATTCGACACGATCATGGACGGCTTCATATCCTTGCAGTTTCTCGGATACTGTTCAAAAAATGCCCATACTCCCATGATTCGTTCCACAAGAGGTTTTACCGTTTTAATAAAATCGTCTTTGCTGCGCTTGTAGAATTCAAGATAGGAATTGTAATTTTCCACTTCCCGTTCCACATCCACAACGCTTTCCATGGTAGACGCCAACGGGCAGTAAGTTCTCGAAACCAAAGACATCACATACTCGTTCCCGTCCTCGTTCAAGTCCATATAATCTTTTTCGATCGCCTGAATCAGTCCGGCATTGGCATTATCATCCAAAACCATCAGTTCTTTTTTATTTTCTTTCGGCGCTTCTAAAATCTTAAGCTCTCCGCGCTCATCCAGGCTGAGAACGCCGAGGCTTAACGGCGCTTCATCTTTTTTCGTCTGTCCGTCGCCCAGCAAAAGCCTCGTTTTAATATCTTCGATCGCAAGCGGCAGCATCGCCATCACGTTATTGTAATTTACACTTGCCTCTTCAAACATCAGATTTAACTTATCTGCAATATCCAGCTTCTTGGGATCTCCGTCCTCAAGTTTCGCATATTCCCCGTAGGTATACTGCAGCTCTTTTCTGTTCTGCCGGATATCGTCCATTACTTTTTTCGGAGAAATCATATCCGTCAGCTTTTCAAATTTAAAATCTACATTGATGCTTCCTTCCGCCCGCTTTGCTTCTACAAGTGTCATGAGCATTTTCAGATAATCGTTCTGACGGTTTAAATGCACTTCACTTAACAGGTCTTCTTCGATATTTTCCGGTTTTTTGAGCGTGTAGATCACTTTCTGGTTATTCGCGTCAAAATAAGAATATACAACCGGTTCAAATTTCTCCAAAAATTCATCAAAGCTTCTGACCAGCAAAGCGTCGTTCATCTCTTTGATCTTATCATCGCTGACGCTGTTTACCCCTCTGACATCTCCTACCAGCGTTAACAGATTCAGTTTTTCCGGATTGATCTCCTCAAAGAGAATGGTCCTGTTTGTCTGCGTTATCGTATTCACTTTGTTCCTCCTTACCTTTCGCCTGGTTTTATATTTTTATAATGTAATTCTATTTCCGTTTTGCCTTCGTTAAAGATCAGCAAAATTTTTTCACCATAGGACAGAGAATATTTTTTTTCGCGTCTCAATATACTTTCGTTTTTCATGATCGTGGCACAGCCGAAATTTTTAAAACACAGCGTATTATCTTTTCCCCCGGAAAAACGTATCTCGTCTGCACCCGAAAGCTCATAATCGATGCCGCATTGATCTTTCAGCCATGCAAAAGGCATGTTTTTATGTACCATTCCAAATAACCGGACGCTGCACGGCGGAAGATCATCCTCTCGCTCGCCTCTTAGCAGATACATGGTAACCTGCCCGGAAAAGTCATAACTTATAATCTCGGATATTCCTGTATTTTTGGCGCCTGCCGCGTTCTTCGATGAGGCGGATTTTTTTTTTGCTTTTTCCTGCAGTAAAGAACCGTAAGCAAAAGTAATACAGCGCCCAATACGGCAACCACAATCCAGAGTACCGTATAATCCGGTTCCTCTTCAATCACGGGAACCGTAAGTTCTACCCTCCCGGACATCTGCGACGTGTGAAAGATCGTGCCGGAACCCTTTGCTTTTACTTCCAGCTCTGCGTGTTTTGACTTTGCCGTCTGATACGAAACCACTGCCATGTTTTGTTCCACCCGATAGCGGACGTTTGTTCCGTCCAGAAGTATCGTGATCTGTTCTTTTAATTCTTCGGCGTCCAGCACAGGCTTATGTTCATGGTTCAAAACCGTAACCTGAATCTGAAAGTTCCCCGTCTCGGATGTATACGCAGGTTCTATCTGTGCAGATAAAGCATATTCTTTTACCAGATAAGCATGGATATTGGCTCTCTCTTCCAAAACGTAGTCTATCGAAATCTGCCGCTCCATCGGATTCAAAAGATCTGCCGCCGCAAATTTATTTCCCTGTACCGTCCCAAGCTCTTTGCATTGCCCCACGACATGAAAATCCTGCAGTCTCCCGTCCGATACCAGAAGGATTTTGGCATGCTGCATGTAAATATCCTGCAGGTCCACAGAAATCTTTCCCTTTTTGGTCCGGGCCTCTCCCAAATCGATCCGCTCCGTCCGCAGAAGATCAAACAGATATTTGACCGCGATGTCTTCGGGCGTCTGATCCTCCCCTGTCGTATACAGTTCTCCTGCTGTAAGTCCGGTTCCGTATGAAACCTTATTTTCTGTATTCTCATCCGGAAGTACAAACATGTCGATCTTAATTCCGTTTTCCAACGCCGTTTCTGCAGATTGGACAAATGCTTGTTCCGCCTCTTGTGTGGCGGCTTCCTCCCGCATGGAAATTTCGCCGTCTGATATAAATACGATTCTTTTTTCCGAAACGCCGGATGTAAACATCGCCTGCGCCGTCTCTAATGCAGCCGCCGGATCCGTATATCCTCCTAAGCCGATACCTTCTAGGCTATGCCGGGTCGTTTGGTCAATACTTCCGAAATCCTCTTGGTAAATGACCGCTTCGTTGTATACCAGCAAAGCGATTTCACAATTTTCCGGTGCAAAAGCCGCAACCATGCATACGCAATCCGCCGCGTCCAGCCACCGGTTTTCCCGTTCCATCGACTTGCTTGCATCTAACAAAAAGATGATTTGGCTTTTTGCCTCTCTGCGGTCGGTATCTGATGCAAATGCCGTCTCCTGATGGAATGGCAAACTTCCCAGAATACATAGCAATAATCCAATGAATAATAAACTTATTTTTTTCATTTTTCTTCATTCCGTCCCTTTTGTTCCAATCTACAAAATATTCCATTATCTGACAAGCATCTCGACACAATCCGCTATATTTCGTCATAATCCGTAATCACAAAAAAAATACGCAGCGAAGCGGCTGCCACAGCCGTTTCGTTACGCACAAAATATATTCTGGCTCTTTTTTATCGTTTGTATCGTTTCTCATTCCACAGAGAGATTTCCTGAATAAATCTTCCGTTCTCTTCCCAGCAATCGTAGATTCCGTAATACTTTTTTGTAATCCGGTAGATTGTTTTCATCCCAAAACCATGACGGTGTTTCTGTTCTTTCTGACTGTTCAATGCCGGATTTGTTTTTAAGACGCTTTCTGCAATACTGTTTTCCACTCTGATTTCTATGTTTCTGCAGTCTGACCGAACCACGATTTCGATAAATGCCTGCGCATTCGTTTTGATACAGGCATCCAGACAGTTGCTGAATAAATTATATACGAGATTTCCCATATCGACACTGTCCATCCAATCGGGTTTTCCCAGTATCACATAAGAAAAACGGATCCCTTTCGCCGTGCATTTCGGTATATAATTAATCAATGCAGCGTTTAATCCTTCATTTCCCGTCTCCTCCGGCAGCGCCGGATATTTTTTTAATTCCTCATAGATCTGTTCCAGGTTTTTTTCCGCCTCCGTATAGTTTCCCTTTTTCAGAAGCCAATATAACGTTTCCAATTTCCCTCTCATATCATGGCACAAATGATTGATTTCCCTTCCGATCCTGTATAATTCCATGATATCTTCCCGGATCTTCTTCTCCTCTTCCAAACGGAATTTCATTCTCATTTGTTCTTTCCGGTATTGATCCGCTTTTGCCAGTATGGCAGAAAGCCTGTTTATGATATACTCATTGATATCCATAGTGTTTCCTTTCATACCTGGCCATAGCTTCGCACAGCGATTTCCTGCGGTCTCTTCCCATTTCCAAAGCGGACCCGTCTTTTAAAAACACTTCTTTCTTTCCGATTTCAGCAATAAATTCCTGATTCACAAGGTAACTTTTATGTATGCGCAGAAAATCATACGGCGCCAGCTCTTTTTCAAATGCTTTTAAACTTCCGTACTGTTTCGTCACACGTCCCTGCGTTTTCCGGATATATACTGCATGCCCCCTGCTTTCTATATACACAATGTCATGAATGTACAATTCCTGTAATTTCGCGTTATTTTGGGCAAAACAGCAGACCTTCTGCGGCTGTTTCACTTCAAAATATTTATATAATGCCCGGTACATATCCCTCTTTAAACTGCTTTTTCTTACAAACCATAAGGGCATATATTCCTGTGAATCAAAAACAAAACTTTCGTAAGCAGAAACAAATACCAGGCACGGCATTTTTCGACGCATCGAGATCTTCTTTACTAATTGGAATCCATTTAATCCGGGCATTTCTATATCCACAAATAACAGATCAAACGCATCTTTTTCGATTGCCTGGTACATTCCCTTCCCCATTCAGAAATAACCGGCATTTTGTGTGTATCGGGAGTTCCATCTCCCGGATACTCTCCTTTATGGATTCTGCAATCTGATTCAGCGCTTCTTTTTCATCATCACAAATTCCAATTAATAATATTTTTTTATCCATCTTTTTTATTTCTCCCGTATCTTTATAATATCTTATCGTTTGTATTTCGACACGATTTAGAATTATACTTGGCTTTACATGTTTCTGCAACCCTTTCACAGCATAATCGGTACTTAAAACATCATAAAAGAAATTTTTATGTCATTTTTATGATCTTACGACTAAACAGAAGCAAAAAATTCCCTGTATGCCGCACCCACTTACCGCATACAGGGAATCTTTCTTTTTATCTGTTATAATGTCCGAATCCTTCTACTTTTCCATCTTCCAAAAATAAGCGCTGTAGCCCGGCAGCCTGCTCCCGCCGCCGAAATCATGCGCTTCTTTCGTAATCAAATCAACCGCCATGCCGCAGCCCGCGTCAAAATGCGCGTGATATTCCTCTTCATCCGCGTTGATCGCTACCATGACGCGCTCGTCTTCCGTTTTCCGCTCAAAAATACACTGTTTATTCGTCAGCACAACCGAGCGAAAACCTCCGTAATTGAGCGCCTTTGACTGTTTCTTTGCTTCCGCCAGCCTGGAAATCCACGCAGAAAGCTCATTTTCAACCGGATCTTCAAAGCATGCCCGAAGCGCCGGATCTCCCTGCGACTTATGCGCCTCTGCGCCCCATTCGCTTCCGTAATACACACAGGGGATTCCCGGCATACCGAATGTCAGGGCATAGATTAACGGCAGATGCCTGGCATTCGTAAGGTTGGATGCGATCCTTGTCACGTCATGATTATCCACGAAACACAGCAGATGCTGCCCTTTATACAGCGTCCAGTTCTCGGGTCCGAACTGCCGGAGCAGAGAATGCACGATTTCAAACAGATTCATGGAATTGAAGCTCGAATACAGGCCCTTATAGCACTCATAATTCGTCACGGAATGCAGCATCTGCGGATTCATCCACTGATTGTAATCGCCATGCAGCGTTTCTCCGACCAAAAAGAATTCTTCTTTTAATCCGTCGGTAAAGGACCGCAGACGGCGCAAAAAGTCAGGCGTCAGGCAATACGCCACATCCAGTCTCAATCCGTCGATATCAAACTCCTCCACCCAGCTTTTCACTGCCGAAAAAATGTGCTCTACCACCTCCGGATTGCCGAGGTTTAATTTTACCAGGTCAAAATTTCCTTCCCATCCCTCATACCAAAGACCGTCATTGTAATTGGAATTTCCGCCGAAATCGATATGAAACCAATCCCTGTACACAGAATTCTCCCTGTTTTTCAATACGTCCAAAAATGCAGAAAATCCTCTGCCTACATGATTGAACACGCCGTCCAGCACAACTTTGATCCCCTCTTTGTGCAGCGCCCCGCAGACCTCTTTAAAATCTTCATTCGTTCCCAGACGGCAGTCGATTTTCTTATAATCCCTTGTATTATAGCCGTGTGTATCCGATTCAAATACCGGGGAAAAGTACACGGCGTTTATTCCCAGCTTCTTCATATGAGGAATCCAGTCTTTTACTTTTAATATCCTGTGCGTCAATACTCCGTCATTCTCATATGGAGCCCCGCAAAACCCCAACGGATAGATTTGATAAAATACGCTTTCATATGCCCACATAAATTTGTTTCCTCCTGATTTCTTTTTTTCAATGCTTCTGTGACTGTATTTCGATCGGGATTTCACTGAAACTGATTTCTCTGTGCATCATACCTGTAATCAATACCCAAAAGCTTCTCTCTCAGCGTCTCTTCTTCCACATCGTACGCACGGCAGAACTCCGAAAGCGTCGAAAAATGATCCCTTAACTGTGTATTGACAAAACTAAGCAGCATCACCGGATCGCCCGGTATGTTTTGTCCCATATCAATTCCTTCTTTCCACTCCGTATTTTTCTTCCAGTTTTTTTACGGTATCCGCATAAACTTTCTGCTTCTTCTGCTGCAGCAGTTTTTCTTTCAGCTGATCTTTCACTTCCGCAAACGAAAGCGTTTTCTTCTCCCGATGATCCTCCACCAGAATCAGATGATACCCAAACTGCGTCTGTACCGGTCCGATCACCTTGCCGGCTTCTCCGGAAAAAGCGGCTTGTTCAAATTCCGGAACCATCTGCCCTTTGCCGAAATATCCCAGATCGCCGCCTTTTTCTCCCGAAGGACAGGTCGAATATTCCTTTGCCGCCTCCTCAAACGATTTGCCTGCCGCAATCTCCTCCGCAACCTGTTTTGCCAGTTCTTCCCCATCTACCAAAATATGCTTCGCCTTGACCTGGGCGTCTGTGATAAACTGTTCGGGATTCTCTTTAAAATATGCCGTTACCTCGTCGTCCGAAACCGTCACGTTCTCGATGACGCTTGTCGCCGCCATATGGCTTGCCAGTTCGTTTTCCATTTTTGCAAGCGTCTCTTTGTATTCCCTGCTCTCTTTGATCTGCTCTTCCTCCGCCATCTTGGAAAACAGATGAAATCCGATCAACTGCTCTAAAACTTCTTGTTTCGCATTTGGATTAGACAGATAGATCTGCTGTTCGGGCGGATAATTTGCAATCAGATCGTTTAACTCCTTCTCCGTAATTTCATGTCCTGCCGATACGGCTAAAATTTTTTCGCTCATGTGTTTACTCCTTTTTATATATCTGTTTTATCCCGAATGTTTCCTGCTGTATACATACGTTGCAAAATAAAGAATCGACGCAAAGATCACGATCGTAGGTCCTGTCGCAACATTTGTATAATACGAGACAAACAGCCCCGTGACACCGGAAAACAGGGAAAACAATACGGAAAAGAAATGATATTCCCGCATATGTTCCGAAATATTTCTGCTTGCTGCCGCCGGCAGAATCAAAAGCGCGTTGATAATTAAAATTCCCACCCATTTGATTGAAAGCGTCACGACGAGAGCAACGAATACCGCAAACAGATTCTCGGTCAGCCGAATGGGAATCTGCCTGCTTGCTGCAAGCGTTCTGTGAATACTGACCGCATTCAGCCAGTTAAAACAAAACGTATAAAACAATACTGTCAAAACAAACAATACGAAAAGAGAAAAAATCTCTTTTGGCGTAATACTTAAAATATCCCCGACCAAAAGCGCGGAATATTTCGCAAAATTCCCTCCCTTGGACAATATGGCAAGCCCGATTGCTACACTGCAGGAAGAAAAGACAGAAATTACCGTATCGGTAGACGTCCCGCTCCTGCTGCCGATGTAATTTAAAAGCAGTGCAAACAGCACGGCAAACACAAGCATGGAACGATTCAGGTCCGATAACCCAAATACGACGCCGACCGCGATCCCCGTCAATGCCGAATGTCCCAGGGCATCGGAAAAAAACGCCATATTTCTGCTTACGATCATCGTACCAAGCATCCCAAACAGCGGCGTAATGATGCAGACGGCAAGTATCGCATTGCGCATAAATCCATATTCCCACATAACGCTGCCTCCTTCTAAAAATCCGGCGGAGCCGCCCGCCTGCCTCTGTGTCTGATATAGCCCGGAAGCTCTTTTGCCCCGAAGACCTCCTGAAACTCGCTGCTTGCAAATACTTCTTTTGCAGAGCCTTCCTTTAAAATCGTCTTGTCCATCAATATCACTTTATCTGCATATTTTACTACATATTCCAGGTCATGGGAAATCAGAATGACAGACAGGTCAAAATTTTCTTTCAGATACACCATCGTCCGGTAAAACAATTCCATGCCGTTTTGGTCAATACCGGAAACCGGTTCGTCCAGCAGCAGCAGGTTCGGCTCGTCCATCACCGCCATCGCCAAAAGCACCCTCTGCAATTCTCCGCCGGAAAGGCTGCAGACCTGACGGTCGATCAGTTCTTCCGCTTCAAATACTTCCAGGCTTTTTCTAATTTCTTCCTGCATCTTTCTGCTTTTTTTTAAAAAGACCGGAAAACGGCACCGATAACTGGCGATCAGGTCATATACGCTTACCGGCGTATGCTGTTCCATATGAATATTCTGAGGGACATATCCGATTTTTAATTTCTGGATCCTGCCGTTTTCCCTGTCTTTGAATTCGATTGTTCCCTCATGAGGGATATCGTCCAAAATCGCCCGGATCAGCGTCGATTTTCCGGCGCCGTTCTTGCCGATTACAACGTTTAAGCTGCCGCAGTGGATATGCAGGTTGATATCCTCCAAAATCGTCTGCCCGCCGATCGTAACACCCAAATGATTTACTTTAATACAATGAAGCCCGCAGGGCCGAATGATCTTTTTCATTTTAAACTCCAAACGCCGCCTTTAACAGGTCAATATTCTTCTGCATGCCTTCGATATAACTATCCGGCTCATACGGTCCCCGCACCAGAGGATCCAGATAATAGACAGAAACATCTGTTTCTTTTTGAATCGTTTCCGCAAGCTCTTTTCCGTATAACTCTTCTGCAAAAAGGATCCGGATCTTTTGTTTTTGGACTGCGGATAATACATCCGCCACTTCTCCGGCGCCGATCTGGCGCTCCTCGTCCAAATTGATCGTATATCCCGCCGTAAAACCGTAATCGTCTGCAAGATATGCAAACGCATCATGAAACGATACGACCGTTCTGCCGTCGGCAGCAGCAGCGATTTTATCCTGCTGTTCCTGCAGCTTCGCCAGCTTCGCATCGTATGCCGCCGCATTTTCCCGTAATTGTTCCGCAAATTCGGGCGATATCTGCAGCAGTTCTTCCAGGATCACATGCACCATCTTCCGGTAGCGCCCTACGCTCATCCAGACATGCGCGTTTTCCTCCGACAGCGTAACCCCTTCTGCCGTCCGGACAATGGGAAGAGAAGGAAATTCTTCTGCAGTCTCCGTTAAAAACGATTCCATGCCCCCGCCGTTAACCAGAAAAAGATCCGCGTCTGAAAGCAGCTTCATATCCTCCGGCGTCAACTGAAAATCATGCAGACAGCCGGTCTGCGGCTCGCTGAGATTCGTTACCGTAATGCCCCCGCATCCCTCCGCCACATTGACGGCTGCAATATAAACCGGATAAAAAGACGTCACGACAGAAATCTCATCCCCCGCCGAGTCCTTCTCTGCCTTTTGGAAGATTCCGACAAACGCAGCTGCCAAAAGCGCTGTACAGCACAGCAGCGACACCACAAACCAATACTTATTCCTCACGTTCAAAGCCCTCTGTTTCCTGTATCAATGCATCGATATAATCCCAGATTTCCTCTCTGCCCTGCTTGGATAATGCGGAAAACGGAAATATTTTCGTCTGCGCTCCCGCGTGTAATCCCGTACGGACCGCCTTGATCTGTTTTTGCAGCTGGCTGCGCTTGATCTTATCCGATTTTGTCGCAATAATGACCGGCTCATATCCCTGATGCAAAATCCATTCATACATCGTCCTGTCGTTGGCGGACGGATCGTGCCGGATATCAATTAACAGAAACACTGCCTTCAGCTGTTTGGAACTATGCAGGTAATTTTCTACCATAACGCCCCATTTGCGTTTTTCCGATTCTGCAATTTTCGTATAGCCGTACCCCGGCAAATCTACGAGATACATACTCTGATTGATATTATAAAAGTTGATCGTCTGTGTTTTCCCCGGCTGGGACGACGTCTTGGCATAGGATTTCCGGTTCATCAGCGCATTGATTAATGATGATTTTCCTACATTGGATTTCCCGGCAAACGCCACCTCCGGCAGCAGATTTTCGGGCAGTTTGCTTGTGATCCCGCATACCGTTTCCAGTTCTACCTGTTTGATTACCATACATCCTCCCTGTTTCTATACAAAAGCCGTCTCTAATACGTCTTTCATCGTCTCCGCATATACGATTTCGATTCCCTGTTTGATCTCGTCGGAAATTTCATCCATATCCTTTTCGTTTTTCGCAGGAACACAGATCGTGCGGATTCCCGCATTTTTTGCCGCCAGTGTCTTCTCCTTTAACCCGCCGATCGGAAGCACGCGCCCGCGCAGCGTAATCTCCCCCGTCATTGCCACATCGGCGCGGATCTTACGTTTCGTGATCGCAGAAAGCATAGCGGTCGCCATCGTAATACCGGCGGACGGTCCGTCTTTTGGAACGGCGCCTTCCGGAATATGGATATGAATATCGTTTTCCCGGAAAAACTCTTTCGGGATCTTATACTCCTTGCTTACGGAACGGATATAACTGATGCCTGCCTGCGCAGATTCTTTCATCACGTCCCCCAGCTGTCCGGTCAGGCGGAACTCTCCTTTGCCGGGCATCACATTGACTTCGATCTCCAGCGTATCGCCGCCCACGCTTGTCCATGCAAGCCCCCGGACAATACCGATCTCATCCGTTTTCCCCGCCATATCAAATGTATATTTTTCTTTTCCCAAAAACCGGCTCACATTCTTTTTTGTCACCGTGATTTTTTTCTTATTGTCTTCGTAAATTTCCCTTGCAGATTTCCGGCAGATTTCCCCGATCTTTCGTTCTAAGCTTCGCACTCCCGCTTCCTTGGTGTATCCCCGGATCACTTCCGCCATAGCCTCTTCCCGAATGGAAAGATTGTCTTTTTTCAGTCCGTTCTTCTTCATCTGCTTGCGCAGCAGATGTTCCATGGCAATGTGCATTTTTTCGTTTTCCGTATAACTTGTGACTTCGATCAGTTCCATACGGTCGAGCAGCGGCCGCGGAATATCCTGCACGGAATTGGCGGTTGCAATAAACAATACTTCCGAAAGGTCGATCGGAATTTCCACGTAGTGATCCCGGAATTTATTATTCTGTTCCGAATCCAGCACTTCTAAAAGCGCAGAAGACGTATCGCCTTTATAATCGCTGCTGACTTTATCGATTTCGTCCAAAAGCATCAGGGGATTTTTCACTCCCGCCATACGGAGCCCCGCAGCCAGCCTTCCGGGCATCGCCCCGACATACGTCCGCCTGTGCCCGCGGATCTCCGCCTCGTCTCTGACGCCTCCTAAGCAGATGCGCACATATTCTTTGTCCAGAGCCTTTGCCACGGATCGTGCAATACTTGTCTTTCCGGTCCCCGGCGGTCCGACCAGACAGATAATGGGGCTGTCGCCTTTTTTCGTCAGGTTGCGCACGGCAAGAAATTCCAGCATTCTCTCTTTTACTTTTTCCAGCCCGTAATGGTCGTTGTCCAATACTTTTGCCGCGTGTTTTAAATCCTTATTGTCCTTTGACTTTTTCTCCCAGGGCAGTTCTAACAGCGTCTCGATATACCCCCTGGCAACTGCGCTCTCGGAAGAATTGGAATTGATATTTGCAAACCGGTCGATTTCTTTTTGAATTTTTTCCTTCACTTCTTTTTTGGCGCGCAACTTTTTCAAAGCTTCCTGAAACTGCTGTACGTCCGACTCGGTATTGTCCTCACCCAGTTCTTCCCGAATCACTTTCATCTGTTCCCTAAGCAGATATTCTTTTTGATTTTTGTCCACCTGTTCTTTGACTTTGGACTGAAACTCATTTTTGATCGAAATAATATTGATTTCCCGAAGGATCATTTCGATCAGAGTTTCGTACCGCTCATCGATCGTAACGGACTCTAAATATTTTTGTTTTTCTTCGTAATACACGGGCATATTGTTGGCGATCAAATCCATCAGGCGTTCCGTTTCCTTCGTCTCTGAAGCCTGCCGCATAAATTCTTTATCCAGCTTCGGATTTAATACGGCGTAACGCCCGTATGCTTCCAGCACGGCGCGCCGCATACCCTCAAGCGCCTCCCCGGAATACTCCTGCCGGTGTTCTTCCAAGTACAAAACTTCTGCAAGAAGATACGGAACCTGTTCCACAATACCCGACAGCTCGGCGCGTCTTTCGCCCTCCACAAGTATCCTTATAATTCCGTTGCGCATCTTGATCACCTGCTTGATCTTTGCAACAATGCCGATCCGGTACAAATCATCAATCTGCGGATCTTCTGCCTCTATATTTTTCTGGGTCACAAGAAAGATATCCTGCTCTCCCATCATCGCCTCTTCTACGGCTTTCATCGATTTCTCCCTGCTGACGTCAAAATGTGCCACCATACCCGGAAGAATTGTCATTCCCCGCAGTGCGACCGCCGGGATCGTCATTATTCTGTCGTTCAATTTAAAACCCCTTTCCCGTACTGAACAGAAAAGCCGTCGTCAGTAATCCCAATCCGTTACTGCGACAGCTCCCCCTGTGAATGAACTGCAAAGACTGCAGTTTATGCGCTTTTTGATTCCAAAACCAATTCCGATTCTTTTGTTTTTTCTGCAATCGAATCAATAAATCCCTTTTCTTCCACTAACTCCCTGGTTATCGTACATTCCGAAATAGATTCGTCCGACGGAATCTGATACATCAGATCCATCATCACGTTTTCCATAATCGCACGCAGTCCTCTGGCTCCCGTCTGCCGTTCCATTGCTTTCTCCGCAATGGCATCGATCGCTTCCGTTTCAAAGATAAGCTCTACTCCGTCTAATTCCAAAAGCGCCTGATACTGTTTGACCAGAGAATTTTTGGGCTCCGTCAAAATTTTAACCAACGCCTTTCGATCCAGAGAATCCAACGCTACCGTCACCGGCACGCGGCCGATAAATTCCGGAATCAGGCCGAATTTAATAAAATCCTGCGGCATGGCATGCTTGAATGCCTCGCCTGCATTCAGTTCCCGTTTGTCTTTTACCACCGCGTTAAATCCGATGGATTTCTGGTCGAGACGCGTCTCAATGATCTTCTCAAGACCGTCGAATGCGCCGCCGCAGATAAATAAAATATTGGTCGTATCGATCTGGATTAACTCCTGCTGCGGATGCTTTCTTCCGCCCTGCGGCGGAACGGACGCCGTCGTGCCTTCCAGAATTTTCAGCAGCGCCTGCTGCACGCCTTCTCCGGATACGTCTCTCGTAATGGATACGTTCTCGGATTTCTTTGTAATCTTATCGATTTCATCAATATAAATAATCCCATGCTGCGCACGCTCGATATTGTAATCCGCAGCCTGAATGATCTTCAGCAGTATATTCTCCACGTCTTCACCGACATAGCCGGCTTCTGTCAATGTCGTAGCGTCTGCAATGGCAAACGGCACATTTAAGATCCGCGCCAGCGTCTGCGCAAGATACGTCTTTCCGGAACCGGTAGGTCCCAGCATTAAAATATTACTCTTTTGCAGCTCCACGTCCAGATTCTGTCCTGCCAGAATCTTCTTATAATGATTGTAAACGGCTACCGACAATACTTTTTTTGCATTGTCCTGCCCGATCACATATTCGTCTAAAAACCGTTTCATTTCCTCCGGCTTTAACAGGTTGATCTCCTGCTCGCTCTCCGGAGCGTCCATTTCTTCCTCTTCTTCCAATTCCTCTTCAATAATTTCCGTACAAATATCCACGCATTCATCGCAAATGAATGCTCCGCTTCCGCTCGGACCTGCGATCAGTTTCCTGACCTGCTCCTGGGTCCTGCCGCAGAAGGAGCAGCGGATTCTCTCTCCGCCGCCGCTTATATTTCTTCCTGCCATAATTTTACTCCGCTAACTAAGTGTTTATTTTTCCCGGTTCGTAAGCACGAAATCGATCAGACCATATTCTTTTGCTTCCTCGGCAGACATGTAGTAATCCCGTTCCGTATCCGCCGCAATCGTCTCATATGGTTTTCCTGTATTTTCCGCAAGAATCTGATTCAAACGTTTCTTTGTTTTCAAAATATTTTTTGCCGCGATTTCAATTTCCGTCGCCTGGCCTTTGGCTCCTCCGGCAGGCTGATGGATCATGATCTCCGCATTCGGAAGCGCCATCCGCTTTCCTTTCGTACCGCCTGCAAGCAAAAATGCCCCCATGCTTGCCGCAAGCCCGATACAAATCGTAGATACGTCGCATTTGATATACTGCATCGTATCATAAATTGCCAGCCCCGCCGTTACCACGCCGCCGGGAGAATTGATATACAGCTGGATATCCTTTCCCGGATCTTCCGACTCCAGAAACAAAAGCTGTGCTACGGTTAAGCTTGCCGTTGTCTCGTTGACCTCTTCGCCTAAGAAAATAATCCTGTCCTTTAATAATCTTGAGTAAATATCATAACTGCGCTCGCCTCTGCTGGTCTGCTCAATGACATAAGGTACCAAACTCATCTCTTCTGCCTCCTCATTACAAATGACCGGCTCTCATTTGAGCCGGTCTGCCTGGCTTGATTATTCTGCGTCTTCTTTCTCTTCTTTTTTGCTCTTTGCTTTGGCACGCTCTTTGACATTGTCCATCACCAATGCCACTGCTTTCTGCACGGCAAGATCTTTCTTCATCGACTCTTTTTCCGCATCGCCCATAAGCTCTTTGATCTTATCGAGCTCCATATCGTATGCAGACGCCAATTTTTCCATCTCCGCCTCAATATCTTCTTCTGTTACTTCAATCTTTTCTTCTTCTGCGATCTGCTCTAAAACCAGACTGCTCTTGATCCGGCTGATTGCATCCGGTCTTACCTGCTCTTTGAGCTTATCCATCGTAACGCCGGAAAACTGCATATACTGCTCAAAGCTTAAGCCCTGCTGGGAGATTCTCTGCGCAAATTCCTCAATCATAGACTCAATCTGCATTTCGATCATCGGTTCCGGCAGTTCCATCTTGGCTGCGTCTGCAATTTTGCGCACGGCTTCGTCTTCTTTGGTACGTCTCGCGCTTGCTTCTTTCTGCTCGGCGAGTTTCTTTTTGATATCTTCTTTGTATTCCGCCAGCGTATCGAATTCCGATACGTCCTGTGCAAACTCATCGTCCGCTTCCGGAAGCTCCTTCCGGCTGATCTCATGGATCTTTACTTTGAACATTGCCGGTTTGCCCGCCAGGCTCTCTTCCTGATAATTCTCCGGGAACGTAACGTTGACCTCAAGTTCTTCTCCGCAGGCCTTTCCGATCAGCTGCTCTTCAAATGTATCCACGAAAGAATGAGAGCCGATCTCCAGAGAATAGTTTTCTCCTTTGCCGCCCGCAAATGCCTCGCCGTCTACAAAGCCCTCAAAATCAATGACTGCCGTATCGCCGTCTGCAACCGTGCCGTCTTCTACGGAAACCGTTCTGGCGCTGCGGTTCCTCTCCTGTTCCACTGCTTCTTCTACTTCTTCGTCCGTTACCGTCACATCGATCTTCGTCACGGTAATGCCTTTGTATTTGCCAAGGGTAACCTCAGGCTTTACCGCTACTTCCGCAGTAAAGATAAAAGGTTTGCCTTTTTCAATCTGAATTACATCAATCGTCGGGCGGGATACAATGTCGATACCGCTCTCGTCCGCCGCGCCGCCGTAATTCTCGCGAATTAACTGGTTTGCCGCATCTTCAAAGAAGATTTCCGGTCCGAACATTTTTTCAACCATATGTCTGGGCACTTTTCCCTTGCGGAATCCCGGAAGGCTGATCTTGCCCTTCTGTTTTATATACGCTTCTTTCAGCGCCTCTTCTACCTTATCCTCAGACACCTCGATCGTAAGCTTTGCCATATTCTTCTCTAAAGTTTCTACCTGTACGCTCATTCTAACTGTTTCCTCCTTCGCCTGCAGTCATTGGGATATTATAGCATATGCCTTTTTAAATTACAAGAAAATTAAATAGAAAGATTCTTGCACACTTCAAACTGGTATTCCGGAATGCCTTTGTTCATTGCAAGCGCTTCGTCAATATCAAAATCTACGAAATCACCGTTCCTGTAAGCAACCACGCGGTTTGTCTTGCCCTGGCAGAGCAGATTCACCGCATAAGCTCCCATGATCGACGCATACACACGGTCTTTACATGTGGGGCTTCCGCCGCGCTGCATATGACCGAGGATCGTCGCCCTCGTCTCGATGCCCGTTGCCGCCTCGATCCGCTTTGCCATGCTTACGGAATGCCCGATGCCTTCCGCATTGATGATGATATGATGCTGTTTGCCGCGTTTTCTGTTCTCTATGATATGATTGACCAGCTTCTGCTCGTCATAATCGTACCGTTCCGGAAGCAGGATATCTTCCGCCCCGTTTGCGATACCGGTCCAAAGCGCGATGTAGCCGGCCCCTCTGCCCATAACCTCAATAATACTGCAGCGTTCATGGGAGGTAGACGTATCGCGCACTTTGTCGATCGCCTGCATCGCCGTATTCACTGCCGTGTCAAATCCAATCGTATACTCCGAACAGGAAATATCCAGATCAATCGTGCCCGGCACGCCGACGGTATTTACACCAAGCGCCGCCAGTTTCTGCGCTCCACGAAACGAACCGTCCCCGCCGATCACGATAATTCCGTCAATCCCGTGTTTTTTACAGATTTCGGCACCTTCTTTCTGGCCGTCTTCCGTTGTAAATTCCATGCAGCGCGCCGTCTGTAAAATCGTTCCGCCGCGCTGAATCGTATCCGACACATCCCGCGCCTGCATATCGATAATCTCCTCCGAAAGCAGTCCCGCATATCCACGCTTGATGCCTTTTACGCATAATCCTTTTCCAAGTCCTTCACGGACAACCGCACGAATGGCAGCATTCATTCCAGGAGCATCGCCGCCGCTGGTTAATACGCCTATTGTTTTGATCTCCTTTGCCATACCATATTTCCTCCTATATTTTTACTCCGGTTCCATTATACTCTGATCTTCTCTACCATTTTAATCGGTTTATCTGGTCTTTTCAATAGCCTTTTCTACAACTTTTATATTATTTTCCCCAAAACACCCGGATAAACTCTCAAGCAGCCCGGCATCGATTTTGATATTCCGGCTGGGCGGCAGGCGCTTCATCGCTTTTTCTGCCGAAAGATAGACCACAACGGCATCTTCCCCGTCCGAATCCGCCAGAAGGCGGTAAAGTTCTTCTTCTCTGGATGCAAACTGCTCCTTATCCAAAAACTGAATCCAAAGCTCCTGCTTCGCGTCGTCAAACGCGTATACTTTTTCACAGATCACTTTTCCGTTCTTTTCTTCCTCCACGTTTGCCCTGCCCCGGATAAATACCTTTGCCTCTTCCTGCATCAGCGTCTGATTCTTTAAATAATCCCTGGGAAATACGACGACTTCCACGGTCCCAAGCAGATCCTCGATGGTAAGAAACGCCATCGTCTGGTTCGTTCTGGTATATTTGATCGTTTTATTTACGATCATGCCGCCGACCGTCACAGATTCGCCGTCTTTTACTTTTGTCTCCCCGGTCTCTTCTTCCAAAAGAAAATCCGCCGTCGTCGCCGTAATATTTTTCCGCCACCGTCCCTCGTATTCTTCCAGCGGATGGCCGCTGATATAGACGCCCAGCACTTCTTTCTCAAATCCCAGAAGAGTCTCTTTATCATACTCGCCCACATCCGACATCGCCGTTTCGTACTCCCGGCGCTCTTCGGGCGAAACCAGGTCAAACAGGCTCATCTGCCCCGCCATGGATTCTTTCTTTTCCCGGTTAATGTCGTCCATCATCCCGATATACGAAAACATCTTCTGTTTCCGCGTTCCTTTCATGCCGTCAAAAGCTCCCGCTTTGATAAAATTCTCCACCGCGCGTTTATTGAGTTCCCCGCTGCTCATCCGGGTCAGGAAATCCTTAAGAGACGTAAACTTTCCGTTTGCCTGCCGCTCTTTTAATGCGGCGGCAATCAGCGGCCGCCCCACGCTTTTGATCGCAGAAAGACCGTAGCGGATCTGTCCGTCCGATACGGAAAAGCCGCTCTCTCCTTCGTTGATATCCGGCGGCAGAATCAAAATCCCCATCTTCCGGCAGGTCTGTATATACTCGGAAACCTTGGTGACATGGTCCTGCACGGAAGTCATCAGAGCCGCCATATATTCCACCGGATAATAATATTTTAAATATGCCGTCTGATATGCCACTACCGCATATGCCGCCGCATGGGACTTGTTGAACGCATATTTTGCAAAATCGATCATCTCGTCAAAAATTTTATCGGCAGTCTGTTCGTGAATGCCGTTTGCCACGCAGCCGGGAATCCCTTCGCCCGGATTACCGTACACAAAATTTTTCCGCTCCTGCTCCATCACCGACTGTTTCTTTTTTGACATGGCACGCCGCACAAGGTCGCTGCGCCCTAACGTATAACCCGCAAGATCCCTTACGATCTGCATCACCTGTTCCTGGTACACAATACAGCCGTACGTAGGCTCCAAAATCGGCTTGAGCTGCGGGCAGTCATAGGCAATCTCACCGGATTGATTTTTCCCCCGGATATAAGCCGGAATAAAGTCCATCGGTCCCGGGCGGTACAGCGCGATGCCCGCAATAATATCCTCCAGGTTCTCCGGTTTTAACTCTTTCATAAAGTTCTTCATCCCGGCGCTTTCCAGCTGGAACACGCCGTCGGTCTTTCCGGTTCCCAGAGACTCAAATACCGCTTTGTCGTCAAAATCGATCCGGTCGATATCCAGCGATACGCCATGATTTTTCTCTGCCATCTTCGCCGCGTTCAAAAGGACTGTCAGCGTACGAAGACCCAGAAAATCCATTTTTAGAAGACCAAGCTCTTCGATCGTCGTCATGGTAAACTGCGTTGTGAGCATGCCGTCGATTCCAAGACAGAGCGGCACGTATTCTTCCATCGGCTTCTGGGAGATCACGACTCCTGCAGCATGCGTGGAAGAATGTCTCGGCAGTCCTTCCAGGCGTTTCGACATATCGATCACACGCTTTACATTTTCTTCGTTTTCGTACCGGTTCCTAAGCTCCGGGTTCATTGTAATTGCCCGTTCAATGGTAATGCCCGGCTCGTTCGGAATACTTTTTGCAATCGTATCCACAAATGCATACGGCAGATCCATCACACGCCCCACATCCCGGATGACTCCCCTTGCCGCAAGCGTACCAAACGTAATGATCTGCGTCACACAGTCTCTGCCGTACTTTTCAATGACGTAATCGATCACTTCCTGCCGCCTCTCGAAACAGAAATCCACGTCGATATCGGGCATGGAAATACGTTCCGGATTCAGGAAACGCTCAAAAATCAAATGATACCGGATCGGGTCGATATTCGTAATTCCCGTCGTATATGCGACAAGGCTTCCCGCAGCGCTGCCGCGGCCGGGTCCCACGCTGATGCCGTGTTCCCTGGCGTACCTGATATAATCCCATACAATCAGAAAATACTCCACATACCCCATATCTTTGATCACGGAAAGCTCATATTTCAGGCGTTCGTCCAGCTCTTTTGTCACCAGGGGATACCTCTCGTTCAACCCTTCGTAACAGAGCTTTTCCAGATATTCATAAGTGGTATACCCTTTAGGCACAGGAAAATTCGGCAGCTTTGTGTGCCCGAATTCAATCTCCACATGACAGCGGTCGGCAATTTTCTGTGTATTCTCCACGGCTTCCAGCGCATAAGGAAACAGCGCTCTCATTTCCGCTTCGGATTTGACATAATACTGTCCTCCCTCATAACGCATCCTGTTTTCATCGGAGAGCTTTTTCCCTGTCTGTAAACAGAGTAAGATATCGTGGGAATCCGCATCCGTTTCATACGTATAATGCACGTCGTTCGTCGCCACAAGCGCAATCCCCGTATCTTTGGAAAGACGCAGCAGCTGCTGGTTGACCGTCTGCTGCTGTGAAATACCGTGATCCTGCAGCTCTAAAAAGAAATTGCCCTCGCCGAAGCAGTCCTGGTATTTCAACGCCGTCTGCTTGGCTTCTTCGTATAAGCCGCGCACCAGATAACGCTGAACTTCTCCCGCCAGGCAGGCGCTTAAGGCAATGATTCCCTCATGATACGTCTTTAAAACCTCAAAATCCACCCTGGGCTTATAATAATAACCGTCTACAAACCCTTTGGATACGATTTTCACCAAATTGCCGTATCCTTCGTTGTTTTCCGCCAAAAGCACAAGATGATAGTACCTGTCCTCGCCATACACCGTTTCTCTGTCAAAACGGGAATTGGGCGCCACATAGACTTCACATCCCAAAATCGGCTGAATCCCCTGTGCCTTTGCGGTCTTATAAAATTCGATCACGCCGTACATCACGCCGTGATCTGTTATTGCAGCCGCAGTCATGCCCAGTTCTTTCACTCTTGCGGCATATTCTTTTATCTTATTCGAGCCGTCCAAAAGACTGTACTCGGTATGCACATGTAAGTGGGTAAATGCCATCGCAACGCTCCGTTCTACTGCCTGCCTGTACTTCCAAAGCCCCCGCGGCTTTCTTTCTCCAGTTCTTTACATTCTTCAAATACGATCTGCGGCTGGTTTTTCACAATACGAAACTGGCAGATTCTGTCGTTTTTCTCAATTACGGTATCTCTGGTCGCATAGACCGGCATACGCCACATATCCTCGTCTCCGCAGTAAGAATTGTCTATGATTCCCAGACTGTTTGTCTGCAGGATGCCATACTGTTTAAAAGCAGAGCTTCTCGGCACCAGATGCCCCTCATATCCCTTTGGAAGCTGCATGGCAACGCCTAAGGGAATCAGCGCAAATTCACCCGCCTTTAACTCCCTGCGCTCCGAAGCCCTAAGGTCGATCCAGTCGGATTTTCCGTCTATATAACAAAGCTTTTTTACATCGTCTGAAAAATATTTTATCCGAATCGTTTCCATCTCTGATCAGTTCTCCCATTCTAACGTGGTATGTTCTGTCTTTTTATCTCTCTGCATCAATTCCCTGACGGCGTCTTTTGCCGGTTTATCATCAAACAGCACGCGGTTCACCTGCTCGATGATCGGCATGGAAACTCCATACTTCTTTCCAAGTGCAGCCGCGGCTTTAGCAGAATAAACGCCTTCTACCACCATTTTTACTTCATCCATCGCCTGCTGCATCGTATATCCCCTGCCGATCAGCATACCGGCTTTCCGGTTTCTGGAATGCCTGCTGGCGCAAGTCACGATCAGATCGCCGATTCCCGTCAGTCCGTTGATCGTCTCCGTATTCGCCCCCATTGCCACGGCAAGCCTCGCAATCTCCGTAATGCCTCTGGTGATCAGAGCGGCTTTCGTATTGTCCCCGTACTCCAATCCGTCTGCCATGCCCGCCGCAAGCGCAATGACGTTTTTCAGCGCCCCGCCAAGTTCCATGCCCAGCACATCCGGACTGGTATACACACGAAATACGTCGTTCATAAATACTTTCTGGATATATTCTGCCGTTTTCTTCGTCCTTGCTCCCGCCACCAATGCCGTAGGGAGTCTTCTTCCCACTTCTTCCGCATGGCTTGGTCCGCAGAGTACGGCGGCGTCTGCAGCCGGAATTTCCTCTTCGATAATCTCACAGAGCGTCAGCAAGCTCTCTTCTTCGATTCCTTTTGCCACGCTCACAATGATCTGGTTCTGCCTGATGTAAGGCGCCATCTGTTTTGCCGTACTCCTTGTATAAACGGAGGGTACGGCAAGGACCAAAAGATCCATGTCCGAAACCGCTTCTTTGATATCGCAGGTAAAGGAAATCTTCTCCGACAGCAAAACGCCCGGCAGTTTATCCGCATGCTCATGCGTCTCTTTCAACATGGAAATCTCATCTTCCATGACAGACCATACCGTTACCTGATGCCCGTTCGTATCCAATACGCCGGCAAGCGCACATCCCCAGCTCCCGGCTCCGATGATTCCTGCTTTCGCCATAATTAAACCGTTCCTTCTTTCTTTTTTAAACTGAATTTATTTTCGTTTCCGTTGATCAGGCGTTTGATATTTTCCCGGTGCCGCAGGATGCCCATCAGCATAATAACTGCAGCAAGCAGATAAACCTCCATCCGGTACTTCTCTGTTACGTCTAATATCCCCAGTTCTCCGAATGCGACCGTCTGCACAAAAAAACTGATCAGTCCGACGATCGAGCCTACCGATACGTATTTTGTCACGGCAGTCATAATAAGAAACAGCCCAAGGCCCAGAGGCACTTCGATCGGACAGAATGCAATCATCATCCCTCCGGTACAAGCAATCCCCTTTCCGCCCTTGAAATGTTTCATATAAAACGGATAATTGTGCCCGATAATCGTTCCAAGCCCTGCGTAAAGTTCCAGAAGCCTCACGCCCTCCGGACAACTCTTATGAAACAGCAGCCATGTGATCAAAATTGCGGCGATCGGTTTGGAAACATCCCCCAGCAGCGTAATCAGTCCCGCTTTCCATCCGAACATGCGGAACGTATTCGTCGTTCCGGCATTGCCGCTTCCCATTGTAGTAATATCTTTATGTTTCGACTTTCCATAGGCATATCCCGATAAAAATATTCCGCAGAAATATCCGATCACCAGTACGACCAACCGATTACTCAGCATAGCGTCATTCTCCTTTTCTCTCCCGAATGATAAATTTTAAAGAAGTCCCCCGAAATCCGAATGCGTCGCGGATCCGGTTTTCCAGATACCGGACATATGAAAAATGCATCAGCTGTTTTTCGTTGACAAAGATCACAAACGTCGGAGGTTTTACCGATACCTGCGTCGAATAATAAATCTTCAGCCGTTTTCCTTTATCGGAAGGCGGCTGCTGCATAGCGACTGCCTCGGTTACAATCTCGTTTAACACGCCTGTGGAAATCCGCATGGAATTATTTTCCATAACCATCCGGATCATGTCGAAAATCTTTCCGGTTCTCTGCCCTGTCTTTGCCGAAATAAACATAATCTCTGCATAGGGCATAAAACTTAAAATCTGCCGGATCCGCTCCGTATGTTTCTGCATCGTTTTATCGTCCTTTTCGACGGCGTCCCATTTATTTACGACAATGACGATCCCTTTTCCGCGGTCATGCGCAATCCCGGCTATTTTGGCATCCTGCTCCGTTACGCCTTCCGTTGCGTCGATCACTAAAAGCGTCACGTCCGCACGCTCTACGGCGGTTACGGCACGGATAATGCTGTAACGCTCAAGATCTTCTTTTACCTTGCTCTTTCTGCGCAGCCCCGCGGTATCGATAAAGACATATTCTTCTCCGTTATACCGGATCGCCGTGTCAACGGCGTCCCTGGTCGTGCCGGCAATATCGGATACAATCACCCGGTTTTCCCCAAGCAGGCGGTTCACAAGAGAAGATTTCCCTACGTTGGGCTTTCCGATAATCGCTACCTTCGGACGATCGTCTTCCTCCTCTTCGCCACTTTTCTTCGGGAAATGACGGATGACTTCATCCAGCATATCTCCGATCCCAAGCATAGATGCGGCGGAAATCGGAACCGGTTCTCCGATTCCCAGATTATAAAATTCATACACATCCGGCATAAATTTTTCAAAACTGTCCACTTTATTGACGACCAAGACCACAGGTTTTCCCGAACGGCGCAGCAGATCCGCCACTTTATCGTCCGCATCCAACAGTCCCTGCCGCACGTCGGTAAGAAAAAGAATGACGTCCGCCGTGTCGATAGCGATCTGCGCCTGTTCCCGCATCTGAGACAAAATGATATCTTTGGAGTCCGGTTCAATCCCTCCCGTATCGATCAATGTAAAATTATGATCCAGCCAGGAAGCGTCGGCATAAATCCTGTCTCTGGTCACTCCCGGCGTATCTTTTACAATCGCAATTCTTTCTCCGGCCAATACATTAAACAGCGTTGATTTTCCCACATTGGGACGTCCTACCACCGCCACCACCGGTTTACTCATAACAATCTCCTATTCTCCGGGGCATATCCAAAACATGTATTCTGCCGGACGTATTCCACAATTGCCCCAGGATATGTTGGAAAAAGGTCTTCCGGCAGATGTTTGTTACCGTCGATACAAGATGCAGCCGGCGGAAGAGACGTTTCCAAAATCAGCCGATACATGCATCTACGAAATCTTGTCCGCTTGATTTTACAATATCTACCTGTACTTGTAAAGCATTTTTCAGCTCTGTGAGCGTCACGTCGTCCAGAAACACTTCTTCGCCGCTGCGCAGAAGATGGCTCGAAAGCAAAAGTTTCTCCCCTAAATCCACACCTTTTAGCTGTGCGATCAGATCCTGCCCCGTTAAAAGCCCGGCAACCGTGATCTGTTCTCCGAAAAAATCATTCCGGATCGGAATGACCCGTACAAAAATATCCGGAAATTTCTGCATCAGACGGCCGCATAATTTCGTCAGAAGGGGAGCCGCCAACGTTCCGGTCGCTATGGTAAGCTTCCGCATCCCTGCTGTTTTTCTTTCTGTTTTATCCAGCGCTTCCAAAAATTCGTCCTCTAACAGGCGCATCATGCCTACCCCGTTTTCCAGCTGCAGGTATCCGTCATAGGTCTCTTCCTTAGGAATTTCCTTTTCTGCCATCAGATACCATTCGTCTCCTGCATGGACAAAATGAATGCCGTAGCGCTCCATACAATACTGCTGCCATCTGTGAATCACGGAAATCACTTCCCCGGCGTCCGTTTTTGTAAAAGGCTCTAAGGGATAGAGTCCTTCCCGGTACTTTGTCATGCCCGCCGGAACGACGGAGAGACTCTGCATACAGGGAATATATGACGTCAGGTCGCGTATGCTCTGTTCCAGCTCCGCCCCGTCATTGATCCCTTTACAAAGAACGATCTGCCCGTTCATCTGTATACTCTCTTCCTTTAACCGCTGCATATGCGCCAGCGCCTCGCCGGCAAAACGGTTGTTTAACATCTTACAGCGCAGCGCGGGATTTGTCGTATGCACGGAAATATTGATCGGCTCCAGGCGGTATCGGATGATTCGCTCGATATCATTCTGCTTCATATTGGTCAATGTAATATAATTTCCCTGCAAAAACGAAAGCCTGGAATCATCGTCCTTAAAATACAGCGTATCGCGCATTCCTTTCGGCATCTGATCAATAAAACAAAAGATGCATTTATTCCGGCAGGACTTATAATCATCCATCAGTCCGCTTTCAAACACAATGCCCAGATCTTCGTCGTAGTCTTTTTCGATTTCAAATTCCCATTCTTCCCCGTCCGGTTTTCGGATCAAAACAGTAACTTCCTCTTCATGAATCAGATAATGATAATCAAACACATCTTCGATCTTCTGCCCGTTGATACAAATCAGCGCATCTCCGGGCGCAATGTTCAATTCATCTGCGATGCTGCCCTTCTCGACTTTATTTATGATATGCTTTTTTTCCATTCTTAATCTCCATTCCACCGCCTTGAACCGGCTTCTTTCAATGCTGACATACAATCTAAGGATACCGCATCAACATCAAACAAATTTGAATCAATTTATAATTCTCGATAATATGGACAAATGTTTTCAAAATGACCGTCCTTCATCCTAAAACCTTTCGGTATCGTCCCCAACTGCGTAAATCCTAATTTCTCATACAAATGGCGCGCAGAAACGTTGCTCTCGACAACCGCATTAAACTGAAGTACCCCGAAGCCAAGCCTTTTCGCATTTAACAAACAGTCCTTTACTAACTGCTCTCCGATGTGCTTTCCTCTGCATTCTGCTTCTACCGCATAACTTGCATTGCAAATGTGCCCGCACCGTCCGACATTGTTTGGATGCAAGATATATAGTCCAACAATTACTCCGTTCTCTTCCGCAACTCCACAGTAGCTTTGTGAAGCGAAAAACTCCATTCCGTTTGATAACTCAAGCGCTTCTTCCTGCGGAAACGCGATACCTTCTTCTACTACAGCATTCCATATTTTTATCATTTCTGCAAGATCTCTTGCCGCGTACTTCCTGATTAACATTTGCTTTTCACTCCTTCAAACACCGCTTTTTCTCACACTTTTCACATTATAAATCGTCTGTTTGATAAGTGCAAGAGGAAAACAGATGCCGCTAGCCGTCTCTTTTCCGTTTAAAAATATTAAGGGCAGGTTCGACTTTCGCAAGTCACACCTGCCCTCTATCGGATTATCTATTCATCGGATTGCTCACTTCTCTCCTGTACCGTAATCAGGTCTTCCTCTCCCTGGATCGCTCCGATCTCTTTTAAGGTATCAAGCACATGATGACAATTGGCGTCAAACCTGATATAGGCATTGATAGAAGCCGCACTTGCCTTCTCATAGGCATAAGAATACATCGGTCCCGCATCGCCGTTTGTTTCGTTATTCTCTGAAAGGCATTCCAGTACAAGCGTATTGTCATACGCCTGGCTGTCGCTGTTGTCAGACGAATATCGATTCATGATCACATCTTTAAAATTTCCTTCTTCAATATCGGCAAGTACCGCACGATATACGTATTCTGCATCCTCTTTGGAAAATTCTTTCTGATCTGCCGCTTCCTGATCATTATACAATTCGATCCAGCCGCCGATCGGCTCAATCTCCTGATCCTTCTCTCCAAACAGCAGCCGGCGATAATTGTCCGGAACGGCTGCCAGCTGGGCAACCCTGTGAAGAACCGTATCGTTATCCTCTAACATGCCGTCGTCTGCCGGAATCGCATAGCTGCGCGTGATCGTAGATCCGTTTTTCATATAATACCGAACGGTAATATATAAATTCTGCCAGCTCTGTGCCTCATGGCGTTCAAATTCCCGTTTGGAATCAATCACCTGTCTGTGTATATCCATCACCTGCCCGATCATCTCCTCATCGGAACCTCCAATCGAGTCATAAGCATCGATATACGCGCGATCCACCTGCGATACATCCGGTATTTTCCGCTCCTGTCCAAATAAATCCACTTCAATCGAAACATACAGACCGGCAAATATCACAAGAAATATACCGCATTCTGCAATTCTCTTTTTCGTAAAGACACGGAACCCTTTTTCCAAAAACATCTGCGCCCCAAAAAAGAATACAATCCCAAAGAAAACTGCCGAAACCAACACCGCTATAAAAACCGATATACCCGCAGAAAATCCCATAATGCTGCAGAAAATGGCACTGAACAATGCGCCTCCGCAAAACGACGCGCCCCACCGAAAGATCGGACAGATCCAGGCGATCGAAACCAAACTGCCCGCAGATTCCATATTCCGGATCCGGTAAATCAGATACGCAGCCACTGCAAATACCAGCGAAACGAGAACGTAAACCGTTACGGTTTCTTTTCCCTGTATTCCGATAATGACCGCATAATCCTTTGTATGGTCATACTCTAACCTCACATGTCTCAACAGATAGAAAAGCGGCGAAAGCACATCCAGTTTACCTCCTGGAAACGACATCGGCAAACCGTAAGAAATCATTGACATTACCATTGCCACCAGCGTCTTTGCGCCTACATACAAAAAGTGAATGATTACGGCAAAAATCGGCACGGCAAAAAGCTGCCCGGTAAACATGGCAATAAACACATTAAAACTGTAAAGCGCCGTACTGATCCCGCATGCAAACAAAAGTCCTGCCAGCAAGTGGTTCATATACGCATAACCGCAAAACGCGCTGACTAAAATTCCCATCAGAAATCCGATGATTTCCGGAACAATCAAAAACAGCAGGCCGGAAATATAATTCGTAAAGAACAGTTCCTTTCTTGTCACAGGCAGCGCATGAATGGTATTCGCCGACCTTGCCTGATAGAGATAGGAAAATACTGCCATCACCGCAACGACAGAAAATATAAACAACACAACCGGATTGATATAGACCGCAACCAGCGATAAAATATCGTTTGACATAGACTGTTCCAGTTCTTCTTTCCCGATATCATTCATCAGTTTATACTGCTGAGAACTGTTATAGATCATAAACGGCAGGACAAACAGATTCCATGCCAGAATCAACATCCAGATCGGCCAGAAATGCGTAATATTTTTGAAGAAAATCGTTTTGTTAAAACAAGATGTCTTTGACCTCATAATCTACCCCTCCTAATTCATATATAAAAATCTCTTCCAGTGTCAAAGGAAGCAGATCGATCAGCATCGGATGCATTTTCTCAAGCTGCCGTTTCGCTTCTGCCGGATCCCCCTTTACGATCAGCGTATAAACCCTTCCGGTATTTGACATATGAAGCACTTCAAATCCTTCCGGAAGTTTTGGCATCTCTGCCTGAAACGCCGCCTGTATCTTGCAGACGCTTCCCTGCAGGTCGCTTAACGACCGCTCGATCATGATTTTCCCTTTATGCATAATTCCCACATGATCGCAGACATCTTCCAATTCCCTTAAATTGTGGGAAGAGACGATCACCGTCGTTTCATGCTCCGATACGTCCGCCATAATAATACTCCAGATCTGACGGCGCATCACAGGATCCAGGCCGTCTACCGGCTCATCTAAAATCAAAAGCTCCGGTCTCGTACAAACGGCAAGCCAGAACGCCACCTGCTTCTGCATTCCTTTTGACAGGCTGCGGATATTCTTTTTCGGATCGATCGTCGGAAAATATTCTTTCAGGCGCTCAAACATCTGCTCGTCAAACTTCGGATAAATGCCCTGGTAAAATCGTTTCATTTCTATGGTATCCGCCTGCATAAAATAGAAAATATCATCCGGAATAAATGCAAATTTTGCTTTGATCCCAAGGTTTTCATAAATCGGTTCTCCATCGATCGTAACCGTTCCTTCATTTTGCCGGTAAATGCCGGTCAGATGCCTAAGAAGCGTTGATTTTCCGGCTCCGTTTGGTCCGACCAGACCATAAATCGCTCCTTTTTTTACAAACATATTGGCGCCGTCCAATGCACGGAACCCGTCAAATTCTTTTACCAGATTTTTAACTTCAACCATTTTCTACAAGCCTCCCCTGTTCCAGATTTTCCATACGGCATCCCAGTTCTTCTTTTGTCACGTCCAGTACAAAAAGCTCTTCTACCACATCGTCAAATTCCGTTAAAAGCTCCTGCGCCCTGCTTTTGTGTATAAAATCCGTAGAGGACGCAAATGTGCCTTTCCCTTTCATACTGTATACATAGCCCTCTGCCTCCAGCTCACGGTATGCCCGCTGTATCGTATTGGGATTAATTGCCAAAGTCGACGCAAGTTCCCGGACAGAAGGAAGCTTCTCATCCGCAGCGATTGCATTGGTCAAAAGCAAATGCCGGATTCCTTCTTTGATCTGTTCATATATAGGTTTTGCATCCCTATAATTTAATTGCAGCAATCCTATAACCTCCTCGCTAAGTGTATTAATACATATGATACACTTAGTCTACCACTTTGCCCTATACGAAACAATAAAGATTACTGTAGGAATTTATTAAGGTTTTTTTAACATATCCACGACGCAGAAAAACCGCCGTACGGGAAATTTCCCATACGGCGGCAGATCACAATGATGATTCAAACAAATTGGTTTACCCTTTGATACTCCCATGATATTCCTGCAGTGATTTGACCGGCTGTCCCTCGCCGTTTTTCATGGAACGGATGCCCGCTGCGGTTGCTTTTGCCGCCGCCATCGTCGTCATATACGGAATCCTGTTTTTGATTGCCGCTTTTCGGATATAGCTGTCGTCCACCGATCCCTTCTTATCATTCGGCGTATTGATAATCAGGTCGATCTGTCCGTTTGCAATCGCGTCGAGAATATTCGGACGGCCTTCGTTGATCTTTGCGATCTTCTCTGCTTTCATCCCCGCTTCCCGTATTTTATCGCAGGTACTTCCGGTTGCCATAATCCCAAATCCGCACTCATACAACTCTCGCGCCGTTTCTACAAGCTCCGGCTTATCCCTGTCGTTTACGCTAAAGAGAACCGTTCCTTCCATCGGAAGCTTCGTCTGCGTCGCTTCCTGCGCTTTATAAAACGCCTTCCCGTAACTGCCGGACAGCCCGAGCACTTCGCCTGTAGAACGCATTTCCGGTCCGAGCAGCGGATCTACTTCCTGAAACATATTAAACGGAAATACGGCTTCTTTTACGCCGTAATAAGGAATTTCGCGGTCATGCAGACCGGGAACCGGAGACGGATTCCCCGTAATCTTTGTCGTCATGATTTCCGTTGCCAGTTTTACCATATTGATACCGCAGACTTTGGATACCAGCGGAACGGTACGCGAAGCTCTTGGATTTGCTTCCAGCACATAAATCGTGCCGTCTTCGATGGCATACTGCATATTCATCAGTCCCACGACATTCATTTCCTGCGCAATCTTTCTGGTATATTCTTTTATCGTCTCGATATGTTCTTTCGATAAATGTTTCGACGGCAGAATGCAGGCAGAATCTCCGGAATGCACGCCCGCCAGCTCGATATGTTCCATGACCGCCGGAACAAATACATGCTCTCCGTCGCTGATCGCGTCCGCTTCACATTCCGTGGCATGCTGTAAAAACCGATCAATCAAAATCGGACGGTCCGGCGTCACGCCAACGGCTGCCCGCATGTAAAAGATCAGAGATTCATCGTCATGTACCACTTCCATGCCGCGGCCTCCCAGCACATAGGAAGGACGTACCATAACAGGATAGCCGATTTTATTTGCAATGGAAAGCGCTTCCTTGGTATCGACTGCCATTCCTGCCTGCGGCATCGGGATGTTCAGCTTGTCCATCATCGCGCGGAACAGATCGCGGTCTTCTGCCATATCGATCGTCTCCGGCGTGGTTCCCAGAATATTGACGCCGTTTTTCTTTAAATCGGCAGCCAGATTTAACGGCGTCTGTCCGCCGAACTGCGCGATCACACCGACGGGTTTTTCTTTTTCATGGATGCTGAGCACATCCTCCAGCGTCAGCGGCTCAAAATACAGCTTATCGGACGTATCGTAATCCGTGGAAACCGTTTCCGGATTGCAGTTTACGATAATCGTTTCAAATCCCAGTTTCTTTAAGGCAAGCGCCGCATGCACGCAGCAGTAATCAAACTCAATACCCTGGCCGATACGGTTGGGTCCTCCGCCCAAGATCATAATTTTCGGCCGATCCGTACAGACCGTACTTTCATCCTGGATATGATAACTGGAAAAATAATAGGCGGAGTCTTTTGTAGCGCTTACATGAACGCCTTCCCAGGCCTCCTGTATTCCGGCTTCCATTCTTGCCTTACGGATTTCACACTCCGGTACTTCTAAAATCTCGCTTAAATATTTATCGGAAAAACCGTCCAGCTTCGCCTGCCGCAGCGCTTCTTTTTGGGGTACGCTTCCTTTTCCCCGTAAAAGCTCCTCTTCTTCTTCCACCAGCTCTTTCATCTGTTCGATAAAATAATGTTTGATCTTCGTCCGTTCAAATAATTCCTCGACTGTGGCGCCTTTCCGCAGCGCTTCATACATAATAAACTGTCTCTCGCTCGTAGGAACCGCAAGCATTTTTAAAAGATCGTGTTTGCTTTTCTTTGCAAAATCTTTTACAAAACCAAGCCCGTACTTTCCGTTTTCAAGGCTTCGAATCGCTTTTTGGAATGCTTCTTTATACGTCTTTCCGATACTCATAACCTCGCCGACCGCACGCATCTGCGTACCCAGCTTGTCCTCTGCGCCTTTGAACTTTTCAAACGCCCATCTGGCGAATTTAATCACAATATAGTCCCCGCCCGGCACATACTGATCCAGCGTCCCATATTTTCCGCAGGGAATTTCGTCTAACGTCAAGCCGCACGCCAGCATAGCCGACACAAGAGCGATCGGAAAACCGGTAGCTTTTGAAGCCAGCGCGGAAGACCTGGAGGTTCTGGGATTGATTTCGATCACAATAATCCTTCCGCTGACCGGATCGTGTGCAAACTGCACATTGGTACCCCCAATGACCTGAATCGCTTCTACAATTTTATATGCCTGCCTTTGCAGCTCATCCTGCACATCCTGCGGAATCGTGAGCATCGGAGCGGAACAGAACGAATCTCCCGTATGTACGCCCAGAGGATCGATATTTTCAATAAAGCAAACGGTAATCATATTATTTTTTGCATCGCGGACAACTTCCAGTTCCAGCTCTTCCCAGCCTAAAATAGACTCCTCCACAAGCACCTGCCCCACCAGGCTTGCAGAAAGCCCTCTGGCACATACCGTTTTCAATTCATCGACATTATAGACCAGTCCGCCGCCGGCGCCGCCCATCGTGTAGGCAGGACGCAGAACCACCGGATAACCGAGCTGATCCGCAATCGAAAGCGCTTCCTCTACCGAATAAGCAACTTCGCTTCTCGCCATCTCGATACCAAGACTGTCCATCGTCTTTTTAAACTCAATACGGTCTTCTCCCCGCTCGATTGCATCTACCTGAACGCCGATCACCTTCACACCGTATTGATCCAGAACGCCCGCTTTTGCCAGTTCCGAACAGAGATTTAATCCGGACTGACCGCCAAGATTCGGCAGCAGGGCGTCCGGACGCTCTTTTTCAATAATCTGCGTCAAACGTTCTACATTTAATGGCTCGATGTATGTCACGTCTGCCGTCTCCGGATCTGTCATAATCGTCGCCGGATTGGAATTCACCAGCACAATTTCATATCCCAGATTCTTAAGCGCCTTACACGCCTGCGTACCCGAATAGTCAAATTCACACGCCTGTCCGATAATAATGGGACCTGAGCCTATGATCAGTATCTTATGAATATCATTTCTTTTCATTCTGCATTCCTCGCATTCCCTGATTGATATATGATTATGAAACCTTTTCCATTATAAACAAATCCGGGCAGTCTGTAAACCCGGGTTTCTGTTATTTTCCCAATCCAAGCCCCAGCACGGCAGCCAGATTCCCCCGCTTCCCCCGGCTTGCCCGGTGGGAGAACAAAAGCTTTGGATTGCAGCAGGTACACACATTGGTAACCGCCAGATGCTCCGACCTCACCCCGGCTTCTGTGAGTATAATCTCGTTGGCCCTCCAAAGGTTTAGCTGATACCTGCCGTTTTCTTTCCGATATACCAGACGTTCATCCGCATTTTCCGGGAATTCTTTCTTGAAAGCCAATGCCACATCCTCACTGACCTCATAGCAGTCCTGACAGATGCTTGGACCGATGGCAGCTCTGACATCTTCTGGTTTTGTGCCAAAAGCCTCTTTCATCCGCTCCAAAGTCACTGCTCCCATCCGGTTCACTGTCCCTTTCCAGCCGGAATGAGACAATCCCACCGCCCGGTGCACCGGATCCACAAAGAATAAGGGAACACAGTCTGCATAAAATGTGCTCAGCACAAGTCCAGGCACATTTGTGATCAGCCCATCCACGTCCGTATAGCCGACAGGCTTTGTATAGCCTCTGCCCCGGTCCTCTTCGGTCACCAGACGGACATTGGTCGTGTGGGTCTGCTGGGACAAAACCAGAGACTTCGGATCAAAACCGACCGCCTTTGCAATCCGGCGAAAATTCTCCCGGACATTTGCAGGATCATCTCCTCTGGCAAAACCGAAATTCAATTGGGACAGATGGTCCTTGCTGACTCCGCCCATCCGGGTGGAAAAGCCATGACATACCAGCCTGGTATCCTCCAGATTCCGGAATACAAAATAAGGTACCCCGTAAGCTTCTTTTAAATACATCTGACTGCTTTCTGTCTTTTTGTTCCACATAGATCCTGCTCCTGTCTGCCTTTTCCTTTTATGATCCTCCAAAACGCTACCAGGCATATCCAAACGCATCCCGGATCAGCTCCACCTGTTCTCCTAAAATGCTCACCACATCAAACCGGCAGGCCTGGCTCTCCGAAATCCGGTTTTTCTGGCAATAATATGCCGCTGCCCGGGATATCTTCCTCTGCTTACTGCTTCCCACCGCCTCTGCCGGATAGCCTGCCTGTACGTCTTTGCGGTACTTTACCTCTATAAACACCAGGTATCTTCCTTCCATGGCGACTAAGTCAATCTCTCCTTGCCGACAGTGAAAGTTTCGTTCCATAATCCGAAATCCCTTTGCCTCCAGCCAGCGGGCCGCCCGCTCTTCCTGACTGGCACCGGTCTCTCTCTTATTCTGCCCCATCTGCGTCCCCGCCCGTGAAATTCCGGATAAAGGTTCTTCTGTGGATCTCACAGGGTCCCAGCTCCTTCAGCGCTGCAATATGTGCGGCAGAGCCGTAACCTTTGTTGGACGCAAAGCCATAGCCCGGATACTGCTCTTCCATCCTGGCCATCATCCGGTCCCTGGTCACTTTGGCAATCACACTGGCAGCAGCGATGGAGACACTTTTTGCATCCCCTTTGATAATCGGCACCTGTTCGATGGAAAGATCCGGTATGGTCACCGCATCATTCAGAAGCAAATCCGGTTGAACCGAAAGCTTTCCAACCGCCTGGCGCATGGCTTCATACGTGGCCTGCAGGATGTTGATCTGATCAATCCTTGTATGACTGACCACCCCCACAGCTACTGCAAGAGCCTTCTCCATAATCTCATCATAGAGCAGCTCTCTGCGCCTTTGTGTCAGCTTTTTGGAATCATTCAGATACAGGATCTCACAGTCTTTTGGAAGGATCACTGCCGCGGCCGCCACCGGGCCTGCCAGAGGTCCCCGTCCCGCCTCATCGATGCCGCAGATCAGCCCGTACGCGGCATACTCCTCCTCATATTTCATCAGCCGCTTCGTTCTCTCCCTCTCCGCTGCAAGCCGCGTTATCCGCTGCCTTGCCTGTCCTACCAGCTGCAGCACCCCTGCGCGCTCATCCTTTTCGTAGGTATGTATAAAAGAACCAAGCTCATCTTCTCCGGTCTGCTGCAGCTGTGATTTTATCTCAGCAATTTTCTTTCGCTCCATTTCCGAATCCAGCTCCTCCCGTCCCGCCGCATCAGGCCTTCTCCTCCGGTCTCTCCAGCGAAATCCTCCCCAGCCTGCCGCCGCGGAAATCATCCAGCAGAAGTGCCGCTGCCCTGTCATAATCCAGCTCGTTCCCTTTTGAAATACAGCCGCGCTTTTCTGCAATCCGTCCCAGCAGCTCCGCCGCAGGAACCGCTTCTTCCTCAGTCTCATACCTCTGTGCCAGAACACCCGGATATTCTTCCAGGAGGAACTGTATCAGCAGCAGAGCCAGCTCATTTACCTGGAGAATCTCATCTCTGACAGCCCCTGTCAGGGCCAGATTCTGCGCCACCTTCTGATCCTCAAATCTGGGCCAGAGAATACCCGGGGTATCCAGAAGCTCAATATTCCTGTTCAGACGAATCCACTGCTTCCCTTTGGTGACGCCCGGTCTGTTTCCCGTTTTTGTACACGCTTTTCCCGCATAGGAATTGATGAAAGTGGATTTCCCGACATTAGGTATTCCCACAACCATGGCCCGCACCGGGCGGTTCTTTATCCCGCGTTTCCTGTCGCGCTCAATTTTCTCCCGACAGGCCTCCATGACAACTTCCGTCACACCCTTCATACCCGTCTTTTTTCTGGCATCAAGAGACACCGTAAAGTATCCCTTTTCCCTGAAATACTCCGCCCATTCCCTGTTTTTTCTCTCATCTGACAGATCTGATTTGTTCATCAGAATCAGTCTGGATTTGTTCCTGCCCAGTTCGTCAATATCCGGATTACGGCTTGACATTGGAATTCTTGCATCCAGAAGTTCTATCACCACATCAATCAGTTTTATATCTTCCTGCATCTGACGTTTCGCTTTCGTCATATGTCCGGGATACCACTGTAACTGCATCTTTTTCCTCCATTCGCATATGTTTCTGCATCCACAATCTGTTTTTCTATCTCACAGACCTGCATCCGCGCTCACAAAAAGCCCAAATCTCCCCACGGAGACACAATAAACCATGCCTTTCCTACAATATATTCTTTTTTTATATTCCCTATATTCGCATACCGGCTGTCCTCGCTGTTATTCCGGTTATCTCCCAGTACAAAAAATTCGTCATCCCCGAGCACCAGCTCCTCCTCCGCCAGCCCCGGATCTTCTATGTCCGCTGTCTGTATCTCTTCCGGAAATGGCTTTCCATTCACAAATACCGCTCCGTCCCTGATCTGCACCGTATCGCCCGGCACTGCGATCACACGTTTTACATAATAGTGCGACTTTTCATTTCCATTCGGGAGAAAGACAATAATGTCATTCGGCTGCGGGTTCGTCACCTTATAAATAAAGCGGTTCACCAGAATCTCAGTACCCCCCTCCAGTGTACCCGCCATGGACTGCCCCACCACACCTGTGCGGAGACCGACAAAATAGACCAGTGTAAATGCAATCATCAGCGTAATCAGGATCTCTGCAGTCCATGTCAGCACCTCCCTGACCGCCGACACATTTACTTTTCTCTTCCGTCTGCCAAAATTCAGACCACTCCGTCTTCGTCTGACCACTTTTCTGTTTCCCTTTCCTCTCCGTTTCCCGGCTTTGGCGTTCTGTTCTCTGTTTCCTGCTGCTTTTTTCGCATGTTTTTGTCCCGTTCTACTTTATCATAAACCTCTGCTGTGTGCAATTGGTCTTTCCTGTAAAAAAATCTTTACATTTCACAGACTATATGATAGAATTTAACAGTTGTGTAGAGAAGAAGGATGGTCCTCTGATACGGACAGGCCGGTTAAGAACATCCAGAAAACAGGAGGTCACAGATATGAATGCACAGGAAATCATCAGAAACATTGAAAAAGAACAGTTAAAAGCGGAAGTGCCCGAGTTCCGCGTCGGCGACACAGTAAAAGTGTACGGCAAAATCAAAGAGGGAAACCGCGAGCGTATCCAGATATTCGAAGGTATTGTCCTCAAAAAACAGGGCGGTGGCAATCGCATAACCTTTACGGTCCGGAAACTCTCAAACGGTGTCGGTGTGGAAAAAACATGGCCCCTCCACTCCCCGAATGTGGAAAAGGTGGAAGTCGTTCGCCGGGGTAAAGTCAGAAGAGCAAAACTGTTCTATTTAAGAGGCCGCGTCGGCAAGCGGGCAAAAGTCAAAGAGCGTGTAAAGTAAGCGGATATCACTGAAATAAAGCAAAAAGAGGATGTAATGGATGCCCTGAAAGGGTACCGTGCATCCTCTTTTTCGCTTCCGGAAACCGGCCCCGGGGACTCAGCATTTCTGCATCACATTTAGAATATCCTCGTGCCGGAAACCACGGCGCTGTAAGAACTGATACATTCGCCGCTGCTCCCGCTCATCTGCACGGTCCGCATTATAATGACGCTTTTCCAGCAGCTGGCGTATTTTCTGCCTTTCGTCGGAATCAAACACCTCCAGAAGCGCCTGTTCTGCCAGGTCCTTTGAGACACCTTTCTGCATAAGATCATACTTTAACTTCTGTCTGCTCTTCTTCTGCTGATGATAACAGATGTAATGCCTTGCATACCGGAAGTCATCAATATAGTGATACCTTTCCGCATAGGCGACGGCCTCCTCCACACACTCTGCGGGATATCCGCTCCTCTCAAGCTTTTCGCGCAGCTGCTGCCTGGTCCGGTCCATCTGCTCCAGCAGAAACAATGCCCTCTTCTTTGCCCGGATACCGATCACGGAGGTGAGAATCTTCCGGTAAAGCTCCTCCGGAATCCATTCCCCCTCCCGCAGAAGGAGTTCCCCCTCCTCCAGCGGGAGACTGCGGATTTCCTTCCGGTAGAGTGCC
>OFHM01000177.1_pt1 | contig 61564 bp, 45 predicted proteins | sample 1521311 | NCBI WGS metagenome assembly OFHM01 (sample SAMEA3504083, study PRJEB24116) | mouse gut metagenome | biome: mouse gut; feature: mouse-associated habitat; material: faeces | place: Denmark | collected 2011 | reverse complement strand
TAAAGCACTGGATATCACGCATAGAATCATTAATATAATTAATCAATGTAGTTCCATTAAATCCATAATTTTTTACCATTTTATAGTCAATTAACAGTACATCAATTTGATTCTCGTATATTTTATCCAAAATATCCTGTTTACTTTCGCAATCCTCTATTAACACAAGATCCAGTTCTTTACACCGTCGACGCAATGATCTCTTATAATTTTCAAATTGTGTTGGTTCATCATCAATATATCCAACTCTATACATTTCGGCCTCCTAATATGATTTTTACATAAAATCCTGTCTCTGCTCTCTGATTTCCACTCAGATCAATACTTCCATTATACTCGGATATAGTACGGTTTACGATCCACATTCCCATCCCAGTCCCATCTTCTTCATCCACTCCGTCAAAATGATGACCACTCTCAAATGGTTCCAAGATCAACTCCGGCCGCTTTTTATATTTGGGAATCAACCCCCATCCACTATCCTGATACTCCATAGATAATCCACTTTCAAGTTTAAATATATTCAATCTAATCTCTCGTTTTTCCAGTTTTCTGTCCATTTCCCTGTCAAAAGATGCCAGACTGTTAGCAATTAAATTACTAATAATATTCTCAATATCAAACTCAAAACACCAAAGTTCTATATTCGGGTCACACGTATAGAGAAAAACAGTTCCGTTTTTATCCAGAATATCATCCCACGTATTCATATACTGTTTCAACATGATTTGAATATTATGTTTTCTTCTCTTTCGTTTATCCTTTTTGATAGATTCAATGGTGATGCCAAACCATGAAGAAAAATTTTTTTTAACACTAATTGCACGCAAAATATTTTGTAAAGCATACTCTATATCATTATCATATTCTATAGCTTCATAGGCTGCGTTTAATTCAAGACCAATATTATTGGTAGATGTTCGAATCTCATGCATAAACATATTGGTAATGATTCCTGTTGTGGCTAACGTCTGAAGCATTTTATTCTCGTTTCGCAATTCCTCCAGTTCTTCCTCCTGCTTCTCCTCCATATTTGCCACCAAATTCATAACATCTTCTGGATTAGCAGACGGCGGCAAACTAGATTTTGGCGTCCTCTCCTCCGCTTTTTTTACTTTTTCCGGCTGTTGCCTGACCAACTGTTCTGCTTCCCATTTTTTACGTTCTTCCGCAAGTTGACGCATTTTTTCCAATTCAGCCGCCAATTGATTCTTTTTATCCGCATATCTCGCCAGCTTACGCCCCACAAATTGCCGATCCCGTTCAAACTCTGCGATCACAAATAACAGAATCCTTTTCAGCTGTGAAAAACCGATACCTTCCTGAATGCCGTTACGATTTGCCGCATCCTCCAGGTTTGAATTTTTTCTGGATATTGACACCATTCCTAGTATCTGTTCTGAGCCAACACGCCAATTTCCCTTCTCATTTCCAAGACCTGCCGGAGATCGATTCCTTCTGACTGAAAGTTCTAACCAGTCAAAATCATTATCCCCATATTCGCCGTAAGGTCGCACACGGAATTGATCACGATACAACTTAATCCCACCAAATTTTTTGGCAAGGTTTGCCCTGCCTGTAATATCTTTATAATAAAATCTTTCCTGATCCTTTTTGTTCGCACTTATTTTATAAAAATATAACACTCCTTCAAAGTCCCCGATAAAGTTCTCCTTCTCCCCTACTTCTTCAATAGCAAAAGACTCTTCCTTCTTTTTCCCCTGCAGATAGGCCTGTTCAAACTTATCAAATCCTGCCTCTGTATATACCTCCTGTTCCTCCCCGCGAAAATCGAATTCATTCCGTGTGATCTGAATATTCACTAAATTAGCGGTAACATGAAAATCAATTCGATAGTCATAAGACTCCACATTTGCACTGGTTATCAGTGCATCTTCCACACTGGTTGAATCATCAAAAAACCAAATGCAAAACTTCTCCGTCACGTCTGGAGGTAACAAATTCTCTAAATGATTTCTAAGACTATTCATTGTCTTTTCATTCCAGACATCATGAGGACGGTCCAGACAAAATGCCGTTCCGGTTCCCCCAAAATTACATTTCTCTATTTCTGCTGCCACCGCCCTGTTTTTCCATCTTTCAATTCCTACATGTTCTAGCAAATGAATATCTGTATCATAAACTCTTGCCTTTACCTCTGATATTCGTTTACTTCCATCAAAGTCCCTCCAGTCTACGATCCATTCCAAACTTTCTTCTTCGGAAATCGTAAGCATATCGCATTGATCGGACATACGATCCAAAGCAAACCTGCCAATTCCCTTTGCTCCTGTCTGTATTCTTCCATTTTTTGTAATATAAGAACTCTTTTTGGATGAATTTCCAATTGTCATCCAATGGGTTCGCAGTACCTCCTCCTTCATTCCACAGCCATTATCCAAAATGTAAATACGATCCTCTGTGTTGGAGTAATACAGACAGCATACACTTGCATCCGCATCATAGGCATTTTTCACAATTTCAAACACTGCACCCTCAAGTTTTGACACATTCTCCCGGCCAATCAATCTGGCAGTATAAGCATCTACGTCAAACCCGATTTCCCTGACTTGATTTCTCATAGAAACTCCTTTGGCATCCATATTATTGTTATTGTACCAAACTATGAGCATTTCTACAACTTTTAAGCCAGAAAAATTATCATATGAAAACTCGATATTTTACATAATGATAAATTTTTCATCTCCCCCTAACAGCCTATCCCACTTCACCCCGGCAAACTATCCTTCAAACACAGTACGCCCCAGCCGATCTGCGGATTCGGATACTCTTTCACCGCATCGATCTTTCTCGCGCCGCGGATCAGATATGCTTTTAACTTCTCTCCATACAAAAACGGGTCCCTTCCCTGCACGATTCCCCACTGCATCAAAAGCGCCGCGCTGCCCGTTACAAACGGCGCCGCCATTGACGTACCGCTGCGCGCCGTATAGCCTCCCCCTGGAGAAGGCGCCATAATATTGACGCCCGGTGCCGCAAGATCTGGCTTTATCTGGTTTGTCCACGCAGTATACCCTCTTCCGGAAAACGCCGCCGTACTGTCTGTGTTGGAGTCATACGCCGCCGTACTGATTACTTTTGCGGCAGTGGAAGGAATGGTCAGCGTCCGAATTTCGGATGGATAAGGAAAACCGGTTCCCTCATTTAGCACACCGCCGGAAGGCAGCCACATATCATACGTTCCGTCCACGATTTCTCCCGCTGTCAGGCGGATTTTCCACAATCCGGAAGGGATATACCTTCCTTTGGGGATAAAATCAATATAAATTTCCTGATAGATACTGTAGGGAACCGGTTCTCCGTAAAAAATCAAAAGTTCTACCGCCTCAAATTCTACCCGCAGCGTCCCCTGCCCGATCAGCTGTCCGCTCGTCTTTCCGTCCGGCAGCAGCACTTCGATCCGAATATCGTCCTGATAGCGTTTCCAGATCTGCAGATTCAGTTTCGTTTCATAGCTGCTGACCGTAACTTCTGCATCCTGGACTTCCCCGCTTTGAATCCGGTTCTGATAATGACTGGCATCCGCCCCTTCGTTTCCCGTTCCTGCCACAATACTGCACTGATGATGGTCTGCCATATCATTTAAAAACGTCTCCAGCAAGCTTGTGCCACTGTGTGAACCATAATTATTTCCAAAGCTGAGATTTATTGCGAGGGGTTTATTCAGCGCTTCCGCCGTCCTGACGCAAAAATCAACGGCTTTCATAAGTTCCGTTGTTTTCGGAAATGCATTTACTCCCGGCGTCCCCAGTTTTACGATCAGCAATTCCGATTCATACGCTACGCCGCGGTATCTTCCCATAGACGCCCTGCCGCAGCCGGCTGCAATACCGGCGACATGGGTTCCGTGCCCGGACGTATCCCTGCTTGGCACGATCTTTCCTCTGGCCGCGTCGTCATTACTTAACAACGCCTGATTGATTTCTTCCGACGTAAACAAAACGCCGTCCGAATATCCTTCCGGCGAACGGTACGTTATCGCTTCGTTTTCCTTTGTTTTTTCTTTATTTAAAGTATCCGCACGCAACGTCTGATCCCATAAAGCAACGATTCTGGTCATACCGTCTGCTTTTCTGAAATCCGGATGCGCGTAATCGATTCCGCTGTCAATAATCGCCACCAGGCAGTTTTTCCCGGTCAGATTCAGCCCGTCCTCCGGCATCTCTCCCGGCGTCGCGGTCCCGGTTTGCTGCAGAACCGTAATACAAGAGACTCTTTTTGCCTGATTTGCGGCAAAAAAGAGTCTCTTTGGTTGTTCCATATAAATAATTCCGTCCATTTCCGCCGCCACGCCGACCAATACTTCCGGCAAGATCAAAACGGCATACGAATTACTGAGCACTGTGATATTGGAAATCAACGTTTCATACCCATACATCAAAAGCAGATCTTTTACCTGCTCAAGACCGTTTCTCACATAACGGATAATCACTTCCCAGGTATTGGAAGCCGGAATGTAGCCCACACCCAGGTTTCCCGATTTTTCGCGTTCGTTATTATTGGCATCCAGTGCAAGATTTAAAAGATTTTCTATTTTTGCATTACTCATAAACGTCACCTTCCGTTTTTATGAGTATATGCAGGGTTTATTCCAAATATTTCCGAAGTACGCGAATGCATTCCTTGATATCCAGCGGTTTTTGTATATGGGCGTTCATTCCGTAATCCAGGCATTTTTGTACGTCGCCGGAAAAGGCATCCGCCGTCATGGCAATGATCGGCAGATTCTTATCCTCCCGGTCCAGCTCACGGATCGCTTTTGTCGTATCATACCCATTCATAACCGGCATACGGATATCCATTAAAACCGCGTCAAAATAGCCGACCGGAGAATTCTGAAACTTCTCTAAGCATTCTTGGCCGTTCTTCGCCCACTCCAATTCCATGCCGGTAATCGAAAGAATTGCGCTGGCAACTTCCCAGTTGATTTCCATATCTTCTGCCACAAGAACGTTCTTTCCGGTAAAATCAGCCTCATCCTCCGCGTTTTTCTTCTCTTCTATGGTATAGCCATCTGCGTACTGGATCAGACGGTGATACAACGTAGATTTAAACAGCGGTTTTGAAATAAACCCTTCGATCCATGCATGGCTGATCTCTTCCTCCAAATCGCTGCAGTCATAGGCCGATATTAAAAATACCGGAATATCCGATCCCACACGGCTGCGTATTTCATGTATCGTTTCAATCCCGTCCATGCCGGGCATCTTCCAGTCGATCAGGACAAAGTGGTAATCGTCCTTCTTGTTATGGCGTTCCTCGATCATCTGAACCGCGTGTTTTCCGTCTAATGTCCATTCCACATGTACGCCCAGTTCTTCCAGATTGGAAACAGCGCTGATACATAAGTCCTGATTGTCATCTACTACAAGCACATTCCATGCCGGCAGTTTCATTTCTGCTCCCGTCATGCCGCTCTTTTTCATATCAAGCGTCATATGAAATGAACTGCCCTTCCCCAGCTCGCTTTCCAGCGTAATTGTTCCGCCCATAAGATCCACGATACTTTTTGTGATCGCCATGCCAAGACCGGTTCCTATAATATGGCGCACTTCGTCATTCTCTTCTCTGGAAAAATTGTCCCATATCTTTTTCTGAAATTCCGGAGACATACCGATCCCCGTATCTGTGACGCAAAAATGAGTCCTTACATAGTCTTCTCCTTTGGGCGAAGCTTCCTGATAGACACGAACATCAATCCTGCCCTCTTCCGGCGTATATTTCACCGCATTGGAAAGCAGATTCAAAAGTACCTGATTTAAACGCAAATCGTCAAAGCAGACCTCTTCCGTTATAATTTCCTTGATAAAAATATCAAAATACTGCTTCTTGGCTTTCACCTGCGGTTGCATGATATTCACGATATCATCCATCGCATCCCGCAGAGACATCGGAGCAATATTCAGCGGCATTTTTCCGCTTTCAATTTTTGACATGTCCAGCACATCATTAATCAGTCCCAATAACTGTTTGCTTGAAAGCCTTACCTTTCTCAAACATTCCTCTACCCGCATAGGCTCCTCGAGGTTCCTCTGTGCAATTTCCGTCATCCCGATAATTGCATTCATCGGCGTGCGGATATCGTGGCTCATACTGGAGAGAAATTCACTTTTCGCCATATTTGCACGATCTGCATCTTCTTTTGCCTTGGCAAGTTCAAAAAGCTGCTTCTGCGATAACCTGTAATAAAGAAAAAAGATAACGGACATCGTCAACAGAATGACTGCTCCGGAACCGATCATAACAATCGTACGCATCGTATCCAGGCTGGTAATGGATTCTCCCAGCATTTGAGAAGGCATCGCCGTAATCAAATACCATGCAGAACTGACTGAAAGCGGCGAACAATAAATTCGTCTCTGCTGCCCGTCAATGGAAATCAGCGTAGAATAGACCTTTTCGCTCTCCATAGCGTCCGCTAACTCCTCCACATAATCTTCCGGCTGTTTTCCGTCCAATTCTTCGTAGACCTCTCGGATGCGTTCAAAATAACTTTCTCGAAACGCGTCGGAATTGCGGACGACAAAATTTCCGTTTTTGTCAATAATATGTGAATACGCCACCGCATCATTCTCTTCCAAAAAAAGTTCCTTGTTCAGATATTCCATGGATATTCCGGCAATGATCGCTGTGCTTTTCATACTCTGTTCCATTTTGTAAGAAGTCTGTTTTCCAAGCAGTAGAACTTTTTCTCCGTTGTCTTTCTGTCCATAAGTCACTAAATCGCCGTTTGCCTTTAACGCACGGAGAATATCCTCTTTCGTATCAAAAATTTCAACAGAATCCCCATAGATCACTTCCAAATTGCCTGTTTCCCCATATAATCCCAAAAAGGTGAAATTACGGATTTCCCCGCTGACCTGCAGCTCCTGCAAAAGCTCCTGATTCGTCCTTACCGTATCCAACGGAGTCCGTTTGATAATTCCTTCTACCTGATCCAAACGCAGTCGAATGATCGACCTGAATTTCTGTTGAATCTGCTGATTCATTTCAGACATGTAGATATTGCTGATTTCTTCAATGGACTGCTCTGTCTTATGTGCCATAAATACCATCAGGCTGAAAAATACCGCAATGCAGATTAAAATCACACTGATAATACTGCGTCTGAAAAATCTTATCACTTTTTTATCCATCTTTTTTCTCCATTACATCAGTCAACTGACAGAATTACTCCATATGCTTTTTGATGCAGCAGATAATCTCTTCCTGCACCGGCAAAATATCGTTCAGCACCTGTCTGGCTTTCTCTGCTTCTCCCCCGCGGAGCAGCTTTAAAATTTCCGTATAAGACTCATACAGCGGGGTAATGGAAAGATTACCTGCAGTCCCTTTAATGGCATGCGCTTTCTCGATTGTTTCCGTACAATCCGCTGCCTCAAAATCCGGTTTCACACAATTCGTCTCAATCGTCTTTACGAAAGAACCCAAAAGGCGCTGATACAGCTTTTCATTACCGGCCAGACGCTTGAGACCTCCGTCGATATCCACTCCCAGTTGCTTTAATTCCTCAAATAATGTCATGAAAACACCTCACATTCCGTATATACTATACTTTTTACCGCCGAAAACAGACAGGCACAGGAACGATTGCCCCTGTGCCCCCTCATCTTAATATTTTCCAAAATCATCCTCTAAAGAAATCACCTGTTCATTGACATTATCTTCAGAGACCGGAGAAGACACTTTAAACGAAGTTTCTGAATGTCCTCCTCTTAAGTTGTAGATAGAAAGCATATCGCGCATCTTGGATGCCTGATTGGACAATTCTTCACTGGCTGCCGCACATTCTTCGCTGGTTGCAGAGTTTGTCTGCACAACCTGAGACACCTGTGAGATCGCCTGCTCGATCTGTGCAACTGCAGTTGCCTGATAATTGGAAGATTCCGCAATACCATTGATGATTACTTCGCTCTCCTGTACCACTTTCGTGATTGCTTCTAATGCACGCGCCGTATCATCTGCAATCTGAGATCCCAAGCTGACTTTTGAAATCGAGTCTTCGATCATTTCTGCCGTTTCTTTTGCTGCAGACGCGCTCTTTGCTGCAAGGCTTCTGACTTCTTCCGCAACAACTGCAAATCCTTTTCCGGCTTCTCCTGCTCTTGCAGCTTCTACTGCAGCATTTAATGCAAGAATATTGGTCTGGAACGCAATGTCGTCGATTGTTTTAATAATTTTGGAAATGCTCTCGGAGGACTGATTGATATCCTGCATTGCATTGACCATGTCTTCCATCTGCTGATTTCCTTTTTTCACATCTTCAATTGCATGAAGCACAAGACCTGCCGCCTCATTTGCCTGCTCAGCATTCTGTTTTGTTTTATCTGCGATCTCGTCAATAGACGCCGTAATTTCTTCGATTGCACTTGCCTGCTGTGTAGAGCCCTGTGCCAGTGCCTGGCTTGCGCTTGCCACCTGAGAAGAACTGATCGTAACCTGCGTACCCGCATCGCTGATGTTGGAAAGCGTAGATAAATTGTCTTCCACCAATTTTTTCAGAGAATTTCCAAGTAAATCTTCCGAAGATTTCGGATTTACGGTAATCGTAAGATTACCCTGAGATACTTCTTCTGCAATCTGCGCCTGATATTTGATATTGTCGATGACCTGCTTGTATTCGTCAACCAAGTCGCCAAATTCGTCATTGTTGTGTTTCACAAGTTCAATATCTACACGTCCCATTGCAATATCCTTTGCAGCATCGGAAAGCTGCCTTACGGAAATCATAATGGCCTTAATAATCGATAAAGCAATCACCAACGTAATTACAATGGAAATCACGATCAGAACAATGCTGATGATGTTCAACTGATTTGCCAGCTTATTAAGGTTTTCTACGCTCGCCGTGATCTCTCCGGTAATCGCATTCAGCAAAATCTCGCTTTTTTCACCATCTGCGCCGATTTCATGTAATGTCTCCTCAACCGTCGCATACTCATCCGCATACATACTCTGTACCACACTGCTCGTATGCCTTGTAGACCATACTCCGATTACAGCATTAATGACTGTAAGCACGATGGGAATAAAAAATCCCACAATTAATCTTGTTTTCATCTTTACGTTTTTCATGTCTCTACCTCTCATTCTTTTACTGAAACCATGTTGTTCGACTGCTCAATCGCTGAAAGATCATCGTCATTCAGCAACTTATCAGGGTCTAACAGTAATTTTACAGAATTACCTACCCTGGCAATACCATATACAAACCTGTGATCCGTCTTATCCAAACGCCCGGCCTTCGGCGGCGGAAGAATATTTTCTTCCTTGATTTCAATCACTTCGGCAATCTGTTCTACGATCAGGCCCACAGCCACAGAATTTACAATAATAACAATGATACAGGTTCTGTCGTCATATTCAAACGGCTCCTGTTTAAACCGAAGACGAACATCGATTACGGGAATAATTTTTCCTCTCAGATTGATCAATCCCTTAATATAATCTTCTGTTCTGGGAATAGCCGTAATTGAGGGAATCTGAATAATTTCATTGACATACTGAATTCCCAGTCCGAAATGTTCGTTTCCGGATTTAAAAGTCATGTACTTACTTTTTTGTGTATCATCCTCGTCTGAAATATCCAGCAGCTCATCCTCATTCAACTTTCTTAATTCATCCATATGGATCTACCCCTTCCTTTCTATCGTTTTAAATTAATCCGGCAGGGTCCAGGATCAAGGCTATGCTGCCGTCCCCAAGCTGCGTACAGCCGGAAAGTCCTTTGACTTTCTTAATATAAGAAGGAATTGGTTTTACAACAATCTCCTGCTCTCCGATCAGCCGATCCACCAAAAGACAGATTTTCCTGTCTTCTATTTCAATGATCAGCATCATTCCGTCTTCTACGGATTGCCGGTAACTGCTTTCCTCCATACCGTACCATTCGCCCAGCTTAAGCACCGGGAAACATTCGCCGCGGATCATTATGTATTCGTCTCCGTTCGGTTCATGAATCATCATATCTTCTTTTACGCGGACAAATTCTTTGATCACACCGATTTCCACTACAAAAGAAGCGTCTCCGGTTTCCACTACGATGCCGTTGATAATCGCAAGAGTAAGGGGAATTTTCAGGCTCATCGTGCTGCCGCATCCAGGTGTACTGTCAATATCCAGCATACCGCTGATTTCCTGAATATTCTGAACAACCACGTCCATGCCAACGCCGCGCCCCGAATATTCGGTCACCTGCTCATTTGTGGAAAATCCCGCCATGGTGATAAACTGGAAGACCTCTTTATCCGTATAAGCCGACTCCGGTTTTCCTTCCTCTAATAAGCCCTGCTTCTTTGCTTTCTGGAGGATCTTATCTCTGTCGAGTCCTTTTCCGTTGTCTTCGACGCTGATCCATACTTTTCCGGCTTCCGTCTTTGCGGAAAGCGTAACCTTTCCCTTTTCTGTTTTACCGCTTTGCTCGCGCTCTTCGTTTGTCTCAATTCCGTGGTCTACTGCATTTCTAACCATATGCATCAGAGGATCGGAAATATGCTCAATGATATTTTTATCTACTTCCGTATGCTCCCCGACCATTTCAAATTCAATATCCTTGCCCAGTTTTCTGGATACATCGAATACGATACGGTTCATCTTCTGGAACGTATTCGTCAGCGGAACCATTCGCATCGACATGATTACGTTCTGCAGATCCGTAGAAATCTTGGACATCTGTGTCGCCGCTTTATTAAAATTATCCAGATTCAGCCCGGGAACTTTAAGATCCTGATTCTGTAAAACGACAGATTCCGAAATAACCAATTCCCCGATCAAATCCATCAGCTGATCCATTTTGCTGACATTGACGCTGATGAACGAAGATTTTTCTGCTTTCGGTTTATCTCTTGCAAGCTTTTTCTGCTTACCGGGTTCCTTGGATTCAATGACAAAATCTCCCGGAGCCATTTTGGAACCTTTTTCTTTCTTGCCAGGCTCTTTTTCGTCTTTACCGGAATTCTGCGCTTTCGATTCAATATCTTCTACACTGGATTCCAGGTCGATCTGCGGTCCGTCCTCACCAAAATCAAATCCCCGGAAAAACTCATCTGCCTTGCATTCAAAAATATCTACTTTTTCAATCTCATATCCTACGCCGATAATATCCCGAACGTCTTCTTTTCCGCTCTGCGTCTGCAGAAGGATTTTAAATCCGTCCTGTAAAATCGGTTCCGCACAGCTTTCATCCGAAATAATATCCTCCGGCGAATACAAAAGATCTTCCGCAACTTCTTTCAGTGCGTACACAATCTTATACGCATGAACATTTGCCATTTCCGTTTCCGGAGAAAACGTGATAAAAATCTTGTAAAAACGGCTGTCGTCCGTCGCAACAGGCGCAATATAAAATTGTTTCGGTTCTTTATGAACATTTCCGGAGATTTCGGTTTCTTTGCCTTTTTCTTTTTTCCCGCCTTTGATTGCGGTCAAAAACTCGTCAAGATTCGCTACGATTTCCGAAGAGTCTCCGTCTACCGGATCTCCGTTTTGAATCTTCTCCAGTTCTCCCGAAATAAAGTCCTCCACTTCCAGCACATGTTCCACAAGTTCCATATGAGGAACATTATCCGGATGCGCTTCTCTTAAAAAATAAAAGACGTCTTCCAGTTTATGGGACACTGCCGTAATATTATCAAACATCATAATGCCGGAGGACCCTTTAATGGTATGCATCGTCCGAAATATCTCGTTGATGCTGTCTTCATCAAAACATTCCTCGTCCTTCTGGTCCAGAACAATTTCCTGAAGCTGTTCCAGAAGCTGCTGATTCTCAAACAGATATACGTCTAACATACCCTCTGTATTAAATTCTTCAGCCATATGTTTCTCCTTTCCTGCGTAGTCTTATCTATGTGATGCGCCTCCGAACACTAAATCAGATTCAGTTTCTTAAGCGCCTGCTCAAACCTGCCCTGATCAATCGGCTTGCCGGAATAAATCGTACACCCCAGCTCAAACGCCATTTTTACATTTTTTTCATCATTCAGGGCAGTCGTCATAATAACTTTAACTGCTTGGTCTTCCGGAATATTCCTTTCTTTTTCCAGATTACGAATACCTACCAATGATTGATATCCGTCCATAACCGGCATCATGATATCCAGGCAGACCAGATCATACGGCTCTCCGTCTTCCAACGCCATCATAAACGCATCCACCGCTTCCATACCATCCACAGTAACATCACACTCGCCGTACTTTGACAGGAAATTCACCATAAATTTTCTTGTTACAAAATCATCTTCCGCCAACAAAATTTTCATATTCGTTCTCCTTTACATTTTATTTAATAATGCGTACGTCCTTCCCGCAATATCGGTCAGTTTTTCCTGATACTGCACGGCTCCCAGATCATATGCAACTTTGGGCATTCCATAAACAATACACGTCGATTCGTCTTGTCCGATTGTTTTTGCGCCGGCTCTCCGCATGGCAAGCAGCCCTTTCGCTCCGTCGCCGCCCATTCCTGTCAGAATAATACCGACTGCGCCGGCGCCCGCCGTTTTCGCAACAGATTCAAACAATACATCCACAGAGGGACAATGACCGTTCACCTTCGGGCCTTTTCTGCATTCTACCTGATAAACGCCGTTTACTTTTACCAGATGCATATGCTCGTCGCCGCCCGGGGCGAGAAGCATGCGCCCCGGCATAACTCTGTCTCCGGTCTGCGCTTCCTTTACCTGGATACGGCACTGATCATTCAATCGCTTTGCATACATACCGGTAAATCCCACGGGCATATGCTGCGTCGCTACAACGCCCGGGATATCGGTTCCGAATTCCTTTACTACGGCCAAAATAGCCTCCGTACCTCCGGTAGAAGCGCCGATCGCGACGATATTGTTTTTTCCTTTTGCAGAAAGAGGCTGCTGCTGCTGGTTCATCACCGTCTTTTTGATGTTGCCGATCTTCGCCGTGGAAGCAATTTTGATTTTCACTAACAGCTCGTTTCGGATAAAATCTTCCAGCTGCATACGGTTTGTCACCGCCGGCTTTGCTACAAAATCAACCGCCCCTGCATTCAGCGCGTCAAATACTTTATCGCTGAGGGCGCTGATCACAACAACCGGAAGCGGATACTGCGGCATCAGCTTCCGCAAAAACTCAATCCCGCTCATTCTAGGAAGTTCTACGTCCAACGTCATAACATCCGGTTTATATTTGACGATCGCGTCTCTTGCCTCATAGGGGTCTTTTGCCGTTGCTACAATCTGTATTGCCGGATCCCTGCTTAGATTCTGGATCAAAAGCTCCCGGAATACCGCAGAATCTTCTACGATCAGAACTCGAATCGCTCGTATTGCATACATCTAGTTTTTTCCTTCCTTTTTTCTGAAAATTGACGGTTTAATTATCTCAAGCGGAACGCTGCTTCTGTCAAGGGTCTCTGTTGTCCCGATAAACAGATATCCCCCCGGTTCCATATAATTGTATACCTTTTGCAGAAGATCCCGTTTTGTCTTCTCATCAAAATATATCATAACATTGCGCAAAAATATAGTATGCATTTTTCTTTTAAAAGGAAAAGGATCCATCAAATTGAACTGACGGAATAAAACCTGCGATTTCAGATCGTCCGTGATCATATACTGACTGCCCCCGGCAACCGGTTTAAAAAAATGCCTTTTCCACTTTTCCGGAAGGTTTTTTAACTGCTCTGCGCTGTAAACCCCGGCAACTGCCTGCTGCAGAACTTTTGTCGAAATATCGGTTGCAAGAATCCGCTTATCCCATTGCTCCCGTTCCAGACCGAAATAATCATCCAATACCATGGCGATCATATAAGGTTCTTCTCCCGTAGACGCTGCGCCGCACCAGATCCTTAGATCCTTCTGTCTTTCCTGTTTTTTCTTCAGCCACGGAAGCACTTCTTTTCTGAAGTATTCAAAATGCTCAAATTCCCTCATAAAATATGTATGATTTGTCGTCAGAAGATTGACCAGCATTTTTTCCAATGTACCGGTCTTGTCAGTCCCCAGGGCATTTAAATACTCGGTACAGCTGCCATAACCGCCTTTCCTGAGATAATTCTCCAAACGTCCGTTGATAATTACCTTCTTCTGGCTCAGATCGATACCGTAATTCGCCTTCATATAAACCGAAATTCTCTGAAACTCCTCATCCGTGATCAAAACTGCATTCCTCCCTCATTATTTGTCTCATAAGGCATCTCCGTACGAGCCGCTAGTGCAAAGCGTTCTCACAGAGTATCCTACAATTGCATGATCAGCAGAGCTGACGTGAAATCATGCAACATATTTCAAAAATATCAGGATTAATTTTTGTCCCTGCATTCTGCTTCATCTGTTTTAAAGCCGCGTCCTTACTGCAGCCTTCGTCTTCCGTCAGAGTGCAGAAGATTTCTACTACAGCGGCAATCTGCGCCATAAGCGGGATCTCGTCTTTTGACAAGCCGTCCGGATATCCGCTTCCGTCCCAGTTTTCATGATGATGGCGTATCATCTGGATTGCCGCTCCCACAAAGTCATTGTAATCACTGTTCACATAAAGATCCGTTAAAAACTTTGCGCCGATTTGCGTATGCGTCCTTAACACACCTTTTTCTTCTTCCGTCAACGGCTCCTTATTTTGCAGAATTTCTTTTGGGATTGCAATTTTTCCTATATCGCAGAGAGGAACCGCCAACTCGATCGTATCCACAAATGCGTCCGAAATTTTATCTTCAAACAACGGTGAAAGCTGCATACCCTGCGCTAAGATCCTGCAATTGCGTTTCATCCGTTCCACACGGTTTTTCTGATATCCCGCATGATGCGCCGCAATCTCTCCCAGCGCATATAAAATATTTCTCTTTTCCTGTTCCATCTGCTTTAGCTGCTCGCTGACAGAAACCTGAAGCCTCCGGTTCATTTCCAAAAGTTCGCGTTTTGCTTCTCCCAGCCTTAATCTGACGCCGACGCGCGCTTCAATGACTTCCGGTACAAAGGGCTTCGTTATGTAGTCTTCTCCTCCAAGAGAGAGTCCCTCTACAATATCTTCCGGATGATCGAACGCCGAAATAAATATAACCGGAATATCCCTTGTTCGTTCGTCTTCCTTTAATCTTCTGCACAGCTCGTATCCGTCCATTCCGGGCATGGAAATATCTGTCAGAATCAGCTGCGGCAGCACTTTATGCGCCGCCTCCAATGCCTGTTCCCCGTTTTCCAGTAAAAGCGGCTGGCATCCCATATTCTTTATAATCTCTTCGAGAATCAACCTGTTTGTCTCTACATCGTCTACTATAAAAATTGTCTCCTGACCTGTACCTCCGCTTTGATATAACATTTCTACACCTCTTTTAATTCAGGAAATGATTCAGCGCTTCAAATTCTGCCGTTATTTTATCATAATTCTCTTTTTGGATCGCCATTTTAAGCCGAAGCACGACGCGTCCCACTTCCCGCGGAGCGCCTTCGGTCAGCTGTTTTACGGTATCCATAAACATCTCTGCTTTCTCCCAGTTGTTCATTTCTACACAGAGAATCAGTTTGGAAAGGTTGTTCTTTAAACTTTCCTTATTTTCCGGCGTACCGAATTTTTTCATGTTTAAAAAATCATGCTCTTCATCGGAAGCAATCGCCCCATCCGCCGTATACAAGGGAACTGCCGTCTCTTTTAAAGCTGCAGCATCCTCCTCACAAACGCCTGCCCATACGGAAAAAGAAAAATTGCTTCCCCTGTTTTTTTCGCTTTCCACCTCAATCCTGCCGCCCATCAGTTCTACGAGCTGCTTGGAAATATTCAGTCCCAGTCCCGTGCCTCCGTATTTTCTGGAAATAGAGGCGTCTACCTGAGAAAAACTTTGAAACAATTTATCTTTGTCGGATTCGTCGATTCCGATTCCGGTGTCCTTGACCATAAAAAACAACTCGATCTTATCGTTTACCTGGGCTGTCCGAACCGCCTCAAGCGTAATTTTACCGACAGAAGTAAATTTCCTGGCGTTAGACAAAAGATTTCCCAGAATCTGTACGATACGCAGCTCGTCTCCGATGATATATTCCGGTATCTGCGGAGAAACTGTCACAAAAAATCCCAGCCCTTTTTCGGTAATTTTATTGCTGTGGCTGGCTTTTACATAATCCATCATGTTTCTGAAATGAAATTTACGCGGTTCTAACGTGAATTTTCCCGCTTCCAGCTTGGAAAAATCCAAAATATTATTTATGATTTTATTCATATCGTCACAGCAGCGCTCGATTGTCAAAAGCGGTTTTTTGATCTGCTGCTCCAGCTCTTCTGCAAGCAGTTCTTTTACATTGCCCAGAACGCCGTTTACCGGCGTCCGCAGTTCATGCGTCACATTTGCGACAAATTCCGATTTGACTTTCAGCGCTTCTGCCGCTTCTCTGCGTACCTGATCGACTTCTTTGTTTAAAAATTCCTTTTCCAGAATATCATTCGCCATGCAAAGATATCCTCCGGTATCCGAATGATCCTTCAAAATCTTTGCTTCCACCGGAAAACAGGTCATGTTCTTTCGATAAGCCGAAAGTTTCTGCACGTTTCCGTCAAGCGCAGCGTCTGTCTGAAACGTCGCTCTGTCCCGAAAAAATTCGTTTGGAAATATATCATAAATATATTTGCCACACAGATCTTCTCCATATTCCAATTTTTTCATCGCCGCAGCATTTCCGTATGTAATCTTTCCGAAACCGTCAAAAAAAATCATCATCTCCAGTGCATGTTCCACAGGAAACAGACTGTTTTCGCTTAATCCCATAGTTCCCTCCTGTAAAAGCCAAAAAGGGGCAGCAAAAAATATATATCTATATTTCTTTGCTGCCTGCTATATGCTTTCGGTATTACGAAAAATTAAACATATCACTACTTTCCATAGTGACGAAAAAATCCTCTTTTGCAAGCCTGAAACATTCCAGTATGTCCGGCGGGAATTGACCGCACTTTCCATTCATGATCATTTCATATGCTTCATCTTTTGAATATGGACTTTTATACACCCTGGGGCTTATTAAGGCATCATAAACATCTGCTATGGCAACAATCTGAGCACTGATAGGAATTTCATCCCCTGCCAGATGGTCAGGATATCCCCTGCCATCCCATCTTTCATGATGAAATCGGCATATTTCATAACAATATTGATCAAATTCACTTGTCTGGTTCCTGTAAAATTTCTCCAGTATATCGCAGCCTATCGTCGTATGCGATTTCATAATATCAAATTCTTCATCTGTCAAACGCCCGGGTTTTAACAAAATAGCGTCCGGAATACCTATTTTTCCTATATCATGTAAAACGGATGCCCGGGTGATCAGATCCGCCTGCAAATCTGTAATCTCATATTTCGGGAAATACTCTTTTAAGTATTTGAGTATAATTTTTGTAAACAGCTTGATACGCTTGGTATGGTCTCCTGTCTCTGCATTTCTGGATTCAATTACGGAACTAAGGGCATCAATGACAAACTCATTGTTGTCGTTGATTTCCTTCTGCTGCGCCAAAATCTCTTTTTCCTGCTCTTTCAGGCGCATCTTCATGTTCTGTTTATTCTGATACAGCTCTATGATATTCTTGCATCTCTTTTTAACAATATATGGATAAAAAGGCTTATGTATGACATCGGCTACTCCGTATGAATATGCCCGATCCTCACTGTCCCCAATTGTTTCACTCGTAATCAGTATCACCGGAATCTCATCTAACAGCTTCCGTTCCTGCATATATTCAAGAACTTTAAATCCATCCAGTACCGGCATAATAATATCAAGTAAAATCAATACGATATCGTGGCTGTTTTCAATATGATAAATGGCCTCCTGCCCGTTGGCAGCCTCAAGTTTATCATATCCTTCCCCCTCAAACATTCCATCTAATATCAGTCGGTTTATTTCTTCATCATCAACGATCAGTATCTGTTGCTTTGTCATGTTCCCCTCTCAAATGTCTCTTTCCTTTTATGCTTATCTGTTAACTAAAATACCACTTTTAAGCCAAAATGTCAAATAAATTCTGGTGAACTGATTCTTCCAGAGCTCTTCTGGCATGGTTAAATTTCAAAAAACTGGCTATTTATCACAAGCCACTTTATGCATATGATAAAGGAAACAAACACAAGGAGGAACGTCGTTATGAACTATACTACAAAAAAGCTGGTGATCGCCGCACTGATGACCGCCTTCACCTGCATTGCAACTATGGTGATCAAAATTTCCACGCCTACATTTGGCTATATACATTTGGGCGACGGAATGGTTCTTTTATCCGGCATCGTTTTAGGTCCTGCCGCAGGTGCACTCGCCGCGGGCGCAGGTTCTATGCTCTCGGATATATTTTCAGGGTATGCGTCCTGGGCGCCGGCTACATTTTTCATCAAAGCGTTTACGGCAGGCTCCTGCGGGTTGTTGTTCCATATGGGAAGACGCAAAAAAAGTCCGCGCAGCAGCCAGATACGTGCCGTAACAAGCGGACTGATCGGTGAAACCATTATGGTAACCGGTTATTTTCTTTATGAAACATGTCTGGCCGCGTTCGGTTCCGGCGGCTTTACAAAAGCCGCGCTCTATGCGGGAATCGGATCTGCCGCAACCGGCATCCCCTTTAATATATTACAGGGCGTGACCGGAATCGTCATATGCTGTTCCCTGCTTCCTGTTTTACTGAAAATACCTGAAACCGCAAAGCAAATTCTGGCTCCTATGGATTAAGGAGCCAGAATCATTCGGATATTTATATTTATACATTATCTAAAGTTAAGCGATAGACCGTTTCCGACCGGTATACGTCTCCCGCCTTTAACAACGGCGTAACAAAGGCTGCCTGATTGGGGGCATCCGGAACATACTGGGCTTCCAGGCAGAACCCATGGCGCTCTTTGTATACAGCGCCTGCCTTTCCCCGATGTTCTTTTATAAAGTTACCTGTATAAAGCTGCACGCCGGGACAATCCGTATATGCATACAGATGCATCCCTGTCTCTTCGGATACGGCTTCCGCCATCAGTTCTAACTTTCCGTTATTCTTCAGTAAGAAATTGTGGTCGAAGCCCCGGACATATACAATCTGATCATAGTCACTGTCGATTTCTCCGTCAAACGCCTTAAACTCTGTAAAATCCAGCGGCGTCCCTTTCACCGGGCGGATTTCCCCTGTCGGGATCGAACCCGTCTGCGTAAGCGGCGTAAATTCATCTGCATAGATCTTTAATTTCTGCCGTCCGATATATCCGCTGTCATGTCCCGATAAATTAAAATAACTATGATTCGTAAAGTTCGCAATTGTATCCCGATCGGAAACAGCCTCATAGGAAATATGAAGCGCATCGTCCTCCGTCAGCCGAAATGTCGTCCGGATCGTCATGTTTCCGGGAAATCCCTGTTCCAAATCCCCGCTGAAAATCTGAAACGTTACCGTATTCTCTTTTTCATCTGTTTCTGCAACTTCCCATACTCTGTGGCTGATACCGTTGCTGCCGCTGTGCAGATTATTTCCGCCGCTGTTTGCTTCCAGTGTATATTCCACACCGCCTATGGTGAGCTTTGCTCCGGAAATACGGTTTGCATTTCTTCCCACAGTCGCTCCGAAATAATATTCGTTCTGTTCCAGATAATCCGCCGCGTCATCGTAACCAAGCACAATATCCTGCATCTTTCCGTTTTTGTCTCTGTGTGCAAACGATACGATCGTCGCCCCCAGAGACGCAATCTTTACATGCGTATCGTTTTGATTGGAAATGGTAATTGCTTCGACGCTGTTCCCAAGCCCGTCTTGCCCAAAACTTTCTCTTTCTATCATATGCCTCTCCTTTTCCCGCTGCAGGATCCGCCAGTTATTTTGCAGTTCTTCCGCAGCACTGTTTATATTTTTTGCCGCTTCCGCACGGACACGGATCATTTGGATATACTTTGGCTTTGCTGCGTTTTTTCGGAGCGTTCCCGGAAGAATCATCTTTGTTGGTACCGGTCACTTTTGCCACCTGCTCCCGTTCCACTTTCTGCTCGATCTTGACATGATAGAGCAGACGAATCGTATCTTCCTGAATGCTGGCGATCATGCCGTCAAACATGTCAAATCCACTCATCTTATACTCTACCAAAGGATCTCTCTGTCCGTATGCCTGTAAACCGATGCCCTGCCGCAGCTGATCCATATCGTCAATATGATCCATCCATCTGCGGTCGATTACTTTCAGCAGGACGACGCGTTCCAGCTCCCGGAACTGTTCCGGCTCCGGAAATTCCGTTTCCTTCGCTTCATAGAGCTTGACTGCCTGTTCTTTTAACAGATGTTTCAGCTCTTTGCTGTTTTTCATGCCTTCTGTCACATCCGGCATAACCGGTTCCATCGGAATCATCGGAAGCAGAATCTCATTCAGTTCTTTCAGATCCCATGCGTCGGAAGCAAGTTCGCTTGAAATGCAGGTATCTACGGCGGCTTCCACACGGTCTGTGATCATCTTAAAGATCACGTCGCGCATGCTTTCCCCGTTTAATACACGCAGACGTTCCGCGTATATAATTTCTCTCTGCTCGTTCATAACCTGATCGTACTCCAGCAGGTTTTTACGGATGCCGAAGTTATTGAACTCGATCTTGCTCTGTGCTTTTTCGATTGCACCGGAAAGCATTTTATGCTGAATCTGCTCACCGTCCGGAACACCCAGCGTATTGAATATACCCATCAGCTTTTCGGAACCAAACAGACGCATCAGATCGTCTTCCAGCGCAATATAAAACTGGGATTCGCCCGGATCTCCCTGACGTCCGGAACGCCCGCGCAGCTGATTGTCGATTCGCCTGGATTCATGGCGTTCCGTACCGATGATTTTAAGTCCGCCGGCTGCTTTTGCCTCGTCGTCGAGTTTGATATCCGTACCGCGCCCCGCCATATTCGTCGCAATCGTAACGGCGCCATGCTGCCCGGCCTGCGCTACGATTTCCGCCTCAAGCTCATGAAATTTCGCATTTAATACATTGTGCGGAATCCCTCTGCGTTTTAACATTTTGCTGATCTCTTCCGATATTTCGATCGTAATCGTGCCGACTAATACCGGCTGTCCCTTTGCATGCGCTTCCTCCACCGCATCACAGACTGCTTTAAATTTTTCTTTTTTCGTCTTATAGACTACGTCCTGCAAATCTTTTCTCTGCACTGGGACATTCGTCGGGATTTCAATTACGTCCATACTGTAAATGTCTCGAAATTCTTTTTCTTCTGTCAGGGCTGTTCCTGTCATGCCGCATTTTTTCTCGAATTTATTGAAAAAGTTCTGGAACGTAATTGTAGCTAACGTCTTGCTTTCACGTTTTACTTTGACGTGTTCTTTCGCTTCAATCGCCTGATGGAGCCCGTCCGAATAACGGCGCCCCGGCATAATTCGTCCGGTAAATTCGTCTACAATTAACACTTGATCGTCTTTTACGACATAATCCTGATCCCGAAACATCAAATGATGCGCGCGCAGCGCTAAAATAATATTGTGCTGGATTTCAAGATTTTCCGCATCAGCAAGGTTGTCTATACGGAAAAACTGTTCGACTTTTCTTACGCCTTCCTGCGTTAAGTTCACGACTTTGTCCTTTTCATTTACGACAAAATCGCCCGTTTCCTCAATTTCAACGCCCATAATCGCGTCCATTTTGGAAAACTCCTGACTTTCCTCACCGCGCGTAAGCTGCTGCGCCAATATGTCGCAAGCTTCATACAGCCGTGTGGACTTCCCGCTCTGACCCGATATAATAAGCGGCGTCCGCGCTTCGTCGATTAATACAGAGTCCACTTCGTCAATAATCGCAAAATGAAGCCCACGCTGTACAAGTTCTTCTTTATAAATCACCATATTGTCACGGAGATAGTCGAAACCAAGTTCATTATTCGTGATATAAGTAATATCGCAGTTATAGGCTTCGCGTCTTTCGTCATTGTCCATGGAATTTAATACCACGCCGACTTTCAGTCCTAAAAATTCATGGACTTTTCCCATCCATTCCGCGTCACGCTTTGCCAGATAGTCATTGACTGTAACGACGCACACTCCCTTTTCTTCCAAAGCATTCAGATATGCGGGAAGCGTGGAAACGAGCGTTTTTCCTTCTCCTGTGCGCATTTCCGCAATACGACCCTGATGCAGGATAATTCCGCCGATTAACTGCACTCTGTAATGTTCCATATTCAGCGCGCGCCTTGCAGATTCCCTGACAGCGGCAAACGCTTCCGGAAGAAGCGAATCCAGTGATTCCCCTTCTTTATGCCTGTTTTTAAATTCTTTCGTCTTGTCACGAAGTTCTTCATCTGTCAGCGCCATCATGGCGTCCCGATAAGACTCGATTTTGTTTACAATTGGAGTAATCCTTTTTAACTCCCTCTCACTATGTGTTCCAAATAATTTTGTAAATGCTCCCATATATTCTCCTATCACCCATTTCAGAATGTTTTCTAATTTGTGTTTCCCAGCTAAAAATACACTGCTATTTTACCACTTTCTATAATCTGACGCAATAGCGAAAATTCCATGAAACAGATTTGGCAGTTTTTCCACTGCCGCGCCCCTCCATTTGCAAAACACATAATCCTGTGTTATACTGATTATATTTAAGATATCCAGTAAACGCGCAACACAGAAAGGAGCTGCAAATGAAATATTCATACCGCACAAAAGGCACCTGTTCGTCCCTAATTGAACTGGAATTAGACGGAAACGTCGTCCATAATGTAAAATTTACCGGAGGGTGCGACGGAAACCTAAAGGCAATCCCCCAATTAGTGGAGGGAATGACGGTAGATGAAATTGAAAAGCGTTTAAGCGGCATCCGATGCGGCTATAAAAACACTTCCTGCGGCGATCAGCTTGCAAAAGCCTGCCGTCTCGCGCTTGAAAATAATGCTTGAAACAACCGCCAAAAGATTTGACGTTTTCTTTTACGTCAAATCTTTTTTTGGAACTTTTGACAACAGAAAAGGAGAATGACCATATGAACAAAGATTTGACAACAGGGAACCCGACAGCCGTTTTATGGCGTTTTTGCCTGCCGCTGTTTGGCAGCATTCTATTTCAACAGCTTTATAATATTGCGGACAGCCTTGTAGCCGGAAAGTTTATTGGAGAAGGGGCGCTTGCCGCCGTTGGGAACAGTTATGAAATTACATTGATTTTTATTGCGTTTGCATTTGGATGCAATATGGGATGCTCTGTCATTGTGTCGCAGTTTTTCGGAGCGGGAAAATACAGGGACGTGAAAACAGCCGTCTCTACCTCTGTCCTTGCCACTGCGGCATTGTGCGCCCTGCTTATGCTCACCGGCATATTAGGCGGCGACTGGCTTTTAGATCTGATTCATACGCCGGACGAAATTTTTGCGGATTCAAAGACATATCTTAATATTTATGTATGGGGGCTTCCCTTCCTGTTTTTTTACAATCTCGCTACGGGCATTTTTACCTCAATGGGAGATTCGAAAACGCCATTTTTCTTTCTGGCCGCATCTTCCACGGCAAATATTGCCATGGATATTTTATTCGTAAAAATATTTGGCATGGGCGTTTCAGGCGTTGCGTGGGCGACGTTTCTTTGTCAGGGAATTAGCTGCCTGCTTGCGGCTGCCGCCGTGTGTTTGCGGCTTTCCAAAATGAAGACGGAAGCGTTTCCTCTATTTTCTTTCCCGATTTTAAAAAAAGTGGCGGCGATTGCCGCGCCAAGTATCATGCAGCAGAGTTTTATCTCCATCGGCAATATGATAATCCAAAGCGTCATCAACGGTTTAGGCCCCGGCGTAATTGCAGGATATGCGGCGGCCGTAAAACTGAACAATCTCGTCGTGACTTCCTTTACAACTTTGGGAAATGGCATTTCAAATTTTACGGCGCAGAATATTGGAGCAAATAAGCCGGCGCGCATAAAAAAAGGGTTTTACGCCGGATTGAAAATGGTCTGGCTGTTATCTCTCCCGCTTTTTCTATGTTATTTTTTTGCCGGACATACCGTATTGGGACTATTTATGGAGCAGCCAACGGAAACCGCCATGCAGACAGGCGTCCTCTACTTAAAAATTTTGTCCCCATTCTACTTTATCATTTCCGCTAAATTAGTGGCGGACGGAATTTTACGGGGAGCGGGCATGATGGGAAAATTTATGGCGGCAACGTTTACCGACCTTGCGTTACGCACGGCTCTCGCTGTCTTTCTTTCCAAAACTGCATTAGGGCAGACAGGCATATGGAGCGCTTGGCCGATTGGCTGGACTGCCGCTTCTGTTTTATCCATTGTTTTTTACCTCCGCAGGTTTCACGCCGCCTCATAAATTTTCTTTTTTAAGCCTGCTTTTCGTGGATTGCGCCGTTTTATTTACCCTAAATTTTGAATCACATAAAGCGCCTCTTTTGGAATAGGCGATGAATCACTTTGCGGCTCCGCCGCATTCCCGAAAATTGCAAATGAATATTCCTTATATTCCCAAACTGCGATTACCTGTTCTTCTAAACAATACAGTTTTACATACACAGTCTGCCCCTGCTTCGCTGTCCCTTGCCACGTCTCGTCCGCTTCCTTTTCTTCTGCGAAGCGGGGGAACGGTATGTGTCCGTCCTTTACTGCCCACAGCGTACACTCCCCGCCAAATATTGCGTCATAATAGCGAATTTGAATCTGATTTTCATCAGACTGCATCACTTTCCGCTTTTGAATCCAGCTTGTGTTTGGCGGCAATTCTACTGGGATTCCAATTTCCGTAATCACAGGTTCTTTTTCCAGTATAATGTATTTATCCAAAATATTGCCTGCATGGGCGGCAAAGGCTTCAAACCATTCCTGACCAGTAGAAGCTGTTTTTGCTTGAACGGGGATTTTTCCTTTTATCCCCAAAAGCTCCTCACAAACAAGCGCCATTATGTGGCCTTTGAGCCCTGTTTTTTCTTCCGGTTCTCCCTGATAAAAACGGTCTAAGCAGTATTGTATTGTAAATTCCCCATAATTACGCAATTCCATATACTCACCGTCATGCGCACGGATATAATCCTGTGGATTCGAAGATTCTTCCGGCAGGCTTTCACAAATCTGATTCAATAAATTTTCAATGATAAAATCCGTATCTAACTCCCCAGACTTTACCGCCTGCTTATAACAGGCCTGTGTCTGCCCCAAGACAAATTTCTGGCTGTCCAATCCATCTGCCGCCACCGACGCCGGAAACTTCCACTTAACATCGGATGCAAAATAACTTCCTTCTCTGGGTTGCCAATACTCTTTCAAATGATACCCTTCCTGATCCAGCGTAAATGCCAGCGCAACCGGAACATGGGAACTGCCAACGTCTTTTATCCCATATGTAGAGAACGCATACTGGGCATAATATGCCCAGCCATAAGCAGTGACTGTCTGTACCCCATTCTTTGCATCTTCCTTGCCATAGTCCGTTTCCAGTTTGGCAAAATCACAACAGGCAATATCATATTCCGTTCCATAGCCGTCTGCATTATGTTCAAAAACAGCTTTTTGCGCCGCTTTTATTAAATCTGCATCAGATACGTTATATAACGCTGTTTCCGTTTCTGCTGCCTCCGTCCCTGTAAGCGCCTCCTCCTCTTGGATTCTTACTACAGCTTCCGCTTCTTTTTCCGGTTTGCTCTTTTCCGGCGTTGGGTTTGTCGCAAGGCAGACTGCTCCGATGATACAGATAAGCCCTGCCGCCGCCCCAACGAAAGCTTTCTGCTTTTTATAGTTCATTATATTTTGAATGCGGCCTTTTAAGCTCCCTTCCCCAAAAGCCAGCGGCGCTCCCGCAATTCTCCATTTCCCTGTGGAAAGCCTTAACAGGGTTTTTGCATATTCTTCCCGCATATCGCCTTCCATATTCCGCATGACCGCTTCGTCACAGCTCATTTCCATGTCTTTTCCTGATAAGAGAAAAGAGAGCCAGACAAGCGGGGAAAACCAGTGCGCGCAAAGCGTGACATAAGCCGCCGCCCTTATCAGATTATCTTTTCTGTTTATATGGCATTGTTCATGCAAAATGACAAACTCGCGCTCACGCAAAGGAAGCGGAGACGGCAGATAAATCCGCGGCTTTAAAATCCCAAAGACAAACGGAGTTTCTATGTAATCCGCCAGATATATATTGTCCCGCAGTTTCATCGAACAGGCTAATTTCCTTTGCAGTTTCACTGTGGAAACAATCCCTGCGACTGCCAAAACAACAACTCCCGCCAGCCAAATCACGCTCCAAAACATCTCTGGCTGACGAAAGAACGCATCGTTTGGCATAGGCTCTAATTCTTTCGTAAGCCCTGACATCGGGATCTCCTTATACGCCTGCCCGACAGGTTCCTGCGCTCCTCCAGACATCTGCCCGGTTTGAAAGGATTGCGCCGTTTCCCCATTCGTGACGCCCGAGAGATCCAGAACATTCAACACAGAAAAAATGGAAGAAAACGTAACCGGACAAATCAGGCGGAACCATACAATTCCCCATAAAAAGTACGAATACCGCTTCGGCGCCTTTTGCAATAATAAACGGATTCCTAACACCAGAAGGATTGCTATACTGCCTGTCATATCCATGCTTAAAATTTGAGAGAAGATTTCTTGCAGCCTGTCCATCTGCCTACCCCCTCCCCTTATGAATCAGATCCATGATTTCTGAAACTTCTGCATCCGACAGTTTTTTCCTTGCAGTAAACGCAGCGATAAACGCCGGAAGGGAACCGTCAAAAGACTCCTCTAAAAATTGCTCCCCCTGAATGACGTAAAAATCCTGACGGCTTATCCTAGACGACACAATTCCGTCATTATTTTGAAAAATGCCCTTCTCACATAATTTTCTTAACACGTTATACGCCGTCGGCCGCTTCCAGTTTAATTCTTTGGCGCAAATTTTTGCCAATTCCCTAGAGTGAATTGGCTCATTTTTCCAAATTATTTCTGCAAAACGCGTTTCTACAACGCCCAGATTTGTATCAATCATAAAACCGCCTCCAGTTCATCTCGAATAAACTAAATGTAGTTTACTCCAAATGAACTGGATTGTCAATATGGATAAACCGCTGACTTAAAGCAATTCTTGCATTAACTTCAACTGATACTCTTTATCCCATGCCGCCCGTTTTAAATCCTCTGTCCGGTTTTGTTCTAATAAAATCATGTTAAGGTCATTTACCTGCTCTATTCCCTGTTTAATTCCCCGTTCTATCCCTTTTTCAATATTCTCCTGCTCCCGCATTAATAATGTCATATATTCATGCCTCCATTTCCTGTTTTGCTCCCTGAACCGCTTCTTCTAATTTTTCCGTAAAAGTATCCTTTGGCTCTTTTCCTGACACATAATCTAAAAATGCCCTTAATCCTTCGTTTACGTCTTCCTTAATGCTTTGCGTATTTAAAAAGATCTTCCTTACGCCATCTTCTAAGGCTATGTTTGGGTTCTCCAAACACATATTTTGAAACGTATATTTTTGCCTGCCTTCCTGAAATAAATCAAACATACAGATAAATATAATATAGCACGGATTCAGCCGCTTATAATGCTGCCCATACTATTTGTTTGCTCTCTTTTTTAATTTTACCCGTTCACCCCGTATAACCCCAGACGTATGCGTTATCCATGTATTCTATAAATATTATACACGCCAACAAATAAAAGCACAACGGAATCCTCTAAATGATTCCTTCTTTCCATAGGAATCCCAAGGCAAAACAGGAAGCATTTGACAAGCTTTTCCCAAACCCTTATAGTAAAACTAAACTATTAAAAAAGGAGCCGATCCATGCCATGGTGCAAAGAAAAGACCTTCTAACCTTTCAGTTTTATAAAAAAGAAAAATTCACAGGAAGCTGCTGCGGCATCCGTTATTTAATCCGGAAAGAAACCCAAGATAAATCAGACGTTTTTGCTTTATATACATGGAATGGCCCTTATGCCTTTGCGTCCACTCCTGAAACGGAACGAACCAAACACACATTCCCCTTTACCGAGGAATCCTTAACCGAAATTGCCGCCTGTATAAATGCCGCCTGCCAGACAAAACAGAACAAAAATGAAATCCCCTCTTTACCTTCTATCTGAAATATGTTATGATGCCTTTTATAAAAAGACTATGAAAAGGAATAGTACCTGTCCATTCAGATTACAGAGAGCCGCCGGCTGGTGCAAGACGGCAGATGAAGCTCAGGGAACTCACCTTGGAGTCGCTGCCCGAAATCCCAACGAGAGTAGACGCAGACGGAATTCTCCCGCCGTTATCCGGGAAAGGTATACGGATTATAATTTCCCGTACCGCAGAGCGCATGATTTTTCCATGAATTAGAGTGGTACCGCGTAAGATGTCTTACGTCTCTAAACATTGTATAGAGGCGCAGGGCTTTTTTTATACCAAAAACAAGCCCTGACCGCTGAAACGATTTCAGAAAGTGAGGATATGGATTTATGAAAGGATTCGAAAAGTATCGTAAAATGTATTTCATGCCGCCAGAGGACTGCTTTGACTGGGTCAAAAAAGACTCCATTGCAAAAGCCCCTATCTGGTGCAGCGTCGATTTGCGCGACGGCAATCAGGCGTTAATAGAGCCAATGAATTTAGAAGAAAAAATAAAATTCTATCAAATGCTTGTCGACATCGGCTTTAAGCACATCGAAGTCGGCTTTCCCGCCGCTTCTGAAACAGAATACCAGTTCTTACGCGCCATTATCGAGCGGGGCATGATCCCAGACGATGTAACCGTACAGGTTTTAACGCAGGCCAGAGAACATATTATCAAACGCACTTTTGAAGCGATCGACGGCGCGCCAAACGTCATTGTGCATGTATACAACTCTACCTCCGTCGCCCAGCGTGAGCAGGTTTTCAAAAAATCCAAAGAAGAAATTAAACAAATCGCCGTAGACGGCGCCAAACTCGTCTACGATTTGTCCAAACAGGAAAAAGGAAATATTTCGTTTGAATACTCGCCTGAAAGCTTTACCGGCACCGAGATGGATTACGCTTTAGAAGTCTGCAATGCCGTATTAGACATTTGGCAGCCCACGCCGGAACGAAAAGCCATAATCAACCTGCCTTCCACCGTACAGTATTCCATGCCTCATGTATTTGCGAGCCAGATTGAATATTTCAACAAAAACTTAAAATACCGTGACAGCGTCCTGATTTCCCTGCATCCGCACAACGACAGGGGAAGCGGAATAAGTGACGCGGAACTTGGCCTGTTAGCGGGCGCAGACCGTATAGAAGGCACCTTATTTGGCAATGGAGAACGAACCGGAAACGTCGATATTGTAACGCTTGGAATGAATATGTATTCACTTGGCGTAGATCCGTGTTTAAACTTCCATAACATGAAACAAATCCGCGAAACTTACGAAAAGCTGACTAATATGGAAGTTTCCATGCGACAGCCCTACGCAGGGGATTTGGTGTTTACCGCTTTTTCCGGCTCCCATCAGGATGCAATTTCCAAAGGCATGGCCTGCCACGCCGCAGAAAAAGACGCTTTCTGGACAGTGCCTTATCTCCCGATTGATCCAAAAGATCTGGGACGCACCTATGATTCCGACGTAATCCGGATTAACAGCCAGTCAGGAAAAGGCGGCGTAAGTTATGTCTTAAAACAAACATATGGAATTATGCTTCCCGAAAAGATGAAAGAAGAATTTGGCTACCTTGTCAAAGACGTTTCCGACAAAGAGCACAGCGAGCTGGATGCAGAGCGGATTTACAAAATATTCAAAGAAACGTACCGCAATATTACCAGCGCGTTCCATGTTTCAGAAACCCATTTCCGTCAGCATGACGGCATAGAAGCCACCATCACGATCCAAACGCCGGAAAAAACTGAAATCGTAACCGCAAACGGAAACGGCCGCTTAGATTCCGTCAGCAAAGCGCTGAAAAAGCATTTTAACATCACCTACGAACTGACGGAATACACCGAACATTCCCTTTCCCGCGGTTCCTCCTCCAAAGCCCTTGCTTATGTCGGCATTACCGCGCATGAGAAGTTAATATGGGGCGTAGGCATGGATGAAGACATTATTAAAGCTTCCATTAACGCCTTAACCGCCGCCATTAACCGGGCAGGGCTTCACACATTAGACAGGGCAAACGCCAATCAATATAAATAATCAAAAAAAGCCGGACGCGCCTAAGTCCGGCTTTTTTTAATTCATTTTCCCATATACTTCCATCGGCACATACGCGCGGATAAAAATCCCGTCCGCTTCATACGATTCTTCTAATAATTCCCCCTGCTTTCGCACAATCTGTAAAATTCCGGCATCCGGATACGGAATCAGACGTTCCACTAAAATCTTTTCTTCGCGTAAAATTTCTGACAATGTTTCCTTAACCGCTTCAAGCCCCTCTCCGTATTTTGCGGAGATAGAAAGCGTATAATCCGCCTGAAAATCATGCAAAGGCTCTGTATCCGCCCGCTTGTCCCGCTTATTGAACAATGTTACAATCTTTTTTTTCTTGACGCCAAGATTTTGCAGCGTTTCATAGACGATATGCATCTGCCGCTCTGCCGCTGGATTGGAAGAATCCACTACATGCAGAATATAGTCCGCATACTTCGCTTCCTCTAACGTGCTTTTGAACGCTTCCACCAAATGATGCGGCAGTTTCCGGATAAACCCTACTGTATCCGTCAAAAGAATCTGTTGTTTTCCGGCAAGCTCCAATACCCTAGTCGTCGGGTCAAGCGTCGCAAACAGCATATCTTCTTCTAAAACTTCTGCATCTGTCAGCGCATTTAACAACGTCGATTTCCCCGCATTTGTATAACCGACAACCGCTGCCACGGGGATCTGTTTTTTCACCCGCCGCCCTCTCGTCACCTCACGATGGCTCCGTGCCTCAGCAAGCTCCCGTTTTAGCTGGGAGATCCTGCTGCCAATCAGCCTTCTGTCCACTTCCAGTTTCTTTTCTCCCGGACCTCTCGCGCCAATCCCGCCGCCAAGCCGTGACATCGCCCGACCCATTCCGGTCAGCCTCGATGCGCGGTACTTTAACTGCGCCAATTCCGCCTGAATCTTCCCTTCACTCGTTAAAGCGCGCATAGCAAAAATATCTAAAATCACCAACGTCCGGTCCATAACCTTTGTGTCCAGCAAATCCGACAAATTCCTTAACTGCGCCGGAGACAGTTCATCGTCACAGACAATGCCATCTGCCTCCTTCTCAAAAATCAATTCCCGAATCTCCTCAACTTTGCCTTTTCCGACATAAGTGGCCGGATGTATCCGTTCCCGCTTTTGAATCAGCATACCGGCAGACTCCGCTCCCGCAGTCTCCACAAGTTCTTCTAATTCCGCCAGAGACTCCTCTGTATCATCTCCATCGTGTTCACTGACGCCTATCAACAAAAAACGCTCCTTCTTCTGATCTGCCTGAATCATTTTTGCTCCGGCTCCTCTCTGTTTTTCGTTAAAAAGAAATACTCCCGTTTCGCAGCCGCATCAAGCGGATACTCCTTTTGGTACTCCTTCATCTTCTCCTTCGCGCTTTCAAAGTCTCCACTGTATTCATATGCGGCAATTAAATTACTCCAAAGCTCCTGTTCATTTGTCACTTCTTCCAGCTCTAAGCCTTTTGAAAAATAAGAAACCGCCTCTTGATACTTCTTATCCCCAACCGCTTTCTTTCCAAGCTGGTTATAAGCTACGCTGCTTTCCGGGTTTACCTCTATGTAAGCGTCTATGCGCGAATTGGCTTTCTGTTCCTCCCCCATCGCTTCATATGCCTGCGCAAGCGTCAGATTTGCTTCAACGTCTCCTTTTTCCACGGCAGTCAAAAGATGATCCACGGCTTTCTCATAATCTCCACGCAAAAAGTAAATCTTTCCTTTTACCGTATGATTTTTTGCAGGGCGTCCCGCCTTCTTCTCAAGCGCCTCGTCTAAATAGCCTTTCGCTTCCGCTTCATAACCTGCCCCATAAAGACTGTTATAAACCGAAAGATAAATCTCATCATCTTTTGCGCGCTCCACTGCCTGCCTAAAATCTTCCTGAGCCTTATCTATCTCATTCATCTTTAAATTCACGCATCCACGTAAAAAATAAATATCTGAATTATGATTATCTGCTTCTAAAAGCAAATCATACGTTTCAATCGCCGCCGTAAAATCACCCGCCGCAAACTGCGCCGCCGCTTTATAACAGCAAATGTCCACCTCCATTGCGCCAAGCTTTTCCGTCTGCCCTAAAGCATTATTAAACGCTTCCATTGCCTCCTCGTACTTGCCTTCTTCCATCGCATGAATCCCGATTAAGCGGTATGCTTCTTCCTTTTCAAGTTTTTCCTTATCTGAAACGCATCCGGAAAGCAAACAAGCTGTAAACAGCAGCGCCGGAATGCTCTTAGAAATCCATTTTCTTCTATTGCCCATTTTATATCCCTTTCCATCTATGATTCCCAAATTACATTAACATATTAGCAGTCCTCCTAGGAATCTGCAAGAAAAAAAGTATTTTCCTGTTTAATTCTCTATTAATTTATGCTATACTAATTGTCTGGAACACGAAATATTATTGAAAGGAACTATCCAGCATATGATTTCTTACTATAACGAAGAAACGGATTCTGTAGATATTGTCTTAAGCAGTCTTTTGACTCTGCGCCTGCCCTGCCAGAAAATTTTTGCAACTGTTACAACTACACCGAAAACCTATGAAATCATGGTCAAACTTACCAGAGAAAATCCAACTCTTTTTGCTGAAATGGCATTGGATCATTGGCTGGAATCTTATTTAGACGGATTCTTATGATGCGCCGCTTCCACTTCTAATTCCACTTCCTGTATTTTTTTATCTTTTGCAATCGCCTGTAAGATTTTTGCTATGTCTTCCGGTGAGAACATATCAATCGCTTTTACAAGATCGCCTATATTATCGCGGTTTACGCGTAATAATCCGCCTTTTGAAAGCGGGATATTCAGCACGTTGTTTGGATTGCTCATATCTCCAAGGCAAATCTGCTGTTTCTTATCATCACAGATAAATGTCACGCCGTTATAAGTAATGTTTCCGGTTTCGTCCTGCAAATACGAATATGGCGCCCGTTTTACGCCTGAGAGACGCGCCAAAAACCCGTTTCCCTTCTGCGCGGCATTTGCCGCTCCCTTGATTGCTTCCTGTTCCGAAGTCAGCGAAGCTTTCTCCATCTCATTAGCAGGATTCTGCCCAAACGCTTCCGCCGCAATGCCTGACGCTTGTTTTGCCGCGGCCGCTTTATCACGTTTTTTTACCCTCTGCCTTAATTCTTCTTTATAAGCGTCAATATCCTTATCTATCTTTTTTAATAGCTGTTTCCACTCCTTTTCCGAAAAGAAGGAAGCCCCTATTTGGATTTTTGGCGCCCCTTCCTTTATCCGCTTTTTTACAAATGCGTGAAACTCCATTAACATTGCGCCAAAGCCTTCTTCCTCTTTTACGTTCTCCTCGTCTTCCAACTCCGAAACCATTCCGTCATTTAACGTCTGTTTCGCTTCCTCCCACGCTTTAGCGGCTATCTTTTCAACTGGGTTTTCTGTATCTTCCGGGATCAAAAGTGGATTTACTTCATAAGCCATACTCGATCCGTCCTCGTTCTTCTGTTCCACGTAAACTTTATGCTCGTCAATGAACACTTTTGCCTTTAACGTATACCCTTTTATCACATTCACTTCTACGCAGTCACTCTCCGCGCTGCTGATAAACCGCGCCCCACACTCAAACGATGTGCGCATTCCAACCCGCCCGCTTTGCTCTACCCAGATTTCTTTTGCTGTTTTTCCATAATAATATTCCGTTAAAGAAGTGGACAGATCCTGTTCCCCTCCCATAGCTGTGGCATTCTCCTGATCCCCTTTTACTGACATCTCTTTTAGGTTTCCTGTAAATCCGCCCTCCGGTTTTTTATTTTTTCCTGCATTGCGGTTAATTTTTTCAAAAAAATAAGATTTCCCACTTACACTGTTTAAAGACATACTGTTATCTCCTTTCTTTTCACTTCCGCTTCACCACGGTTTGCCGTTGCCTGATCGTATTTGCATTCCGCTATCTGTCTTTTTCTAACTTCCGTTTCAACGCCTCTCTCCCACGCCTTAGATTCGTCTTCACCGTATTTTCCGGCAGCTCCAATATCTGCGCAATTTCCCGTATGGAATAGTCCTCATAATAAAACAGGTACAGACAGCTCCGGTACCGTTCGGGCAATTCCAGCGTCAAAAAAAGCGTATCGTCACTTTCAGCAGGCAGAACCTGAAAATATGCGCGTTCGAACTCCGGCGCGGCTTCCAGACGCACCGTTGATTTATGCCACTTACTCTTTAATAAGTCCTTGCACAAATTAATCGCTGTCCGTATGATCCAAGCTTTTTCATGTTCTTCATTTACAAATTCCGGCTCGCAGACTAACAAACGGAGCAATACTTCCTGCGCAACGTCCTCTGCATCTGCATGGTTTTTGACTAACGTAAATGCAACCCGGCAACATACCCTGTAATATTTCTGAAAATACCTCTCCAGACTTTGAATCATCTTACCATGTCCTTTCCTCATATATTATACGAATCAGAAGGCTAATAAGTTTCAATATCACAAAATAATTGCCAAAAATATAACAAAAGCAGATTTTATCCAGACTGCCCTACGCTTGACTGAATAAAATCTGCCTTCGTCCCTTCCCCTTATCTTTTGTCAGGATTCTATTTTTGTTTTGCCGCCCATATATGGCTGCAATGCGGCCGGTATATTCACGCTTCCGTCCGCGTTTAAATTATTTTCTAAAAATGCGATTAACATTCTTGGCGGAGCCGCTACCGTGTTATTTAGCGTATGCGCAAAATATTTGCCTTCTTTTCCTTTGACACGGATTCTTAAGCGCCTTGCCTGCGCATCTCCTAAATTCGAACAGCTTCCCACCTCAAAATACTTCTTCTGACGCGGGGACCATGCCTCCACATCGCAGGATTTTACTTTTAAATCCGCCAAATCGCCGGAACAGCATTCTAATGTGCGCGTCGGAATGTCTAAACTGCGGAATAAATCCACTGTATTCTGCCAAAGCTTGTCATACCATAATTGAGACTCCTCCGGTTTGCAAACTACAACCATTTCTTGCTTTTCAAACTGGTGGATGCGGTATACGCCGCGTTCTTCAATGCCATGCGCGCCTTTTTCTTTACGGAAACACGGAGAGTAGCTTGTCAGGGTATACGGCAGCTTTTCTTCTTCCTGAATCGTGTCAATAAACTTGCCAATCATGGAATGCTCGCTTGTCCCAATCAGATATAAGTCTTCCCCTTCGATTTTATACATCATCGCTTCCATCTCGTCAAAACTCATCACGCCTGTAACGACGCCGCTTCTAATCATAAACGGGGGCACGCAATAAGTGAACCCGCGGTCTATCATAAAATCCCTTGCATAAGACAATACGGCGGAATGCAGCCTTGCAATGTCTCCCATCAAATAATAAAACCCATTGCCCGCCACTTTTCCCGCGGCGTCTAAGTCAATTCCATTGAATTTCTCCATAATCTCCGTATGGTATGGGATTTCAAAATCCGGAACAATCGGCTCACCGTATTTTTGAATCTCTACATTACTGCTGTCATCTTTGCCTATCGGAACAGAAGGGTCAATAATATTTGGAATTGCCATCATAATTTTCGTGATTTTTTCCGAAAGCTCTTTCTCTATGGTTTCTAATTCCGCTAAACGGACGGCATCTTTTTGCACCTGTTCTTTTAATGCCATCGCTTCTTCTTTTTTCCCCTGCCCCATTAATGCGCCGATTTGTTTCGAGATAGAATTGCGGTTTGCGCGCAAGGCGTCCGCTTCCTGTTTTGCTTTTCTGGCCTTAGCGTCTAATTCAATCACTTCATCTACAAGCGGAAGTTTATGGTCTTGGAATTTGTTCTTTATATTCTGCTTTACTGTTTCGGGATTCTCCCTTAGAAATTTTAAATCTATCATTGTTTTGTCCTTTCTTTTGGAATGTACATTTTCAGAATGGCAACATTATACAATGAAATATCAAAGGATTCAATCATTTGTAAGGAATTTCCGCTAAAAGTTATAATAGTGCATAAGGTAACGGTTTGAAAAATGAAGCCCTAATTCCGCAATAATCCGTTTACAAAGTTTCTGCGCTTTCTGGACTTTTTTCTCACAGTCCGCCTCGGACATTCCCGGCATATACAGACATTCCAGCGCAAGATCCATCAAAAGAATCGCAATCCCTTTTTGGCCTATGTCATATGCCCAGAATATCATTCCACTCCTGACTTTCGGATGCTTACGCCCTAATATTGTTTCGGCAATGCTAAGGCGCTGTTTATAGGTCAACGGTTCTGAAATCCGCCTCAACGCGTCTAATAAAATCCGCAATTTTTCATAGTCACGGAATTCAACTGCAATGTCATACATTTTATTAAACAGGCGGTAATCCCCGTTCAGCCTGATTTCCACTGCAAGCGCCTGTATTTTCTCATCTTTCCAAAAATTTTCCAATTCGGACGGCAGGCCAAGTTTTTTGTATTCGATGTAACTCGTATAGTAATTGGTGCACATCACGAAATAGGAACAGTCTGATTTCATATAAATATCTCTTGCTTCTTTTGTCGTCATACCTGTGATCCCCCTAGCGCCTTTTGTTCCATCTTAAGCGCTTCTCTTGCAGGGCGGCTATAACAGCCCCTTTAACGGTTGATTATTTCCGTAAATGGGAAGCCGTTACGGTAAGAGCTTTCGCCTAACACAAAGGCTCGTCAGGAAAAAATGACAGGTTTCCGCCAAATTTAATGAAATACACGAATATGCCACAAGATAACGCCATTTAATCACGAATCAAAAAGAAATAAAACCTACTCAAATTTTATCATCACGGTATGGCAAATCCTAACAATCTGTGTTATGATATTTTGCAGATTATTCAGGGAGGATTTTGCAAATGAAAAGGACAAAAAAATTAAAAAACAAAATTATTTTTTACGTCATGGCAGTATCCGTTCTGCTTGCAGCCTGTGTGGTTAAAGTAATGTCGGAAGGCAGCATACGCTCTACAAATGCCGTTGTCTTAGACAATATGCAGATCACTGCAAGAATCGCCGCGCAAGACATTAGCGCCAATCTCCATCTATTAACGGAACGTATGCACGACCTTGCGCTAGAGGACGTATTCCAAAACCCGTCTTCTACGCCGGAAGATAAAGAAGCCCGCCTGACGGAAGCGGCCCTTCAAATTGAATTTGTCTGGCTTAGCGCATACGACGTAAACGGAACCAAATTATTTGGAGATGACGCTGCGCCTGCTTCCATATCGGAAACCGGATATTATGCAGACTTAACCCAGACGCAAAATGTTGTGATTGGGGACCCTTATTATGAAAATGACGTCGTACAGCTTTGCGTCGGGATGCCATTTAAGGAAGAAGACGCCGTAACCGGATATTTAATCGGAAGCTATAAATATGACGTGTTAAATGATGTGTTAAGCCTTTTAATTCTGGGCGACACCGGAAGTTCCCTTCTATTAAACGAAGAAGGCATGGTAATTGGAGACTTAAACACCCAAAATATTATAGATAAAAAAACGTATCAGGACGTATTCCCGGCTTCAAAAGACAACAGCCTCTGGGAAGATATTTTATGCGCCCAGACAGGCTCCGCCCTAATGAAGCTTGACGAGTACCGCTACTACGTCGGATACACCCCTGTCCCCGGCACCAACTGGACACTGTTTATCCACGCCCCGCAACGGGAATTTCTGGGCACGGTAGTAAGAACCTTAATCTTTTGTATCGCTGGTTCCGTCGCGCTTTTGCTGCTTGCCATGCTCATCATTATTCCAGTTGCAAGCAAGACGTCCCGTTCCCTTTCCGCCGCCACAAAACGGCTTCAAGCGTTAGCGAACGGAAACCTGACGGAAGAAGTCACGCTCTCAGGCAGCAATGATGAGACGCGTATTTTAACGCAGGCGCTTTCCCAAACGATTACAAGTTTAAACGATTACATACAGGACATTCAACGTTCCCTCGGTTCCCTTTCAAATGGAGATTATACCATTGAAATCCCTGACAACTTTACTGGAGATTTTACCTCCATACGGGATTCTTTAATGAATATTACAAATTCATTAAACCAGACCATGCAGAAAATGAACCAGTCTTCCATAGACGTCAACCAAAACGCCAATAAGGTTTCTGACTTTGCGCAGCAGCTCAATGACGGCGCATTAAACCAATCTTCGCTTTTAGAAGAACTTGATCGCAATATGGCGGCAATTACCGCTTCGATTGAAAAAAACAAAGACAATGCGCTGCAAATGGAAACCTGTTCCGAAAACGCGCAAGAAAAAACTTCCCTTGGAAATGCGCATATGCAGTCTATGTTAGAAACGATGGAACAAATCCACGACGCTGTAGATGAGATTTCTAAAATCAGCCAAATGGTGGAAAAGATTTCCCTCCAGACAAATCTGTTATCCTTCAATGCATCCATTGAAGCGGCCAGAGCGGGAGAAGCCGGAAAAGGCTTTGCCGTTGTCGCGCAGGAAATCGGCCAGCTATCCACCCAGACTGCGGACGCGCTCCAGCAGACAGGGGCAATTATTTCCCACGCAGTGACGATTATTGACAAAGGGCTCAATACCGCAGAAGAAACGGCAGATGCTTTTAGGGAAATCCAAGAAGTGTCGAAACAATATCATGAGATTTCCAGCCAATTATCTGATACAGTATCCAAACAGACTTCTGCCGTCGTCTTTGTAAATGAAAAATTAGATTCCTTAAAAGAAATTAACGATGCAAATCAGCTCTTAGCGGAAGAAACGACAAAAATGGCCTCCAGTTCACTGGAACAGTCAGAAAGCTTAAAACGTTATGTTTCACAAGTAAAACTCAAACAGATGAATTAAGGGAGGAAGCGTTATGAAAAAAATAATACTTATGGCTGTGACTGTGTTTCTGTTTTCTGCCTTTCTTGGCGGATGCGGCTCCCAGCCGGTGATGCAAGATGGGTTTTATACAGCAGAAATGTCAGAATATTCCCATGGCTGGAAAGAATACCTTTGCATTATGGTAAAAAACGATCGCATTGTATATGCGGAATTTAACGCAAAAGACCCAAGCGGATACATCAAAGCATGGGATAACACTTATATGCAGAATATGAAATCGGTAGAAGGGACATATCCGAATGAATACACCCGCAAATATGTTGCGCAGCTTTTAGAAAAACAATCTTCAGAAGAAGTGGACACTCTCTCAGGGGCAACCCACTCTGGAGGGAATTTCCATAAATTATCAGCCGCAGTCATTCAGCAGGCAAAAAAAGGCGATTCCAGCATTTTTATTGTACCAGATGAAACGACAGAATAACTTCAAAATCTCCCATCGGCATATAGAGACGCCGCCGGGAGATTTTTTCGTTGTTTGTCTATTATTTACAAAATTCTCCTTGTAATTCCTTGTAATTATGGTAAAATAGGAAAGAGCCTATTCTCTGGCTCATACACTCTTTTATACATATTCCAAACAAACCTGTTTTAATTTTCGCTACTACATACAATCTAATATGGAACATCTTATTAAATGAAATCGGATAATATTATAATCGCCGCTCAACTTAGACTGGTGATTTTTAATTTATAGATCTCATCTCTCGGTACACATACCGAACTGCCTAATAGGCTGCACAAACAAAAAAAGGAGGATTTTTATGAAGCAATCAGTTACACCGCGTAAATGGAAGCGGATCTTAAGCGCCGGCCTGTCATTTGCATTGGCGGCAGCAATGTTACCCCCACCCACTTCCATTTTAGCATCTGCCGCTGAAACAGCGGAAACAGAGGGTTCTCTTGAAAAGATGCCTGTAAAAGACAAAACTCCGGTTCCGGATAAAGCAGGCTCTATCTCGATGTCACAATTAGAAGATAATATCACTCAAAAACATCCCTTCCCAAAAGGAACAGCGGGAAGCGACGTGTTCCGTATTCCGGCAATGATTACAATGGAAAACGGAGAACTCCTCGCGATCGCGGACGCCCGCTATACGCAGCCGACAGACGGCAACGGACTAGATACGATTGCCGCCGTTTCCAGTGACGGCGGAGCAACTTGGGAATACAGCTTTCCATTCTTCTTCCCAGACAGCTACAGAGATTCGCACAGACAATCGACGGCATTTATCGACCCCGGGCTGTTAGAGGGACCGGACGGGACTGTTTACTGTATTGCCGATGCATTCCCAACAGAATATTCCCTCCAAAATATCGGGGCGCGCCTTGGAACCGGATATGTGGACATAGACGGCGAACAGCGGCTTGCCCTGACAGATTCGTATGAAGACGTCGGAACAGCGCCCGTTAATGAAAACGATACACGCTATTTGTATTATGTGGACAAATTCCAAGACGGATATGCCCGGATTTTAAAAAGAGAGGATCATATGCCGACCGGATATGCCGTAGATGAATGGTATAACCTCTATTCCGTCGATGAAAATGGAGACTACATAGATAACTTAAAACAGCCACAGATTAATAATGAAACTCATGAGGTTTTACAGAATGTGTATTATAAAGATTCTAAATTTCATGTATACCAGACAGGATATCTTTGGCTTGTCACATCTAAAGATCATGGAAGGACATGGGAACATCCTACCGATATTATTCCACAGATAAAAAAAGAGGACGACCGCGCGTTGTTAATTTCACCCGGATGCGGACTTACGGCCAGTGACGGCACACTTGTGATTGGCGTGTATTACCATGGCAAGGGTGACAGTGGAAATGCTGAAAAAGCCAGCCTGCTGTATTCCTCAGATAATGGCGTCACATGGAACCGGACAGAAGACGTGGATACCGGTTCTTCCGAAAACGAAGTGGTCGAACTAGAAGACGGCACAATCCGTATGTTTTACCGTGGGGGTTCGGGACGCATCTCTTATGCAGATTTTACAAAAAACGCTGACGGCGGCTATGATGTGGGAGCCCATGTTGACATCAGCGAGTGCTCTGTCACGTCTTCTTGTAATATGGGAGCCATAACCTATTCGAAAAAAATCAACGGCAAACAGGCTGTTTTGGTCTCCTGTCCGGGCGGGCCTGGCAGAACCCATGGTAAATTATTTACTTTGTTAGTAAATGAAGATAAAACAATGAGCCTTTACAATGTAATCGACGTCCCGAACAGTGAAGAAGCGTTTGTTTACTCCACTCTGTCAGAACTTCCAGACGGTTCTGTCAGCATTTTATGGGAAGAACGCGATCAGACTGCGGAGATATGGTATGACAATTTCGATATTTCAGAATTTGCGCCGGGCGCATTTATCGAGCGGGAAGATGGCGCTTCAATTGTAGACACTACAGTGGCAAAAGAGGAAACATCTATTATCCACTATGAGAGCGAAAACGAAGGCAGCGGCGATCCGTCTATTACTAAAGCTCCAAACCCATCAGTCGCTACTGTAAACATTGAGAAAGAACAGGTTTATACCGTTGAATTTCCTGTATATTCCCATGTTGCAAATGCAAATAGCCTAGAGTCCGCATTCGCTACGGCGACAAGCGAACCTTCTATGTTAAATCTTGCAGATGCAGAATTTACGTTTACAAAAAATAACGATGCATGGCTTATCCAAAGCAATTTAAACCATCAATATCTTGCGCTTCAGTCTGGGGCAAATTATTTTTCCTCTAATGCAGACGCTGTCACGATAACAGGGCAGGAAGACGGAACGATACAGATTTCAAAAAGCGGTAACTATGCCGGTTTTTATAAAGCGCAAATGAATTTTAACAGACAGGGAAATAATACAGACACTAACCTTATATACAACCTCTCCTTATGGGAGAAACTACCTGAGAATGACACTGCTGGCAATTCTTCTGACAGCAGGATTCCAAGATACCAGAAAGTGTCAGCCAACCAGGCAGATGACCTTTCAGGAAGAAGCTTCTTAATCAGCGTAGAATATGACGGCAAACTTCTTATCGTCTATCCGGTCGGAGGCGAACACTCTCAGACAAAGCTTCTGGCAACGAAAGCATCTGATAATGAATCTGATGAAAATACCATTCAGGCATATGCCAGAGCAGCAGCCGCCAACAATTTGGACACTGCATTTGCCACATCCACTGCGCAGATGGAAACAATCCAACTGAGCAAAGCAGAATTAAAGTTTACGAAAAATGGAGATAAATTCCAGATAAAAAACGAAGCGAACAATCTATGGATGACAATCGCGCCAGCCGCAACGAAATATTTTGCTACATCTGCCGCAGACGTTGTCGTAGACGCCCAGTCGGACGGAACGGTCCAGATCCATTGCGAAAGCTCATCCAGAGGCACTCCCGGATATGCTTGTTTCTACAAAGGCTCGCTTTATAACTGGAATAGAACTGGCGCCGCGAGCGATGCCAACGGCATCTATAACCTCACTTTATGGGAAAAAAACGCAGCCGCCCCTTCTGACAGTAAAATTCCGGGATACCAAGAAGCAACCATATCAACGACTGATGATATTTCGCCCGATAAAAGTTATCTTATCACTGCAAAAGCGGACGGACACCTTATTTTACTCTATCCGGGAGCCGACGGGAGCAATAAAGAAAAACTAATCGTAACGGACACAGCAGTTAAAACGTATGCCCATACAACTTGCGCCAGCTCCCTTGCAGATGCATTTTCTACAAGCTCCCCCACAGTAAATCTGGTAGATTTGACAACCGCCGAATTTACATTTACTAAAACTGACGAGAACTATCAGATTTTTAATGAAGCAAACCAGATTTATTTAACTTTTTCTGACGGATCATCTGGAACGAATTATTTTTCCGATACCGCGCAAAACGTCACTTCCATCCGCCAGACTGATGGGACTGTCCAGTTAAAGTGCACCTATACAAGAGATGACAGCGATGCAACAGGCTATGCCGTATTTTATAAAGGCTCGCATTATGACTGGAACCGGACGGGGGCTCCTGACAATAGCGGCATTTATAATCTCACTTTGTGGGAACGGAACGAAACTGCGCCGGAATCCAGCCTGCTTCCTTGCTATCAAGAAGTTGAAATTCCTGACACGAATATTGAAAACGGCAAACGCTATCTGATTACTGCAAAAATAGAGGATAATATTGTACTGCTCTATCCAAAAAATGGAGAACATAACCAGCCAAAACTAATTGCAACTGATACTGGCTCCGGTGATGAAGAAGATCCGCCTGTCAATATTCCGGACCCATCTGTAACAATTAAAACCAAGAATAGCATCTCCATTACAGGCGTAAATGAAGGATTTTCCACAGCCGTAATTGACGGAAGGCAATACCGCATCCGGGTTACAGATGACACAGAGACAAAGCAGATTGGCGAAAGTTTTGACATTTCCTATCTCGGCGCGTATGACACATCTTCCATTCCTAATGATATGGCAACTGTGACGCCGATAACCGGAGACACTATTCTGCTGCATGAACGCATGGCCGGAATCGCAAACAGCGTTTCCAGTTTTTCAAAGGAACCAAACACGGAACTATCCATTGCAGATGCTGAATTTACCTTTACGGAAGCTACAGGTGATGGCAATGAAGGAAAATGGATTATTAAAAACGGCGATAAATATCTGGTTCACAAAGAAACTAGCTCACAAAAATTACTTTTTGACTCTGCATCCGCTCCCATTGCAGTAGAACAGACGGAAAACGCTGCTACCTTCCGCATCTATAATCCTGCCGGAAGCGCAAGCAACGGCTCCCGCTACCTTATGTTTGATACAGGCAATATGCGGTATGACGCCATGGGAAGCCATTCCCCAAGCAATAGTTACCTTTATGAACTGTCGCTTTGGAAAAAAGACGCTTCTGCAACGGACAGCCTGTTGCCGGGATACAAAAAGCTAACGGCAGACGAAACGATCCAAAATAATGGCGTCTATCTAATATCATGCCAGACAGAAATAAACGGAACGGAAACTTCTATTATTCTCTGGCCAAAAGGCCCGAATGAATTTAACGCGGACAGCCAAGCCGCAGCTACAAAACTTGCGCGGCTGGATACATCGCTTCGCATTACGCCTTTAAAAAACGGTTCTGCCAGCCTTACCATAGACGGCCAAACATACAAATACCATTTTGTAGCTAATGCAGAAACTTGCCAGCATCCACAAGATAACCAAATCACAAAAGGCTTTTATGAAGCAGATTGTGAAACGGAAGGCAGTAGCGGCGATACTGTCTGCGGACTTTGTTATACAGTCATTCAGGAAAGCGCAAAGACCCCTGCCACAAACCATAATTGGGGAAATCCGGTTATAAAACAATCTCTCTCGGAAACGACAAATGGCATCTCTTTTCTATATTGCGCCAACAGCAATCTGCATGAAAGGAAAATAAAAGTATACGCTTCCGCTTATAAACAGCTAAAGGAATTAGCCGCTTCCCAGCCGGAAGAAACTCTTGATGCAAATAAGGCCGCTTATCAGGCAGATGACGTTTCCGCTTTAAAAGCAGCCTATGACGCCGGAAAAACCCTTTCCGAAAAACCTGCCGAACAGCAGACAAACAAAGAAATGTATGACAGCATAATCGCGCAGACAGAAGCAAAAAAACAGCTTCACAGGCATAGGGAAGGACTGGAGACAAACCTTTTATGGATGCTGGATGCATCAAAGCCGATCCATGATTCCGGAAAACAAGATGTTTATACGCAATCTGCATGGGATGCATTTGAAGCGGCTTATAACGCCGCCAGCGGAGTGGCAGACGCCAGCCAAAAAACATATGCAGAATTAGAAACAATTGTAACGACGTTAAAAAATACACGCCGTGATTTAGTGCGGCAGGATGCAAAAGCAGGATTACAGACACTATACAATACACATAAAGATAAAACAAAAGACGACTATTCCGACCAGACATGGAGCGTATTTACAAAAGCTCTGCAAACGGCAAAAGATGTATTAGATTCAGAAGAAGCAACTGTCTTAGAAATTGAAGATACCAAGAAAAACCTAACAGATGCGGTGGAAGGATTATTGACAAATGCCCAAGAACAAATTACGGCGCCTTTTATCCATTACACTGCTCCAGCGGCGGGGCAATACCCGAAAGCGGCGGCAATTACGCAAGATGAGGAATCCAATCATGCATCTGCCGTCTCAGACTGGACGGAAGAAGTTCAGACACTCATGCGCAACACGCCTGACGCCGCGCCGGCAATTACCAATAAAGAAGGCATCTGGGGATTTAGCGACCAGCTTCGTTCAGGCAACTCAAAATACAATGTCAATGGAACAGACAAATCGCTCGCAATTACATTTAAACTATGGCTCAATGAAGCGCCAAGTTCCCAAACTGAACTCATTGGCAGAGGGCATCAATTTGACTTCCAGATTAGCGGCGGCAAGTTTGTTATGTGGATGGTTGATAATGGTTACCCAACAGAAGAATTAACCATAAGCGCCGCAGACCATATCGGAAAATGGCTGGATATTGTTATGCTGATAAATGGGAACGGAACACAGCGCTTTTATGTGAATGGAAGCCCGTCAAGCAGCAGAGGCGATAGTAAACCTGTTTTAAATTCATCTTCCAGCCCATTTACCATTTGTTATAATCCTTCTGAAACAAATGGCTCGCCGCTCACAGCCAATACCGGATATATGGCAGACGTCAAATTCTATGACTGCAAAGACGTATCGGAAGGACTGACCCTTGAATACGGTTCTATCGTAAACCAGCTAAATGCCACTGATCCTACTGCATACATTTCAGCAGACACATTTACGGCAAAAACCGTTTGGAGCTCTGTCAACGGGACAAATGCAGAGGAAATGGAACCGACAGATAAATTTGAGGCCGACGTTGTTTATAAGGCAACAACTACATTTACGGCACAGAGCTACTTCCGGTTCCCGAATACTGAAGATTTCCTTACAGAAATATGCCAAAACGTAACAACCGGAGCATCGAACCTTACGCCGACGGCCACAATGTCCGATGACAATAAAACTTTGACAGTTGAAGTTGTCTATACGGGCACAGAAGAACCGCCGACGGAATTAGAAACCGCGCGCGCAAATTTAGATGCTGCCATACAAAAAGCTGAGGATAAAATCGAAGACGGACAGGGCATCTACACAAACGAAAGCTGAAACGCATTCCTTGCTGCCTATGAAGCGGCAAAAAATCCAACAGACGGCAATAACGCCGCTGCGCTCCAAAAACTGGCAGACGACTTAAACCGCGCAATTACGGAAGGGCTGACCGAACTGACATTGCAAGAAGCGCAAAAAGCTTTAGATGACGCGATTTCGACTGCAGACGACTGGTATCAGGCCGGACAGGGAAGCAACACGGAAACAAACTGGAATAACTTCCTTAACGCTTACAATGCCGCAAAAGAACATGAAAGTAATTTAGGCGTTGCAGAACTGAAAAAACTAGCGGACGACCTTACGGCTGCAATGGAAAAACTAAGCTCTATGACATTAGATGAAGCGAAAGACGCTTTAAAAGACGCGCTTGACGAGTTTAAAGATCTCATAGACGCAGGGCAGGGCATCTATACGGACAAAAGCTGGAAAGAATTTACCGATGCGTATGAAGCGGCTCAAAATTCTTCTAATTTGACAGATCCCGCCGCTCTGGTAAAATTGGCAAACGATTTAAGACAGGCAAAAGAAGATCTGGTTGAAATTACATTAGAAGAAGCAAAAGATACGCTGAATAACGTAATTGCCGATGCAGACAAAATTTTTAAAGACGGACAGGGCAACAATACAGAAAACAGTTGGAAACGCTTTGTTGCGGCATATAACGCCGCAAAAGAACACGCCGATAATTTGGGAACCGCAGAACTCCTAAAATTGGCGGATAACTTGGCAGAAGCGATCCACGCCCTTACTTCCGCCACTCCGGAAGAAGCTATGGAAATCCTAAATGACGCCCTATCGAAAGCGGAAAGCGTATATAGTGACGGACAGGGCATCTATACGGACGAAAGCTGGAACAGATTTGCCGAAGCCTATGAAGCGGCGAAACATCCCGTTGATCTGACAGACGCGGCCGCTCTTTTAGTGTTAGCGGACAATCTGAATCAGGCAAGAGAAAATCTGAAAGAAATGACTATGGAGGAAGCAAAAGACGCATTGGACAGCGCCATCTCTAATGCGGAAGACACTTTAAACGACGGACAGGGAGAGTATACTGACGAAAGCTGGAACGCGTTTAAAGATGCTTATGAAGAAGCCAAAAAACCGACTGACGGTTTAGACATTGCCGAAATCATCAAACGGGCAAAAGACCTCAAAGATGCAATCAACGGTCTGACTACGACAACGATTGAAGAAGCGAAAGCCGCTTTAAACGAAGCTATTGCCGCAGCAAAGCAAATATTTGATTTAGGGCAGGCAAATTACACAAGCGAAAGCTGGAACGTGTTTAAAGACGCATACGAAGAAGCGGTAAAACCGACCGACGGATGCAATGCCGTTACGCTTCAAAAACGCAAAGACGACCTAGTGAACGCGCAGAAAAACCTTAAGCTTGATTCAGGCAAAGTTTTGGCAGCCGCATCTAATGCAATCAAAAACGAAGAATCTGCCTACAAAAAAGGAAACACGGAATACACAACGGCAAGTTGGAACACATACGACAAAGCCTATAAAGCCTTGAAAGCTGAAATAGCCAAAGGTTCGAATGCAAATCCGGAGTTACTGGCAAGCCTTAAGAAAAATTTAGAGATTGCAAAATCAAAATTGACCGTTGACACAACATGGAAAAACGCAAAGAAAGCACTAACTGACACTCTTGCAACTATGAAAAACACCTATCTTGGAGGCGGAAAAGGATATACGCCCGAAAGCTGGGCGGCATTTAAAAAAGCCTATGAAAACGCAAATGCAAAAGCAAAGGCTACGGCAGGAAACAGCAAAGCCACAGACTTAACCAGACTTGCCAATGCTTTAAAATCCGCAAAAACAAACCTGAAATTACAGCAGAACGTCACCTACACAGATTTAAACGGCGTGCATTACGTAATCACTGACGCGGCCAAAAAGACTGCCAGCGCGGAAGGGCTGCCAGCTTCGAAAAAGAAAAAATTTGCAGTCAAGATTGAAGACAAAGTTAAAATCAACAACATAGACTACACGGTTACGGAAATCAAAGCAAAAGGATTCCAAAAGTTCACAAAAATCACAAAGGTAACGATTGGAAAAAATGTAACCAAGATTGGAAAGCAGGCATTTAACGGCTGTAAAGGCATAACGTCTCTGACTGTAAAAGGCAATGTGAAAACGTTCGATAAACAGTGCTTCAACGGGTGTAAAAAATTAAAAACCATTACATTTAAAGGCAAGAAAGCCTCAACCTTTAAATCTAAATCCTTAAAAGGCACGAATGTTAGGATTAAAGTGAAACTTGCAAAAGGAATGAAAGCAAAAGAAAAAACTAAGATGAAACGCAATCTAAAGAAATCAGGAATCAGCAAAAAAGCGACTATAAAATAGTATTTGATTATTGCAGGCTGTTCTGACTAAAAAAGCTTCGGCGGATAGAATTTCTTTTTCTATCCGCCGAAGCTTTTACTGTTTGGTTTTACGAATTTTTCTATTATGCCTCTCCATCTTCTGTAACCATATTCATTTCAAGTTTATAATAAATATCCATGTCATAAATGATTCCGTTAATATCTTCGTTACTTAATTCATCATTCCACATTTGCAGCTCATTTATAGTAATAATTTCTTCAATCGCATTACGGTATCTATCTTCTAAAACCGCCATACCACTTGAACGACGTGTAATATATTGACGCAATTCAGCCAATACATTCTCCCCGCTCTTTTTTGTCTTAATTACAAAACTAACGGGAAAATGCATAACCTTATCAATATCCAGAAGATATTTATCATAATTATTTACTTCCGTCACTTGAAAAAATCTCCCAACTGGTCTCATCACGAAATCAATGCCGCCATCATTTGCGTTTGTTCTGCCAGTTTTATATAGTTCAAGGGCAACTTCTTTCACTGAATATTTGTCATATCCAAAGAATACCGTAATATTCTTATAATGGTTTTTCAAAATAGCATAACTGATAATTTCAAAGATTCTAGCTTCTGAGTCCTCTGTAAGTAAAGCATTGATTTTAGCTTTCTTTTCAGATAGATCTGTCATATTTTTTAATTCTTCTAAAACACTGATTAAAACTGCGTCTTTTTCCATAAGAAGCGCTATATATTTTTCAATTATTTTACATGAAATTTTACTGATGTCAAATCCTTCCACATAAATATAATCTATATGTATGAGATATTTACCATTATTTATAATTATTAAATCATTTACCGCATCTTTGATTTTATTATGAAATTCCCCGTTCACACGAGAGTTCAAAGCATGATTTTGCAGCTTACTCCCACCATATAATTTACGATAAAAACTAAACAAACTTATATAATCATATCCATCAAAAGAACGGTATTGTTCTTTCTTTTCATAAAAATCTTTTTGGTAAAAATACAGGATAGAATAAATAGCGTAAATATTAGCTAAACTTCTGCGAGTTTTACTATTGCCGTGTACAGCTTTCATCTTTGCATCCAGATATTGAAGCATTGGACTTTTATCATAAACTTTTTATATTCTTTTGGATATTCTTTTTTTAAAATCTCCTCAATAAAACTTTCTGTAATTTTCTTTTAATTCACTCTCTTACATATTTTGATGTTGATTTTGCTTTTCTTACCTTAATTTTTTCAAGACTTTTTCCATTTCTCTCTGTTGTAATGCCGGTACGCCTTAAACCCATTTCATAATATTCCTCATTCAAATCTATTCCAATACTTACACGCCCCAAACGAACCGCCATAGCAGATGTTGTAAAGGAGCCTGAAAAAGGATCTAAAACAATGTCTCCCGGATTGGAGGAGGCTTTAATAATACGCTCAAGCATTGCTTCTGGTTTTTGCGTGGGATGATTCTCATATTCATCCATTTTAAATCTTACCCTGCTAAAATCCCAAACATTGCCCGGAACTTTTTCTGTATTATAAGGCTGTGGCGGATTTTTTCTATAATCAATCAGTTTTCTTTTTGCCCCTGTCTTGGCTTCTACAAGAATATCTCCATAATTAAACGTATAAGAAGCTTTTTTACTCTTATTTATCATCAGAATTGGCTCATATAAAGAGCCATACATTTTCTTAGATTGTACTCCGGAACTGTCATACGTCCAAACAATCCGGCTCAAAACATTATATTTTTCAGAAACAAATACATCTAAATATGGCATATGCTGTGTTGCTGTCATAATATACATTGTTCCTGTATCAGATAAAACACGCATACATTCATCAATCCAAATCTTGCACCAGTCTATGTAAGCGCGCACACTCCCCCATTTATCACTGTTATTTCCAAAATCTTTCCCTATGTTGTATGGAGCATCGGCAAAAATAAGTTGGACAGAACTATGTTTCATCTTTTTTAATACAGAAAGACAGTCTCCCAGAATAATTAATGAATTGTTACCGCTCATATATTCTTCTGTCAATGAAACTTTAAAGATTTTATTAAAATCAAAGATTGCTTCTGGAAAAGTGTGAACCTTCATTTCATTAATGAACTTCTCATGATCAATGGCGAATGTCATTTGTCCGGAATTATTTATTCCCATATGAATTGCCCTTCCTTTAGATTCTAATGACTAAGGCTAAAAATATTACTGATCTTACAGCTTAAAAGTATACGATGTTTTCTTGATTTTATTATAACACAATTTTCTGCCAGAATCGCATTCAATATCGGCTAAAAAATTTAAGTAGTTGTTTTATACAACGCTCGCTATGCCATGGCACACTGAGTAAAAAGTGAATTGTTTCTATTTTAACTATAATAATTACATAATTCAATACCCCAATATGATTATTCTTCGAAAATCCATTTTCTAAACTATTTTATGCCAAATGCTATCACGCACACGGGTAATATCCCCTCTGATTATGCTATCCTATAAACTCAGTAAAAAAAATTTTTATATGTTTTATACCACTCTTTATTACATCTAAACCCAATTAATAAAAGTTTTTATATAACTAATTTTTAGACATTTTTACTGCGAATCAAAATTATTTTACAATTTTGACAGACAGTATCTTACAAAAAAATCAGGCGTTCATTTCTTGTATGAATGAACACCTGATTATGTATTAACGTAAAATAATATGCTGAAAAATCCATTTTGCAAGTTCATTATACAAATTTAAAGTTACAAAGCCCATTAATGCCCCCTCTGTTTATGTTATTGTTGTGTTTTTCTTTACATAAACAGAGTAACTTTTTTGAAATTCTTGCTATTCCCACAATCCCATAAGCATTTTTATGATACATTCTTCACCACAAATAAGCACACTTCATGTATTTACTACTCACAAAAGAACATCTTATATTCAGCTCATTAATCAGATATTTTGTACCTTAGAACATCTATGAATTTTGTTTTTGTTTCAACCTTGACTGGTATCAGATAATGAAAAATTATTATTTTGTGAAAAAAAAATATCTTACAATTAAAATATACGTATGCTATAATGCCAATAGGCAAAAAGTAATGATGAGTCCATTTGGCGAAAGAAGAATCCCCCGACTGTAATGCCGTACAGTTGAGGGATTCTTCTTTTCATTTTAAAGTGGCAAAGCTCCAACCAGACTATCTGCTGTCCTTATCATGCCTGTCTAGTCATTTGCTGATTAGGTGGCAAATCACAACTGCTGCGACAGTCACCAGAAAAGTAATGATGATTTCCATTTGAACGCCTCCCCCATTGCTGGGTGTAGGTTAGACAACATAGGAATTATAACATATCAATTAATATTCTTGTATCTTTTCTTAAAAGACTGTTTGATTTTACGAATTTTTCTATTATGCATCTCCATCTTCCGTATCCATATTCATTTCAAGTTTGCCAAAAAAATAATAGATGCTCAATTCAATATTACTGAACTGAACATCTAATTTCTAAATTAAAACTACTTTAAAATAATACTTCTTATTATCCACTTTGCAAGCTCACCAAGAACTGTAAACGTCATAACACCCATGAATGGCACCTCCTCTGTTAATGTTTTTATCTACATTAATTCTTATACAGATTTTTTCAATATTTTAAAGAAGACAGCAACCTATTCAAGTCATTGCCTCCTCCATTTAGTATTGCCTGCTTCCCAATACTAAAACATTTAAAATACGTTGATTATTAACCTAAAATAATATGCTGAAATACCCATTTTGCAAGTTGATTAAACACATTTAGAGCTACAAAATTCATAAGTGACACCTCCTCTCTATTAATGTCTTTGTTATATTTTTTCACTCCTCCATGATAAATCCCTTCAGTTGTTACGTTTTAGCCTAATATAATACTTCTAAATATTCATTTTCCAAGTTCTTCAAATATACTTAAAGCCATAATATTCATGTATAATATCTCCTCTGCTCATGGTTTTTATCTACATTTTTTAATATTTTAAAGGAGACAATGACCTATTCAAGTCATCGTCTCCTCTGTTTAGTATTGTCTGCTTCCCAATACCAAAACATTTAAAATACGTTGAATATTAACCTAAAATAATATTCCTAAATATCCATTTTCCAAGTTCATTGAATATACTGAATGTCATTATACCCATACAAGCACCTCCTCTGCTTATGCTTTTTATTTACATAAACAGAGTATCAGCTTGCTTTTAAGGGTACCATAATACCTCCTTTAACGGTAATTTCTACCCTCAAATGGATAATTTTTACATTCTAAATAAATATAAATCTATATTTCAAACTCTCCTCTACTGTACTTTATTTATAAAGTTATAAGTACTATTCTATCGGCAAAACTACGCTAACAATAAAATTTTCATTATCTTGATACCATTCAAATTTTCCACTACCTCTATCCACAGCACTTTTTATATTCGTCATTCCTATACCATGATTTCTTTTATCCGCTTTATGAGATTTTGGTAATCCATTCTTATCAATATTTTTTTCGTCAATCAATTTAAATAGAGAGTTTATAATTTCATACTTTACATATCTATTACCTTTATTAACAATAACAAGAACTTTTGCATCTCTCATACAATTTTCATTAATTTCTTCTACGATATTTTGAAATATATTAGAAAATATTGTACATATATCAGAATCCTCCATGGAGATTTTAACCGGACATCGACCTTTAATTTCAATTTTTACATCTTGTGGCAACATACCAAAAAAATAATTCATTATAGTATCAACCATTTCATTTCCTGAAACATAATATATATTTTGAATTTTTTTAAATCCTCCCAAAATACTTGATAAGTATTGCTGTGCTTTTCCCACCCTATTTTGACTTAACACTTCTTGTAAATATACAAGATGATTTACCATATCATGTCTATATTGACGAGTATCAGTTTCTTTTTTCAATATTTGTTTATAGTAACTCACTTGTGATTCTTTTAATAATCTTTCAGTCTTTAATAACTGTTCCATTCTTTCATGAGTATTTTTAATATACACAACGAATACAACTAATAAAAATATACTAATTACAATAGCAACATTTAATATATTACAAAAAATCATATACTTATAGTTTGGAAAATAACCAATCGCTTGATTCAAAATGCTTAAACATAATAACATCAAACCTATAATTAAACCAATAATATAGTATATAGCAGAATTTATATGTGTTTTCTTATATCTTTTAAGCTTTATTTTTATCATATCAAAACAAAAAACACTTATATATACACAACATTTTGATGCAAAATAAGTTACATGTTCCATATAACGTATATCTACAAATCTAAAAATTTTTTCACTTGGATATGCAAAAATATCATCTATACAAGCTAATAATAAGAGCGTCAACACTAAACTTATTGATTTGTCTATTATCTTCCCTTCAATGGATATAAACATAACACCAAAAACATTTGCAGTAATTAACAAATTCTTCCCTAACACATCATCTCTCGGCAGAACACCTATAATAATAGATAACACTAAACCCAAAACCATCCACTTCCTATTCCTCACCTCCACCTGAAACAAAATCTTAAGCACAACCTGATAACAAACTAGTTCTACACAGTAAATCCCCAATAGCAGCAAAATTTCCATAACACACCTCAACGATATTTCAAGTCAAATTCCATAAATGCCTGTTCAAATTCTTTTTTCTTTCTCCTCGCAACCGGAAGTTCTACATCTTTCATATGTATTATACCATTTCTATACGACTGAACTTGCGCCATATTTACTATGTATTTTCTATGAATCCTGAAAAACAGCCTTTTGTCCAGTAACCCTTCCAACTCCCTCAAAGACGCTTCACTTCTCAGCGTCTTATTTTTCACTTTATATTCGCAATAACTGTCATAGGTAACGACATACTGGATTTCGCTCTGGTGAACTTCATGGATAATCCTGTTATAATATAATTCAACCCGCCCACTGCCTAATACTTTTCTCATACAAGCATTTAACGCTTCTTCCACTTCCTCCCTTTCAATCGGCTTTACAATGAAACGGAATGCTTCAAAATAAAACGCTTCCCTCATACGCTCTACCATGACTGTTTCCATAATGATTTTACAGGAATTGTTTTTACTGCGAATCCGCCTGCCTGTCTCAATCCCATCTACATCTGGCATTCCGATATCTAAAAATATAATATCTAGTTTCTCTGCTTCAGCCAATAATTCCTCTCCTGATGTATAAAGACTCAAGTGATATTCCATGCCATTATTTTTAAAATATTCATGGATATACTCTTGCAGCATAAGAGTCTGTTCTATTACATCATCACAAATTGCTATCTGTAACATACTTATCCCCTCTTTTTCTTTGGTAAAATTTAGTTCAATTATACCACCAGTGACAATTTATGCGGCTCAATATTCAATTTGCTTATAGCTTTTGCGATTTGCATTTTTTATCGACAAAAAATGACAGACATTGCTATTTAATATAACAACGTCTGCCAAGTAAACTATATCCTGCCGAAATTAATTTCCTTCAAACCTTCCGCACGCCCCGCAGGGAAGCGTAAGTCCGCTTGAGGAAACCGGAACTCCTATTTCATCTGCCATCACCCTGCCGTCAAATTTTTTACACTCCGTCTGAAGCATATACTTTAGAACAGCAGGCTGCAGCCCTGTCGTATAAGAATTGATTACATAAAATAATGGACGGTCTGAAAGAAGCTTTCCGCATAATTGTATAAAAGCATAGATGGATTCTTCCATTTTCCAGATTTCGCCTTTTGGCCCTCTGCCGTAAGACGGCGGGTCCATAATAATAGCGTCATACCGATTGCCTCTCCGCAACTCCCTCTCGGCAAACTTTACGCAGTCATCAACCAGCCAGCGGATTGGCGCATCCTGTAATCCGGACGCTGCCGCGTTCTCCTTTGCCCATGCAACCATTCCTTTTGAGGCATCGACATGGGTGACGCTCGCCCCTGCCGCCGCCGCTGAAAGCGTTGCCCCTCCGGTATAGGCAAACAGATTTAACACTTTCACAGGCCGGTTTGACTGTTCGATTTTCTTTGCGCACCAGTCCCAATTTACCGCCTGTTCCGGAAAAAGCCCTGTATGCTTAAAACGGAATGGCTTTAAATGAAAGGTCAAGTTCCGGTAATGAATATCCCACTGCTTTGGCAAGTCGAAAAATTCCCACTCGCCCCCGCCTTTACTGCTGCGGTAATAATGCCCATTGTGCTTGTTCCAGCCCTTCTCTTTTTTCGGCGTATCCCAAATCACCTGAGGATCCGGACGCACTAACAGATATTTCCCCCAACGTTCAAGTTTTTCACCGCCGGAACAGTCAATCACTTCATACTCTTTCCAATTTTCCGCTAACCACATATCGCTCCCTTTCTAATGCCTCTTTATTTCAACGCTTCCACTGCCGCCGCAAGATATGGGTTCTCCGTCTCGTAAAACCTGCCTTCATCAGCCGCTTTTGCAAATTCTGGTTCAATCGGAAGTTTTCCCAACACCGGAAGCGAAAGCTTTGCCGCCGCTTCCTCTACATGGCTTTCACCGAAAACTGGAATTTCCTTTCCACAGTCCGGACATTTCAAGTAACTGAAATTCTCTACAATCCCCAGAACCGGAATGCGCATCATTTCCGCCATATTGTACGCCTTCTTTACAATTAACTGCACTAATTCCTGAGGAGACGTCACTACAATTATCCCATCTACCGGAATCGACTGGAACACCGTAAGCGGCACATCACCCGTCCCCGGCGGCATGTCCACAAACAGATAATCCAAATCTCCCCATATCACGTCCGTCCAAAATTGCTTTACTGCTCCGCCAATCACCGGCCCCCGCCAAATCACAGGGGCTTCTTCATCATCTACCAGTAAATTAATCGACATCACTTTCGCGCCATTTTTTGCTTCTATCGCATACATTCCCTGATCTGTGCCATACGCAGGCCCATGGAGCCCAAACATTTTAGGAATGGACGGCCCTGTAATATCCGCATCCATAATTCCAACCGCATAGCCAGCTTTTTGCATTGCGACTGCCAGCGAAGCCGTCACGAAAGATTTGCCAACCCCGCCTTTTCCACTGACTATTCCAATTACTTTTTTTACAGATGACAATTCATTGAATGGCTCTAACATACTCTGGGGATTTTTATTCCCCTGACAGCCTTCACAGCTTTCCTTTGTACAGCTTGATGCGCTGCTGCATGCACTATTTTCCGGCATAACTAATTCCCTCTTTTCATTTTTTTAGAACAAACCGAACAATAAGATCCTTACCGCCTCATCGCTTCTGATTCCAAAAACGGCAAGCCACATTACCCAGTTTTCTATTATTATTATAATACTTATTTAGGTCACTCTGCAAGACACACAGCCGCCTTTTCAAGTTAAAAAACCTTTTATTAAAATTCTTTGTTCAAAATCCTGAATCTCTTTTTCTAAAAAACATTAAACAATATCATACATCAAACCATAAAAGCATTTTCCTGCTCCATTTGCCAAAAACGGCTGCGCAAAATATGCGCAGCCGTTTCAAATATAAAAATGCAATGATTCCGCTCAAAAAAACGCCGTTCTTTTTTCATTTGCAGAACTTATTACCCTCATCACTGCCTATCTGTTATTGAGCGCTTTTTGCAAAGCTTTTGAAATTGCGCTTCCCGCCACAAAACAGGCTGCCGCTTCCACTGCCCCATTCACGCCTACAAATGCCACAATAAACGCAATCACGCCGGATGCTCCCATAGATTGCGCAAGGCCTTGAATATAATCCGTCTGATAAAAGAAAAGAACCAAAGTCCCCATAAAAAAACAGGTATTTAACAACGGCCCAATTAAGTTCGCTAAAACCAACGCCGCTTTTGACAAGAAAGCCGCTTTTTTAAACGCCTGATACAAAACTCCCGTCAGCCAGCCCATCAGGACACGGGAAACAACGCAGACGATAAATGTTGCAGCCGGATTTATCCCCATAAGGACTGTTCCAAACGGGCTCATGCCAAAACACTGAAGGAAACTCGTAATCCCAAATACCGCTCCAAGCGCTGCGCCTGCAGGCGGTCCCAATGTGACCGCCCCTACCGTTACGGGAACGACGATCAGCGTAATCTCAAGTCCGAACGTCCGAATATAACCAAGCGGCGTAAATGCCAGCAATAAAATAATTCCTGTTAAAAGCGCCATCTCTACAAATTGTCTGGTTGTAAATTTTTTCTCTTTTTCCATCTAATACCTCTCTTTTCCTCTCTTAAGGATCTGTCACTTCCCTCGTATATAGCTCACTCAAGGCTTGTCACTTCCCTCACATATGACCCAGACTTTAAGGCTCTGTCACTGTCCTCGCATATGGCTCCGCTTTTTTCCGGTTCCGGATTCCGGCGTAAAGCGTTCCGGAAATATTATGCCATACGGAAAAAATCGCCCCGGGAAGCGTCGCTAAAGGATTCATTGCAAAGTTAGCGGCTGCAAGGGAAATCGCAAGTCCGCTGTTTTGCATCCCGACTTCTATGCCAATGGCGGTCACTTTTCTCTCGTCCAGTTTTAAGGATTTTGCCACGCCTGTGCCGACTAACAGGCCTATTCCATTATGAATTGCCACTACAATCATTACCAATGCGCCGCAAGTTAAGATTTTTTCTGCATTGCTGCCCACAATTCCGGAAATAATCATTACAATCGAAATTACAGACGCCAGCGGCAGAAAATCCCGCGCGGCATCCACTTGCTTTGGAAACAGGCGGTACAATAAAACTCCCGCAAGAACCGGCAGCAAAACGACTTTTACCACAGATACCATCATGGCAAATAAGGAAACTTCCACCCACGATCCTGCCAGCGCATACACAAGCGCAGGCGTGCAGATGGGCGCTATGAGAGTGGAGACGATCGTCATTCCGACAGACAACGGCACATCTCCGCCCGCAATATAAGTAATGACATTGCTTGCCGTGCCTCCGGGACAACAGCCGACCAAGATAACGCCAAGCGCCAAATCCGCCGGAAGCCCAAAAAGCTTCGCCAGAGCAAATGCGGAAAGCGGCATAATAGTGTACTGCAAAACACAGCCTGCCAATAATTCTTTTGGCCTTGTAAAGACGATTTTAAAATCTTCCGCTTTAATCGTCAAGCCCATACCAAACATTGCAACCCCTAAAAAGATTGTCGTATAGTTAGTCGCCCATGAAAATCCTGACGGATAAAAAAACGCCGCCGCCGAAAATATTAGAATCAGTACAGCTATGTTACTTGACATAAAATTACAAATCCGTTTCATTTGATTCATTTTTAACCCCCTGCTTTCCCTGTTTCTTTTTCCATAGTTCCAATAACCTCTCTAACAGCCTGTCGGCGCATTCCGTTTTTGAAAGCAGTCCAAGATCTTCTTCGTCCTGCTCCGTTATCAGCATTAAACGGTTGGTGTCTACGCCAAATCCCGCTCCGGATTCCCGCAAGCTGTTCGCCGCAATCAAATCAGCGTTTTTCCTTTTTAATTTTTCCCTTGAATTACGCAGCACATGCTCTGTTTCCATGGAAAACCCGCAAATGCACTGCTTATCCCCCTTTTGTCTGCCCAGTTCCGCCAAAATATCTTTTGTCCGCTCTAATTCCAGAAAAAGCCCGCCTTCCTGCTTTTTCGTCTTTTCCGCATTGACCTGCGTTGGACGGTAATCCGCTACGGCCGCGGCTTTTATAATAATATCCTGCCCATCTTTTTGCGCCATCACTTCCCGATACATTTCTTCCGCTGTCACGACGGAAATTTTCGTCACGCCGTCTGGCGCAGGCAGAGAAACCGGGCCAGAAATAAGCGTCACGTCCGCCCCGCGTTTTTTCGCCTGTCCGGCAATGGCATAGCCCATTTTTCCACTGGAATGGTTCGTCAGAAAACGGACAGGGTCTAAACTTTCCCTTGTCGGCCCTGCCGTAACTAAAATTCGGATGCCGGACAAATCTTTTTTTACATCCGGTTTCTCAAGGGCTTTTACGACACAGTCCGCCAGCTTTTCTTCATCTGGCAGTTTTCCGATTCCGACTGCCCTGCAGGCGAGCCGGCCTGTATCCGGCTCAATCACCTGATAGCCAAAAGACTTTAAACGCCGGATATTTTCCTGTACGATTGGATTTTGATACATATGCGTATTCATGGCGGGAGCAATCAGCACTGGGCATGTCGCCGCCAAAACGGCGGATGTAAGCAAATCATCGGCAATGCCGCCGGCTATTTTCCCAATCACATTTGCAGATGCCGGAGCGATTAACATTACGTCCGCCGTCTGTCCCAAAGCCAGATGGGGAATGTCAACGCAAGACTGGCATTCAAATTCCGTCGTCAAGCATGGATTCTTCGTCAGCGCCTCAAATGTAAGCGGCGCTATAAATTGCGCGGCGTGTTCCGTCATCACGACATGCACGTCACAATTTTGCTTTGCCAGCATACTCGCCACATTCGCCATTTTATAAGCGGCTATGCTCCCTGTAATGCCAAGAACGGCCTTTTTTCCTGTAAGCATGGCTTTCCTCCCATCTTTATTCGATTAATGTCCCGTGCGTTTCATAATGGGAAATGGAAGTGATTCTGTTTTTTTCATCTACAAATACGACTTTAGGCGGACAGGATTCCAACTCTTGCGGCGTCATTTGGGCGTAGCACATTAAAATCACTTTATCGCCCGCGCAGACCATACGCGCCGCCGCGCCATTTAAGCAGATAATCCCGCTCCCCGCTTCTCCTGCAATCACATACGTCTCGAATCTTGCTCCGTTGTCAATGTCAGCCACTTGGATTTTTTCGTATTCATAGATCCCTGCGGCTTCCATCAAGGTTTCGTCTATTGTAATGCTTCCTACATAATTCAATTCCGCCTGCGTGACAACGGCTCTATGGATTTTACTTTTTAACGCTTCAATCATCATTTTAGCCACCTCTTACGCTTCCACAATAAAGTTATCAATTAAACGGGTTGTCCCAATAAATACCGCAACCGCCCCTAACACGCGTCCCTTGACGGTTTGGATTTTTTCTATGCTGTCCGCATCGGTTAATTCCACATAGTCGATCTTTGCCAAAGGCTCTGATTCAAGAATAGAACACATATGGGCAATCACGGCAGAAGCGTCCCGTTCCCCATCTGCTATCATTTTCTCTCCGGCCAACACGGCTTTAGAAAGTATCAGGGCGGCTTTCCGTTCCATTTCACTTAAATATGTATTTCTGGAACTTTTTGCAAGCCCGTCCGCTTCGCGGATAATCGGGCAGCCTACAATTTCAATGTCCAAATCCAAGTCACGCGCCATACGGCGGATCACTGCAAGCTGCTGCGCATCTTTTTGCCCGAAATACGCCCTGTCGGGACTGACAATATGGAATAATTTTAAAACCACGGTGCAAACGCCCCGAAAATGTGTCGGCCTGCTTTTTCCACAAAGCTCTGCGCTTACCCGCTCCGTTTCCACAAACGTCGAAAAATCTTTTTGATACATTTCCTCCACTGCCGGATAGAACACCAAGTCCGCTCCTGCCGCTTCACATAAATTCCTGTCCGCTTCAATGTCCCTTGGATAGGTAGATAAATCTTCATTTGCCCCAAATTGAATCGGATTGACAAAATCACTGACAACTACCCTGTCATTTTCTTTGACCGCTTTTACAATCAGGCTTTTATGGCCTTCGTGCAAATACCCCATCGTTGGCACAAGCCCGACAGACAATCCCTGTCTCCGCCACTCTTTTATCTTAGCTCTCGTTTCTTTAATGGAACCTGTCATTTCCATCTTATAAACCTCTCCTTTCCTTTTTACATAAAAAAATATCCGGACACGCTTCGCCCGGACATACCAGAAAAAATCCTTATCTCTTATGTACGGCCCATACGGCGCCGTCATCTGAATAAGAATTAAAATCATTTACTTGACCTGTTTTCTCTGGTACAGTTCCTTTGGATACCGTCCGGTATTATAGTAGCATATCTTTTTTTTCATTGCAAGAAAGAAAGGAACTGTCGCTTTAACGATTGAATAATCGTGAAGCGGCAGCTTCCTTTTTG
>OFHM01000173.1_pt1 | contig 62015 bp, 63 predicted proteins | sample 1521311 | NCBI WGS metagenome assembly OFHM01 (sample SAMEA3504083, study PRJEB24116) | mouse gut metagenome | biome: mouse gut; feature: mouse-associated habitat; material: faeces | place: Denmark | collected 2011 | reverse complement strand
ACTTCTTTTCATTTTTTCTGTTAATTCTCTATATTCTTCACTTGTGAACTGTATTTCTCGATCACTTTTATACTGAATTTGGTATAAACAGCGATATTATGCTACAACATAATGAGAAATAATTAATTATTGATGCAAAATATTACTCTAAAACAATGCAAGTACAATATGGTGTTCATACGATTCATTCCAATAATCTTTATCAAATTTATACATATGTTAAAATTTATGACAAGGATAAAAATGGTAATGCTGCTGGAATGTTGCTATATGCTAAAACTGATGAAATTGTATTACCACACAATACCTATCAAATGGACGGAAATGTAATATCAGTAGACACGTTAGATTTGAAGTAATTTGTGAAAATGTAGCTTTTTATTTATGTCAGATTTTAAATGCACCAAATGTTAACTATAAAATTGGAATATTACAAGGGGCTAAATCTAATGCTTTAGTTAGTATCTGTAGACCAATAATTGATCATAATCAAGAATTTATTCCTGCATATCATGTATTAATTCAAAAAAAAGATAAAATTACTCATACTGTTAATGATTATTATTTATATCTAAGCATTCTTGAAGAACAAAATGTTCTTAATGCTAAAGAATATTTGCAGAAAATGATTATTCTTGATTTTATCATGGCTAATGAGGATCACCATCTTGTCAATTTTGGTGTAATTAGAGATGTTGAATCATTACAATGGGTTGCTATTTGCCCTATATTTGATACAGGAAGAAGTTTAAATAACAAGTACTGGTTAGATGAAATAGTAGATATGAGATTTTTTACTAACCATTTTGTTAATAGTGAAACAGTTAAACAGTTCATTTACTATCCAATTAATGATATGGTAATAAAGAAACTTTATCAAGTCCCTATTTATTTTAAGAAATTATTAAATAAATATATTGATGAACTTCCACTAAAAGAAGATGATATAGCTATACTAGTACAAGCATTCAAACAAAGAATTGCTTTACTTGAAAATATTAATAAGTAGAAACACTAATTATTTAAAAATGCTTTGAATAATTAGTATTTTTATATAATTTAGCTTATTTTATGAGTTGAATTATAATATTTCATTAATAAAAATAGTTTTTGTTTAGTATTAGTATGTTGTAAATTTAAAAATATTTATTGTAATTGCTGTTTTAGCTATACTTAAATTAAATGCATAAAGAATAATTATTGTAGACAATTAATGTTTTATAGTGGTAATATAAGATAATGATTTAATAAGAAAGGAATCTGATAATGGAACCTAAACATAAAAGAAGAGTTAGATATAAAGGAACTCATCCTAAAAAATATAATGAAAAGTATAAAGAATTAAACCCTGAATTATATCCTGAAACGATTGAAAAAGTAATAAAAAAAGGAAGTACACCAGTAGGAATGCATTTATCGATCATGGTTGATGAAATTCTAGAATTTTTAAATATTCAAGAAGGACAAATAGGTTTAGATTGTACTTTAGGATATGGTGGACATACTTTAAAAATGCTTGAATGTTTAAATCATACAGGTCATATGTATGCTTTAGATATTGATCCAATTGAAAGTGTAAAAACTAAAGAAAGATTATTAAATAAAGGATATGGTGAAGATATTTTAACAATTAAAAATTGCAACTTTAAAGATATTGATCTTGTATCAAATGAAGCAGGATTATTTGATTTTGTTTTAGCTGATCTAGGAGTATCTTCAATGCAGATAGATAATCCAGAACGTGGCTTTTCTTATAAAAAAGAAGGTCCTTTAGATTTAAGGTTAAATCCTCAAAAAGGAATACCTGCCTCTATTAAATTACAAGAATTAAATAAAAATCAATTAGAACAGCTTTTTATTGAAAACTCTGATGAGCCATATGCAAAAGAGATAGCAAAAAACATTGATTCATATTTAAAATCAGGACAACTAATTTCAACAACAACTCAACTATATAAAATAATTGAAAAAAGTTTATCTTTTATCCCGATAAAGGAAAGAAAAGAAAGTGTCAAAAAATCAGCTGCTAGAGTTTTCCAGGCATTACGAATTGAAGTAAATAGTGAATTTGATGTTTTATATGAGTTTATGGAAAAACTACCTGCTATTCTTAAACCTGGTGGAAGAGTAGCAATTCTAACATTTCATTCAGGAGAAGATCGCATTGTTAAAAAGGCTTTTAAAGAAATGAAGAATCTTGGTATTTATAGTGATGTAGCAAGAAATGTAATCAGACCAACTAAGGAAGAATGCCATACAAATAGTCGAGCTAAATCAACTAAAATGAGATGGGCAATTAAATCATAATACATATAGATATTAAAATATTTTATCATTTAAAAATAAATTATTTTATTATGATAAGAAAAATATCAAGATATAATAAAAAATTTATATTCATGTCTCCTAATTAATTGTTTTTTTTACTTAACAATGGTAAAATAGACAAAAATAAAAGATGAGGAGTGATAAAATGATTAAGATTGGAATTGTAGGTTATGGTAATTTAGGACGTGGAGTTGAATGTGCAGTATTAAATAGCCAAGATATGGAATTAGTGGGGGTTTTTACAAGAAGAGCTCCAGACACAGTAAAAACTCATAGTGATGTTCCAGTTTACAACATGGAAAAAGTTTATGAAATGAAAGATGCAATAGATGTTCTTGTTTTATGTGGGGGAAGTGCTAATGATTTACCTAAACAAACAGTAGAATTAGCAGAATATTTTAATGTGGTTGATAGTTTTGATACTCATGCAAAAATTCCTGAACATTTTTCAAATGTTGATCAAGCAAGTGAAAAAAGCAAACATATTAGTATTATTTCAGTTGGATGGGATCCAGGATTATTTTCATTAAATCGTTTATATGGACAAGCTATTTTACCACAAGGACAAGATTATACTTTTTGGGGAAAAGGTGTAAGTCAAGGTCATTCAGATGCAATCAGAAGAATTGCTGGAGTTAAGGATGCTAGACAGTATACAATTCCTGTTGAAGCAGCTTTACAAAGTGTTCGTAATGGTGATAATCCAACTTTATCAACACGTCAAAAACATACTCGTGAATGTTTTGTTGTTGCTGATGAAGGTGCTGATTTAGAAAGAATCGAAGAAGAAATTAAAACTATGCCAAATTACTTTGCTGATTATGATACAACAGTTCATTTCATTAGTGAAGAAGAATTATTACGTGATCATCAAGGAATTCCTCATGGCGGAGTGGTGTTAAGAAGTGGTACTACTGGTTTTAAACAAGAAAATAAACATGTAATTGAATATAAATTGACTTTAGATTCAAATCCTGAATTTACATCAAGTGTGTTAGTTGCGTATGCTCGAGCAGCATATCGAATGTATCAGGAAGGACAACATGGTTGTAAAACAGTTTTTGATATTGCACCAGCTTATTTACATATTGAATCTGGGGAAGAATTACGTAAAAAATTATTATAAACCTGCATAAATTTGCAGGTTTATTTTTATAAAATTTATTTAATTAAAAATTATTCTGCAATGATTAGTTTGGAATAATTGATTGTTAGAGAGCTGTACCTTTTTTAGGAATGATAAATTTATTAGTATCAATACCTTCTAATTCAAGTAATGCTATTTTTTTATCAATACCACCTGCATAGCCTGTTAAACTGCCATTACTTCCCAATAAGCGATGACAAGGAATAATAATAGAAATGGGATTATGTCCAACTGCTCCACCAACAGCTTGGGCTGACATATTCTCTATTCCTCTTTTTGTAGCTATCTTTTTAGCTATATCGCCATATGTTAATGTGGTAGCATATGGGATTTGTTGAAGTATTTGCCAAATTTCAATACGAAAAGCAGTACCATCTAATTTTATTCTTGGCATAAAATCAGGTTCTTTACCATTAAAATAAATGTTTAACCATAGAATTGTTTCTTTAAAAACAGGTAATAATTTATATTTATATTTAGAAGATAAAGTGCTTGCAAAGTACTTTTGTCCATTGAACCATAACCCAATTAGTGATGTTCCATCACTTGCCATTGTAATATCGCCAATAGGTGATTTATATTCATAAATATAATGCATTTTCAGTACCTCCAATTTTTTATATATGTACTATTATAGCTTATTTATAATTATAGGTATATCTATTTATTTACTAGTTTGTATGGATTGGTTTTATAATAGTTTATAAAAATATAGAAATGAGAGCTGCTAGAAAAGAAAAATAAATGAGATGATGATTTAGATATATTTATGACTGATAAATAATGTTAAAATCTATTTGTTTTAAAGCTAAAAATATTCCTTTATTTATATTAATAATTAAAATATGCTTTATAATATAACTTGAAATAAGAAATATTGCCTAAACAATAACAATTATGTTACAATTAAATGACCTCATATAGAAAGGAAATAAAGCATGAGTAAAATTAATAAGTTAGGACAATATAAAGGTGTCGAAGTAAAAGTAAATAAACAAGTAGTAACTCAAGAAGAAATTGATAACCAAATAAAAGCTCTTTTAGCTCAAAAGCCAACTCTTGAAGAAAAAGATGGAGAGGTTAGTAATGGAGATGTTACAACTATTGATTTTGAAGGATTTAAAGATGGTGTAGCATTTGATGGGGGAAAAGCTGAGGGACATCAATTAGAAATTGGATCAGGACAATTTATTCCTGGTTTTGAGGACCAAATGATTGGAATGAAAAAAGGTGAGACACGAGAATTAAATCTTACATTCCCTGAAAATTATGGTGCTCCAGATTTAGCAGGAGCTGATGTTGTTTTTAAAGTAACAGTTCATAAGATTGAAACAAAAAAAGAATCAGAATTGAATGATGAATTTGTTGTTTCATTAAATATTCCTGAAATGCAGACTGTAGCTGATTTATATGAAAGTATGAAAGCTAATATCCAAGCTCAACATGATCAAGCATACCAAGCACAAAAAGAAACTGCTATTTTTGATAAAATTTTAGCAGATAGTGATGTTGAAATTGATGATAGTGAATTACAAAAAGCTTTAGAAAAACATATTCAGCATATTAGTATGCAATTGGCTCAACAAGGAATGCAGTTGGAACAATATCTTCAAATGATGGGAGTAGATGAAACTGCTTTTCGTCAGCAAATTGAACCATCAGCTAAGCAGCAAGCTATATTTGAAGCTATTATTGATGAAATCATAAATGTAGAAAATATTGAAACAAGTGATGAAGAAGTTGATCAGCAAGTGGCATCAATTGCTTCATACAATAAAGTTTCTAAAGAAGAAGTATTACAAAAAATAGATCCAGAAGGTTTAAGACATGATTTTAATCGAGTTAAAGCTAGTCGTTTAATTGCAGAAAGCGCAATTGTAACTGAATAAATATAAAACCGACAGAATCCTGTCGGTTTTATATTACAATGAATTAAAATTTATCTTTTTTATAAGTGTTATTACATAAATAGTCATATATAAAAAAATTCATTTTTGTAAGTTGATTATTAACAATAAAATTATGTTCTTTTTCATAACGACGTATCATTCCCTGGTGTTCATAAAAACCGTAATTACAACTTGTATCAGTAAATAAATAAAAATCATTTAATTTTTGTCTGTTCATATATTCAATAACAGATTGAAATAGTACTTTACCGATACCTGTGTTTCTACAAGTGGAATTAACTACAAATAAGGATAATTCTGCCGAATATGGGGTGGTGCAGTTCTTTAAAAGTTGTTTATCTATTTGGCTGACATCTGCAAAAATCTTAGATACCTTTCTTCCTTCTTTTGTAAGATATAATGATAAAATAGTGAGAAGCTGCTTTATTCGATTTTTAAAAGGACATTTATGTTGTTTTATATCTTTTGCTAAAATAATTCCTACTACTTTATCTTTTAAAACAGCAACTTGTGAAAATGTATAGTTAGTTAGACAACTGCTTAAAAATACTTGAGCTAATTTATTAGCAGTCTTAGAATTACAAAACTTATCATACTGCCATGTTTCTCTAACAATGTTTACTAATTCATTAAAATCTTGATCTTGATACTTTCTTAATTTCATTTCCATGATTTATTCTCCTTGTTTTTTGTTTAAACAACACATATAATAAAGTGTACAGTAACTGTAAAGTCAATAGGGAGATTAAGAAATGAAAAAAAATTTTGTTCATTTAACAACAGCACAATTTGCTAAAATGCATAATGTTAATAAAAGAACATTACATTATTATGATAATATTGGTCTTTTTTCTCCATGTACAAAAGGTGAGAATGGTTATAGATATTATGAGATTTCACAAAGTATAGATTTTGAATATATTCGGATGTTGAAAGATTTGAATATGAGTATAGAAGAAATTAAATTATATTTAAGAAAACCTAGTCCTGATAAGTTTATAGAAATTGCTGAAACTAAAGAAAAAGAAATTGAAAATCAAATCAAAAAACTTAAACATATTAAAAAGATTTTACAAATAAAAAAAGAACAAGTGAATTTTTGTAATAATTTACAGGAACAAGAAATAAAAGTGATTAATTGTAAAAAAGAAAAAATTTCAATTATCCCTTATAGTTTTGTAGAAAATGATATATCAAAACTATTTGATTATGTAAAAAATATATGGAATTTAGAACAAATTCAAATGGGAGTAGGAGGAATGCTTTCGCTTAAAAAAGTTATGAATAAAGAGTTTGAACTATATGATAAGCTTTATACACCAGTTTTGAATTCTATAGCATATGAAAAGATTTATACAAAACCCGAGGGAACATATCTATGTGGTTATCAAAAAGGAAGATGGGATAGGATACCAGAATTGTATGAAAAAATGATAGCTTTTGCTAAAAAGAATGATTTGAAATTAACTGGTTATGCCTATGAATTAGGATTGAATGAATTTGTGATTTCAAGCCAGGAAGATTATATTACCCAGATTATGATTAAAATAGATAAGTAATATTACTCATAGTTTTGTTTTAATTAGATAGATTATATAGGAGATAGAAGATGAATATTTTATTAAGTTCATATGATTTTCATGAAAAATGGGCACAAAATGTAATGAAACCTTTATTGCGGGAAAATATGAAGGTAGTAGTTATTCCATTTTCTTTTGATAAAAAGGAAGTTACAAAAGTTGAAGAGTTTGATTTGCATTATGGAAAAAATGGTATACATACACCATATATTTTAAGACCATTTCATTTTTATGGAATTAAAGATATTGAGTTTATAGACTATTTTCGTGATAATATAGAAATAGCACATAAAAAAGTACTGTCTGCAGATATTATTTTTTTAACAGGAGGATTACCTGATCAATATCTTGATAGATTAGAAGAATTTAAATTGGATATTTTAATTAAACAGAGTAATGCTTTAATTATAGGGGCTAGTGCTGGAGCATTGATTCAAATAGATCATTATCATATTACTCCTGATGATGATTATCCTATTTATCAATATCAAAGAGGTTTAGGTTTAGTAAGTGGTTTTGAAGTTGAGGTTCATTATTGTCATAGTCAAATTCAAAATCAAGGAATTGAAAGAGTAATAAATGAAAAAGGACTTCCAACTTATACAATTGCTAATGATGGTGGTTTAGTTGTTGAAGAAAAAATAATTAAGCCATTTGGTAATGCACATTTAGTAAAATAAAGAAAGTAGGGATATTATGTTAGCAAGATTACATGTTATTGTTTCAAGTGAAATAGATAAAGATATTAATACAGTTAAGCAGATATTATTACAAATTAATCCTGAATTTTCAATTTCACCAGCTCGTGATTATCAGGGATTAAAAGGACATAGTGAATTTTATTGTACGTTTAAGATTTATGAAAATGAAATTCAATCATTATTGGATAAATTAAATGATGATTGGGAAGGTGAAAGGGAGGATTGTATTTGTTATGGTTTTAATACTAAAATGTTTCATGAGCTGGTTTATTATTTAGAATTTACATTGTTTGATTAGTTTTGGGAATTGATATAAAAATAATTTACTAATATGAAACAGATTTAAAATATCAACACATAATAATAATGTAATTAAAGTCGGTTTATTGTAGAAAAATAGTTTATATGATATAATTTTTAGGCTTAAAGAGTTTAGAAATATCGTATAAGCTGTTTTTATTTATTAGATGGAGATTTTAAATGATAAAGAAAAATATTTTAATTACTGGTAGTAAAAATACTGGTAAATCAACTTTGGTTCAAAAAATATTACAACAATTTAGTGCTTCATATGCTGGGTTTCAAACTATTCCTTTTGAGATATTTGAAGCAGGTCCTACTTATTTAATGAGAGATTTGATTACTAAAAAACAAACGCCTATTTCAAAGTGTGTTGGTAAACGAATTGTCGGTATTCCTATAACATTTTCAACTTTTGGTAAAAGATGTTTAGAAAATTCAATAACTAGTAAACATTTATTTGTAGTGATGGATGAATTAGGGCGTTTTGAAAGAACTAGTTATGATTTTATTGATATGGTTAATAAAGTCTTATCTAGTGAAAAAATAGTGATTGCGGTATTAAAAGCTGAATCGATTGATTATTTAAGTTTGATAAAAGATAGACCAGATTGTTATCTTTATAATTTAGATGATTCTTTATTTGATGAAGTTTATCAGGATATTATTTCTAAACTAAATATTATATTGCAAAGAGAGGAGAAAGATGAAAAAGATTAAAAAAATACTAACTTTAACTTTATCGGTTATGATTGCACTTTCATTGGCAGCTTGTGCATCTAATAAAGATACAATAAAAAAAGAAACAAAAATCATTTTAACTGATCAGGCTGGAAGAAAGGTTTCATTAGATAAACCAGCTACAAAAATTGTTAGTTCATATTATATTACAACCTATGCTTGCTTATCATTAGAACTTGGGGATCAAATCGTTGGTCTTGAACAAAAGGCTGATACAAGACCAATTTATAAAATGGCTAAACCTGAATTATTACAATTACCACAAGTTGGTTCTATGAAAGGATTAAATTTAGAAGCAATAGCAAAATTAGAACCAGACTTAGTTTTATTACCAATGAAACTTAAAGATAACATTGATGCTTTAACAGATTTAGGAATTTCTGTTCTAGTTGTAAATCCAGAAAGTCATGAAGAACTAGTTGAAATGTTAGAACTAATTGGTAAGGCAACAGGAAAACAAAATCAGGCTAAAGAATTAATTGATTATTATGAAAAACAAATAAATATAATCAAGGAATATAGTACTGCTAAACAAACTGTTTATATAGGTTCTAATTCGTCTTATTTAGAAACTGCACCAACAGGTATGTATCAAAGTAAATTGATTGAAACAGCAGGTGGAGTAAATGTTGCAAAAGATATTGAAGGAGATTATTGGACAGCTGTTTCTTATGAGACGTTATTGCAATTAAACCCTGAAGTTATTATGGTTCCATCTGGTGCTACATATAGTGTTCAAGATATATTAAATGATACTCAATTAACTTCATTAACTGCAATAAAGAATAAAACTGTTTATCAGATGCCTAAAGGAATTGAAGAATGGGATTCACCTATTCCCTCTGGAATATTAGGGACAATGTGGTTGACAAGTATTTTACATGAAAATGATTATCCATTCGACAATTTCGTAAAAGATGTTTCTTCTTTTTATAAAACTTTTTATAAATTTGATATTGATCAAAGTTTAATTATTAAATAATTTCAAATGAAAAATAAAAAGATATATTTAATTGCATTTATTATAATTTGTTTGAGCTTGTTTTGTTTTTCACTAACAGTTGGAAGTTATGATTTATCAATTAATGATATTCTCGAAATTTTAACTGGTACTAATAGTTCTTTGATTCAACAAAATGTTTTTTATAATTTACGCTTACCAAGAGTGGTTATGGGATTATTTACAGGCTTAGTATTAGGTTTAGCAGGAGCTGTTTATCAGATGTTATTTTCTAATCCTTTAGCTTCACCTGATTTGACTGGAGTAGCTTCAGGTGCAAGTTTAGGAGCAGCAGGTGCAATAGTAATTGGGGCTGGAACTACAGTTGAAAAAATGTTTGGTGCATTTATTTTTGGAATGTTGAGTCTTATTTTGGTTATTGTTTTAGTTAAAACAATGGGAATGCAAAAGGCTTCAGCCTACATATTAGCAGGAATCGTAATTTCTTCTTTAGCAGATGCAGGAATTATGATGTTTAAATATATGGCAGATCCTTTAGGACAGTTAGCTACAATTGAGTTTTGGACTATGGGGAGTCTTGCTGCTATTACTGCTGATAAAATGTGGGTTTCATTGTTTAGTGGATTAATTCCATTGCTAATATTATGTCTATTACATCGACAAATCGTAATTTTGTCACTAGGTGATGAAAATGCACAGTATTTAGGAATTAATGCTAAATGGCAAAGAGCAGTAATTTTGATTTTAACGACATGGATGGTAGCTTCAGTGATTGCCATAACAGGTGTAATTTCATTTGTTGGATTAATTGCTCCCCATATTACATATTTGATGTTAAAAAAAAGAACAGGTTATTTTTATATTATTAGTAGTTTAGTGGGAGCTGTTTTAATATTAGTTGCAGATATGCTGGCGCGTATGTTGACTTCTGGGGTTGAATTACCATTGAGTATTTTAACAATTTTATTTTCCACACCAGTATTAGTATTTTGGATGTATAAACAAAGAGGAAAAATTTGATGAAGGAACTATTATTAGTAAAAGATTTTTCGGTTTATTATGATTCATTGATTGTTGACAACGTTTCGTTGACTTTGCATGAAAATGAATTAGTTGGGTTAATTGGTCATAATGGTTGTGGGAAATCAACGATGTTAAAAGGAATAATGGGTTCATTGAAGCATTCTGGAACTGTTACTGTTGAAAACCGTGATTTTATAACTATGCAAATGAAACAAAGAGCTCAAAATATAGCAATGTTAACTCAAAGAATAGAAGTGATTGAAGGTATTAGTGCAGGTGAGCTGATTGGTTTAGGAAGTTATCCTTATTTACAGCTTAATCAAAAAATTAATATAAAAAAAGTTCAACAAATTGCTAAAAGTTTACAGATTGAATCTTTACTAAATAAAGATTATTCTATTTTAAGTGAAGGACAAAAACAGTTAGTACAAATAGCTAGAATAATAATGCAGGATACATTAGTATTATTATTAGATGAACCCGATAGTGCTTTAGATTTCGATAATCGTTGTATGATGTTTAAAATTTTACAACAATTAATTAAATTTAAACGTAAATCAGCATTAATTGTTTTACATAATCCATTATATGCATTAATGTATTGTGATCGGGTTTTGTTGATGGATAAAGGTAAAATAATTAGCGAAATAAAACCACAACTAGAAAGTTGTGAAGAAATCACAAAAAAAATTCAATTAATTTATTCAAATGTTATCATAAAAAAAGATGACGAATATCAACAATATTATTATTTAACAAGATGAAGGGGAAAGGTATGAAAAAAGAATATTCAGATCCATATAAATTTGAAGGAAAATTGCCATTAAAACAAGCTATTCCTTTAGGCTTGCAGCATGTTTTAGCAATGTTTGTTGGTAACTTAACACCAATTTTAATTATTACTAGTGCTTGTGCAGCAATGAGTGATGCAAGTGAGTTTGCAAAAATTCAAGTTTCGTTATTACAAAATGCAATGCTGGTTGCAGGAATTGTCACTTTAATTCAATTGTTTGCAATTGGTCCTATTGGTGGAAAAGTTCCGATTATTATGGGAACAAGTTCTGGCTTTATTGGTGTATTTCAAAGCGTTGCTAATGTAATGGGTGGTGGAATCATTGGTTATGGAGCAATTATGGGAGCTTCAATTATTGGCGGTTTGTTAGAAACTGTTTTAGGTTTTATCCTAAAACCACTGAGACGTTTTTTTCCACCTGTTGTAACAGGAACAGTTGTTTTATCAATTGGATTATCATTAATTGGTGTTGGAGTTGGTTCTTTTGGTGGCGGAAGTAATGCAAAAGACTATGGTTCAGTTGAAAATTTATTAATAGCTTTATTTGTTTTAATTATAATTTTAGTTTTAAAACATGGAACTAAAGGTATGATGAGTTATTCATGTATTTTAATTGGGATTATTTGTGGGTATATTGTATGTATGATTTTACCAATATTTTTATCTACAACAGGAATAGCTAGTGATGGAAGTGAATTTGTAAAATCTTGGGTTTTAAATTGGGATAAAGTTGCTAAGGCTAGCTGGTTTGCATTACCAGAATTTATGCCTGTTGCACCTGTATTTGATTTAAAAGCAATATTACCTGTGTTGATCATGTTTGTAGTAACAGCAGTAGAAACAGTTGGTGACATATCTGGAGTTATTGAAGGCGGAATGGATCGTGAAGCAACTGATCAGGAATTATCTGGTGGAGTTATTTGCGATGGGGTAGGTTCTTCATTTGCAGCTTTATTTGGTGTTTTACCAAATACCTCATTTAGTCAAAATGTTGGTTTAGTAACAATGACAAAAATTGTAAATCGTTATGCTTTAGCATGTGGAGCTGTGTTTTTAATTTTATGTGGATTATTTCCAAAATTAGCTGCTTTGATTTCAATCATGCCCCAAAGTGTATTGGGTGGAGCGGCAGTAATCATGTTTTCATCGATTGTTATGAGTGGGATACAATTGATTACACGTGAACCATTGTCTGCTCGTAATATGACAATTGTTTCTGTAGCACTTGGTTTAGGGTATGGATTAGGTGCTAATAGTGCGATATTAACAGGATTACCTGAAGCAGTACAAATGATTTTTGGTGGATCAGGAATTGTTCCTGCAGCTTTTGTAGCGATTATTTTAAATGTTTGTTTACCTAAAGAAAAAAATGTAGAGGAGGCATAAACTTTGCTTACAATTCATAAATATATTCGAGCTAAAAGCATTGAGGAAGCTTATGAATTATGCCAAAATCGTAGTAGTGTTGTTCTTGGTGGGATGCTTTGGTTAAAAATGCAAAATCGTACTGTTGACTATGCTATTGATTTATGTGATTTGGGATTGAATTTAATTGAGGATAAAGGTGATGAAATTCATATTGGAGCAATGGTGAGTTTACGTCAGTTGGAAATAAATCCAATATTAAATGAATATACTCAAAATGCAATCAGAGAAAGTGTTAAGAATATTGTTGGAGTCCAGTTTAGAAACTTGGCTACAGTTGGAGGAAGCTTATTTGGTCGTTATGGCTTTTCTGATGTTTTAACAATATTCATGGCTTTGGATGCTTATATTGAGTTATATCATGGTGGAATTATTCCAATTCAGGAGTTTGCAGCTATGCCAATAACTAAAGATATTTTGGTTCGTGTAATTATTAAAAAGGTTCCCTTACAGATAAAATATATGTCACAAAGAAACACTAAGACAGATTTTCCGGTTTTAACTTGTGCTATCAGTAAGCTAAACAATAATTATTTATGTGTAATTGGTGCTCGTCCTTTAAAAGCAATTGTTTTTGAGGATGAAAAAGGTTACTTAGATAATGGTATTACTGAAGAAACAGTAAAAAGTTTTGTCAATGATATAGCTGAACAATTAGTTTTAGGTTCTAATTTACGTGGCAGTAAAGAATATCGTCGACGAATTGCTAAAGTATTAATTAAACGTGCACTTATGGCTCTTGATAAGGAGGCTAATCATGGAAATTAAGATAAATTTGAATGGTAAGGATATTTGTAGGAATATTGAACCTGATATGTTATTAATTGATTTTGTTCGTAGTCTAGGATGTGTAAGTGTAAAACGAGGGTGTGACACAAGTAATTGTGGTTTATGTACTGTTTTTGTAGATGAACAGCCAGTTTTATCATGTAGTGTTCTAGCAGCTCGAGCAAATGGTCATAAAGTTGTAACATTGGAAGGATTACAAGAGGAAGCTAGTGAATTTGCAGCGTTTATTGCTGATCAGGGTGCTGAGCAATGTGGATTTTGTAATCCAGGATTTATGATGAATACAATAGCATTGTTAAAAGAAAATCCTCATCCTAGTGATGAAGAGATTTTGGCTTATTTAGCTGGTAATCTATGTCGGTGTTCGGGGTATGAAGGACAATTGCGTGGGATTAAAGCTTATTTGAGTTTTCAAGAACAAAAAGGAAAGGTGGGTAACTAATGAAAAATTCTTTCCAACAGGTTAATAAGCCAATTCGTAAAAAAGATGCCATGAATTTACTTTTAGGAAAACCCGCATATGTTGAAGATATTACTCCTGCTGATTGTTTGATTGTTAAAGTTTTGCGTTCTCCTCATGCTCATGCTTTGATTAAAGAGATTGATATTTCTGCTGCTTTAGCATTACCAGGAATTGAAGTGATTTATACATATAAAGATGTTCCTCAAGAACGCTTTACTATGGCAGGACAAACTTATCCTGAACCTAGTCCATATGATCGTTTGATACTTGATCAAAGAGTTCGTTTTGTTGGTGATGCAGTAGCTATTGTTGCTGGTGAAAATGAAAAAGTTGTTAATGCAGCTATGAAACTAATTAAAGTTGAATATGAAATTTTAAAACCAGTGCTTGATTTAAATCAAGCTAAAGATAATGAAATATTAGTTCACCCTGAAGAAAACTGGGAATCATTATGTTCTGTAGGTGCAGATAATCAAAGGAATTTATGTGCTAGTGGCAGTTGCCAGGAAGGAGATATTGAAAATATTTTCTTACAGTGTGATGAGGTATTTCAACGAATTTATCATACTAAAGCTAATCAGCAGGCAATGATGGAGACTTTTAGGACATACTGTCAAATTGATCCCTATGGTCGTTTACATGTAATTAGCTCGACTCAAATTGTTTTTCATGTTAGACGTATTCTTGCTAATGCATTAGGAATTCCTAAATCTAAGATTCGAGTTGAAAAACCACGAATTGGTGGTGGTTTTGGAGCAAAACAAACTGTAGTGGCTGAAGTTTATCCTGCGTTTGTTACTTGGATGACTAAAAAACCATCACGCATTATTTATTCACGAACAGAATCCCAAATCGCTGCTACTCCACGTCATGAAATGGAAATTACAGTTAAAATTGGGGCGATGAAAGATGGAACAATTAAAGCACTTGATGTTTATACTCTATCAAATACAGGGGCTTTTGGTGAACATGGTCCAACTACTGTTGGTTTATCAGGTCATAAATCAATTCCTTTATATTCTAATAATTTAGAAGCATTTAAATTTTCTTATGATGTTGTTTATACTAATTGCCAAGCAGCAGGAGCATATCGAGGATATGGAGCTACTCAAGGAACCTTTGCAGTTGAATCAGCTGTAAATGAATTGGCTAGTCGCTTAGGAATTGATCCTGTCGAAATAAGAGAAAAAAATATGGTTCGTCAAGGACAAAAAATGAGTGCTTATTATAATGAAGTAGCAACAAGCTGTACTTTGGATAAATGTATGAGTCATGCTAAAAAGCTATTTGATTGGCAAAACAAAGCAAAAGTTCGTGATTTAGGAAATGGAAAAGTTCGTTCTGCTGGTGTGGCAATGGCAATGCAGGGATCTGGAATTTCTGGGGTAGACGTTGGCTCAGCAACAATTAAACTTGATGATGAAGGATATTATACTCTTTTGATAGGAGCTGCAGACATGGGAACAGGATGTGATACTATTTTAGCCCAGATGGCTGCAGAGTGTTTAGACTGTGATGTTGATAAAATTATTGTGTTTGGAGCAGATACTGATGCTTCACCATATGATTCTGGTTCGTATGCTTCAAGTACTACTTATGTTACTGGAAAGGCTGTTGAAAAAGCTTGTTATCAATTAAAAGAAAATCTATGTAAATTGGCAGCTGAAAAACTAGAGTGTTCAATTAAGGAACTTGAATTTACTAAAAATGGTATTAAAAACTTAAACACTGGTACAATTATTTCTTTATCAGAATTAGCAGCTAAATCAATGTGTGGAAATAATATTTCAACTCAAGTAACTGTTACACATTCTTCACCAGTATCACCACCACCGTTTATGGTTGGAATGGTAGAAATTGAATTAGATAAAGAAACTGGACAAGTAGATATTTTAGATTATGTGGCAGTAGTTGACTGTGGAACTGTCATTAATACTAATCTAGCAAAAGTTCAAACTGAAGGAGGACTAGTTCAAGGTATTGGAATGGCTCTTTTTGAGAATGTTCAATATAGTGAAAAAGGTGCTATTGCTGAAAATTCATTCATGCAATATAAAATTCCAACTCGTTTAGATATGGGTAAATTAAGAGTTGAATTTGAAAGCAGTTATGAAAAGACAGGACCTTTTGGTGCTAAATCAATTGGAGAAATTGTAATTAATACACCTTCTCCAGCAATTGCACATGCTATTTATAATGCTACAGGAATATGGCTTAGGGAGTTACCAATGACACCAGAAAAAGTATTAATGGCATTACCAGAAGAATAATGAGAACATATATTATTTATTTAGCAGCTGGTAATAGTATTCGCTTTGGCTCAAATAAACTATTGTATAAAGTAAGGGGAAAAGAATTATATCGTTATGGTTTAGATAATTTAATTAAATTATCTTCTAACCGCAGTGATTGTAAATTAATTGTAGTGACACAGTACCTTGAAATAATAAGCTGCTATCCAGAACTTGATTATATATATAGTTCTAAATGTCAGGAGGGGCTTTCCTATTCAATCAAAGCTGGAATAGAAATGATTAATCAGCAGGATAATTTTCAAATTATGTTTGTTGTAGCAGATCAAATTTATTTAAATTATCAAACTTTAAATAAAATGCTTGATATTTATAATAATTCTAATTATTCTTTAGCTTCGATGATTTATCAAGGTCGAGTAGGAAATCCAACTATATTTGATGCGGCCTATATTGAAGAGTTAATGAAATTAGAGGGTGATCAAGGTGGACGTAAGATTATTAATCAACATCAAGATAAATGTCTATTTTATCAAATTGAAAATGGACTTGAGCTATTAGATATGGACAAATTAGAGGATTTAATTGATGATTATCAATAAGAATGGATAAGGGAAAATAAATGGTAAATGAAGATAAGCTGTTAGATTTAATAATTAAATATAATTGTGATAAAGAGTTAAATAATCTAAAAGATATTTTAGATTATTTACAAAAAAATCCTCTATATCTTTTTACCACAATAAAAATTTCTAAACGCAAATTATTTCAAATACCAAAAGATGATTTGTTAATGATTCTAGATAACTTATTTATTCTAAATGATAAACGATATTTTTCTGTTTTTTCTAATCAAAAAAATACCAACAGTCAATTTAAATATTGTTTGTCAGTATCTATCTTTGAATGTTTACAATTAATGAAAAAGATGGATGATACTAATGAAATAATTATAAACCCTAATTTAAAAAATAATTTTAAGTTAACTAGAGATATTATTCAGTATCTTAAAGGGTAAGAAACTGGAGATTAGATATGATAGAATTTGAAAGATCAAGAAATCTCAATCTAATTAATGAATTTGAAGTTAAACAACTTCAAATTATTAAAGATTTTATTAAAGATAGTCCTAATGCTTTAACAAGAGATAATAAAACAGCTCATATAACAGTATCTGCCTGGGTATTAAATCCTACATTAAATAAAGTATTAATGGCATATCATAATATATATAATTCTTGGGCTTGGCTTGGTGGACATGCTGATGGTAACCATGATTTAGGTCAGGTTGCTATTAGTGAAGCGATGGAGGAAACTGGAATTAAAGATATTTGTTTTTTAAGTGATGACTGGATAGCAATAGACATATTACCTGTGCAATCACATTTTAAAAATAATCAGTTAGTAGATTTTCATTTGCATTTTAATTTTACTTTTGCTTTCATTGCTGATGATAAACAACAAGTTATACCAAAACTTGATGAAAATAAAGCTGTAAAATGGATTGCTCTTAATGAAATAGAACAAGTGGTAAAGGAAAAAGAAATGATTCCTATTTACCATAAACTAATAAAACGTGTTTTAAAACTAAGAAACAGAGCTTAAAAACTCTGTTTTTATTATTGGGTATTGGAATATGATATATAGGAAAAAATGATTGATAATCTAAATTAATATATAAATGATTAACTATTTCTATTTTTATATTATAATTGTTTATAACATAATTTATTACTCTTAATTAAAGCTGTTTGTTTTAATAATATATTTTTATTAAAACGAGTAATATATTATGAAAATATTGAATTTTTAACTGTTTTTGTATAAAAAAGAAAGTTATTGTCTAAAATAAATAATTTTTTAGATATGAATGATTTGTTTTGAAAATAATCCTAAAATTATTATTTTTGGTTTAGGATAATGATTTAAAACAAAATAATTATATATATTGACAAATTTTATTGATTAAGATATTGTTATGAGGAAAAAATAGAGGTTGCAAGGCATCAGAGTACTATAGTGAGTAGGCATACATTGATCTATAGGAAAGGTAATCTTTGCCGATAGATAATAGATGGCAATTTATTATCTAGGTGCTGTAGGAAATACCTGCAGTACTCCTTCAGTAATGAAGAGGAGCTATTGACATAGAATTTTAGTCGTGTTAATAGCACGACTTTTTAATTTTGTTTAAGGAGATAAATAGATGAAAAGAATTTTAAAAATCTTTACAGTATTAGTTTTAGTATTTACTGTAATTACACCAGTTGTTCCTATAAAGGCTGAAGAAGAGGAGGATAATACATTTGTTGTAGGTATGGAATGTAATTATGCTCCATTTAACTGGACACAAGTAAATGAAACAAAAACGACTGCCTTTTTAGAGGGTGGGGGTTATGCTGATGGTTATGATGTAGCTGTTGCTCGTGAAATTGCTAAATATTTAGGAAAAGAATTAGTAATTAAAAAAATGAGTTGGGATGGGCTAGAACCAGCTTTACAAGTGGGGGTGATTGATGCCGTTATTGCTGGTATGACTGATACTGCAGACCGTCGTCAAAGAGTTGATTTTACCCAGACTTATTATGAATCACAAATGGTATTAATTGTAAGAAAGAAAGATAAATTAGAAGATGCTAAGAGTTTAAAAGATTTTTCTAATAAAAAGGTACTAGGACAACTAAATACTTTGTATGATACTGTAATTAATCAAATTCCTGGTGTTAAACATGCTACTGCTTTAGAGGATTATCCAGCAATGGTAATGCAGTTAAATAATGAATTAGTAGATGCTGTAACTGCTGAATTACCTGTAGCTGCTGGAATTGTTGCAACTAATCCTGATTTAACATATGTTGAATTTGAAGAGGGAAAAGGATTTGATGTTGATTTAACAGATACTTCAGTATCTATTGCAGTAAGTAAGGAAAATTTAGAATTAAAAAATAAAATTGATGAATATCTTAATTCTATATCTGATGAAGATAAAAAAGAAATGATGGATGAAGCAATTGATAGAATTCCTGCTACTATCACTAGTTTAAGTGATAATATTTTTGTTGCAGCAAAACAGATTTTTGAAGTATATAGTCCATTATTTTTCAGTGGAATTGGCTCAACATTAACTTTAGCTTTTGGAGGAACGATTTTAGGGTTATTAATTGGACTAGTTATTGGAGCAATCAGAGCTATTAAAATTGAAGAAAGAGAACAATTATTTAGTAAGATCATAAAAAGAACTGCCTGGATTATTACAACCATATATATTGAGATTTTTAGAGGAACACCAATGATGGTACAAGGAGCATTTATTTATTATGGACTTAAAAATATTATTCATTGGGATCCATTTACAGCAGGAATTTTTGTCATCACTATTAATACTGGAGCATATATGGCAGAAATTGTTCGTTCGGGGATTCAATCAGTTGATAAAGGACAAACTGAGGCAGCTAGAAGTATTGGGATGAATAGTATTCAAACAATGGTATATATTATTTTACCTCAGGCAATTAAGAATTCTTTTCCATCTATTGGTAATGAGTTTGTAATCAATATCAAAGATAGTAGTGTGCTAAATGTTATTGCAGTTACTGAGTTATTTTACCAAGCTAAAAGTGTAGCTGGAAGCTTATATGCATTTGTACCAACTTATTTTGTTGTTGCATTGATTTATTTATGTTTAACTTTCCCAACTACTAGAATTTTAAATTATATTGAAAATAGAATGAATTGTAAAAAAGTAATTACATTTGATAGTAAAGGGAGGGTAAAGTAATGGAATTAATTATTGAAGTAAAACATTTAAAAAAATCGTTTGGTAATTTAGAAGTATTACATGATATTGATTTTACTGTTTCAAAAGGTGAAGTAGTTACTATTATTGGAGCTAGTGGTAGTGGTAAGTCAACTTTTCTACGTTGTTTGAATATCCTGGAAACTCCTAATTCTGGAAGTGTCATGTATCATGGAAAAGATATTTTAAAAGGTGAAATTAATGTTAATGTACATCGTAGTAAAGTTGGAATGGTATTTCAGGGGTTTAATCTCTTTAATAATAAAACTGTTCTTGAAAATTGTGTGATTGGTCAAATGAAAGTATTAAAAAGAAGTCGTGAAGAAGCAACTAAAATTGCGATGAAGTTTCTTGAAAAAGTTGGAATGGAAAAATTTGCTAAAGCTGGAAGTATTCAGCTTTCAGGTGGTCAAAAACAAAGAGTAGCAATAGCTAGAGCATTATGTATGGAACCAGAAGTGTTATTGTTTGATGAACCAACTAGTGCTTTAGATCCTGAAATGGTTAGTGAAGTACTTAAGGTTATGAAAGATTTAGCTAATGAAGGATTAACAATGATAGTAGTTACTCATGAAATGCAGTTTGCTCGTGATGTGTCTTCTAGAGTTGTATTTATGGATAATGGGGTGATTGTTGAAGAGGGGACTCCAGATCATATTTTTAACCATCCTTCTAAGGATAGGACAAAAGAATTTTTAAAGCGTTTTTTAAATCAATAAATTAAATATATTAGTAATAAAAAGATTGTTGTAGAAATAAAATTTTCTGGCAATCTTTTTACAAATATATAATTTTGAATAATTTATTTTCTTTAAATAACTTTTTAATGTTATTGTAATTTTTACAATTATATTTATAATAATATTATTACAATAAAAGCAGGATGATAAAATGAAAAAAATAGTATTAGGAATATTAGCACATGTTGATGCAGGTAAAACAACATTGACTGAAAGTGTTTTGTATTTAAGTAAAGCAATTCGTAATTTAGGGAGAGTTGATCATGGAGATGCATTCTTGGACTATAATGTCCAAGAAAGAAATCGGGGAATTACGATATTTTCAAAACAAGCAGTATTTAATTGGAATGATTGTCAAATAACATTGATTGACACTCCTGGTCATGTTGATTTTTCAACTGAAATGGAACGAACATTACAAGTATTAGATTATGCAATTTTAGTAATCAGTGGTATAGATGGAGTTCAAGTACATAGTGAAACGATTTGGAAGTTGTTACAACATTATCAAATACCAACTTTTATTTTTATAAATAAGATGGATAATATCCATACAAATAAAGAAGAACTATTATCAGAATTAAAAAAACGTTTAAATGAACAGTGTTATGATTTTGAAAATCTTGATGATGATTTTTATGAAAATATTGCATTAAATAATGAAGTATTATTAGATTATTATTTAAAACATAATACACTTCCAAAAGAAATGTTAATTGAAGAAATTATAAAGCGCCAGCTTTTTCCATGTTTCTTTGGTTCAGCACTAAAAATGGAAGGAATTGATACTTTTTTAAATGAATTCACTAGTTATATTAAAGAAAAGGAATATCCAGAAGATTTTGGAGCTCGGATATTTAAAATCAGTCATGATAAACAAGGTAATAGATTGACTCATCTTAAAATTACTGGTGGAACATTAAAAACAAAAGCACAAATTGGTAAAGATGAAAAGGTTGATCAAATTAGAATTTACTCTGGCAATAAATATCAATTAGTAAATGAAGTTAAAGCTGGAGATATTTGTGTTATCAAAGGTTTTAAGAATATTATGGCTGGACAGGGATTAGGAATTGAAGAGGAAATAATCCAACCTGTATTATCACCTTATATGGATTATCGAATTATTTTACCAGAAGATCATGATTGGCATCAAACATTAGAAAAATTATCTTTATTAGCTCAAGAAGATCCTCAATTACATATTAATTATAATAATCATACTCAAGAAATTCATGTTCAACTAATGGGAGCTATTCAAATTGAAGTTCTTAAAAACCTTATTAATGAAAGATTCGGATTAAATGTTAGTTTTGATCATGGTAAGATCATATATAAAGAAACTATTTTAGAAGCAGTAGAAGGAGTAGGGCATTTTGAACCATTGCGTCATTATGCTGAAGTTCATTTGCTTTTAGAACCAGGTAAACCAGGGAGTGGTTTGGAATATGGGGTTAATTGCAAGGATGAGGTTTTATCTAGTAGTTATCAAAGATTGGTTTTAACACATTTAAAGGAAAAGGAACATTTAGGTGTATTAACTGGATCTGCAATTACTGATATGAAAATAACTCTTATCTCTGGTAAAGCACATTTAAAACATACTGAAGGTGGCGATTTTCGTGAAGCAACATATCGGGCTGTTCGACAAGGTTTAAAGTCAACAAAATCAATTTTATTGGAACCATATTTTGATTTTACTTTAGAATTACCTGTTGAATTTTTAAGTAAAGCTATTTATGATATTGAAGCAATGAAGGGATCATTTGTTATGCCTGATATTCATGGAGAAGTTGTTAGTATTATTGGTAATGCTCCAATAAGCAGAATGCAAAATTATCAAATTGAAGTAATTAATTATACTAAGGGTAAAGGTCGGTTAATATGTCAAGTTGCTGGATATCATCCTTGTCAAGATGAAGATGAGGTTATTAAACAAATTAATTATGATAGTGAAACTGATAAAGATAACCCAACTGGTTCTGTTTTTTGTAGTCATGGTGCTGGTTATAATGTTAAATGGAATGAAGTAGAGGAGCATATGCACATTCCTTTACAATTAAAAAAAACTTCTAGAATAGAAGAAAAATATCAGCAAACTACTAAATTTGATGATGCAGATAAAGAACTAGAAGAAATATTCACAAAAACTTATGGACCTGTTAAAAACCGTAATTTTATGAAAGAAACACCAAGAAAATTACTCAATGAACCAGTTTATAAACATATTCCTGAATGTTATCTAATTGATGGTTATAATGTTATTCATTCATGGCCAGATCTTAAAGAACTAGCTAAAGATAATCTAGATGCCGCAAGGTCACGATTGATTGATATTATGTGTAATTATCAAGGATATAAAAAGTGTATTTTAATTTTAGTTTTTGATGCTTATAAAGTAAAAGATAATTTGGGAAGTAGTTATAAGTATCATAATATTTATATTGTATATACTAAAGAAGCTCAAACTGCTGATATGTATATTGAACGTACTACTCATGAATTAGCTAGTAAATATAGTATTACAGTTGCTACATCAGATGCGCTAGAACAATTGATTGTTTTAGGACAGGGGGCCAAGCGAATTTCATCTAGGGAATTACGTTTAGAAATTGAATATTTGGATAAAGAAAAATTGGCTGAATTTAAAAGACGTCAACCTAAAGGATATAATTATTTGTTACAAGATTTAAAGAAATATCATAAAGAATAGGGGTAGATTATGAGTTTTAAATACAATCTTAATTATATTAGTGGAATTAATGAATATACTAAACGAGCTATTTATACTTTAGTTATTGATAAAGATTATTTTTATGTAAATGGTCTAATTAAAAAGAAGAAATTTTCATATAATCAAGTTATCAAAATAGTTTATGGTACAACAGATGAATTAAAAAGAAATATTGAAGAAGTAAATATAAATATTTTTGGTAATATTGGATTATTAGATCGCCGTTTAAATAAAAGACTTCATTATTGTTTAGTCATTGTTTTAGAAAATACAACTATAATCTTTGCAGAAGAACATGAAACAAGTATAAAGAATGCTTATCAAAAATTGATGAAAGTTTATGAACAATATCATTAAATATATTGGTTGTATCTTTATTGGAAAATAAAAACTAAATTTATTATGAGTGAGAGTTATATATTCAAGACTTCAAATAATTTTTGAAGGTAGAATATAGAGTTCATTGATAACAATTATTTCTATGATAACATTATAAAAAAATAGTAATTACAATGATTACTCAATGTAATTACTACCCATTCTACTAATGAAATTTGACTTTACACAAAATTATTTACAGACTCTCTACCTGCTTTTCTAAAAGAAAGGAACCGTAAAAAATACCTTTCCAATAACATCTTCTTCAAAATCAAAATAACCTAATTTACGCGAATCAAGACTATTGTTACGGTTATCTCCCATAACAAATACCTTACCCTTAGGAACATCAACTACCATATCTTCTGTATTTGTCATTGCGCTATTGATATAGTCTTCTTCTAATAACTCACCATTCAAATATAATTCATTATCTTTGATTTCAATATGATCACCACTGATACCAATAACCCTTTTAATTATGAATGTCTCATTTAAATTAGTATCTTTATAATCAACTACAATAATATCATTTCTTTTAGGTTCACTGTGCTTATAAAAAACTTTATCTACCAGCACAATATTTCCTTCATGATACGTTGGTATCATCGAAGTTCCATAAACCCTTGATATTTGAACAAAGTGTAATATTCCATATGTAATAATTAAAGTCACTACAATTACTTGAAAATATTCCACCCAAAGTCTTTTTCTTCTTCTAATTACTTTCCTTGTCTGTATCTCTTCAGCCATTTTATCACCTGATGACATTATAACACTTTTTGTTATTCATTCAAGTGATTACGTAATTTTGCAATAATTTTCTTTTCTAAACGTGATACTTGTACTTGTGATATATTTAATCGTTTTGCAACTTTCTCTTGATTAAAATCCAGCTGATAACGCATATATAAGATTAATTTTTCTTTTTCATCTAATTTATCTATTTCCATTTTTAAAGCTATTTTTTCAAACCACATTTTGTTGTGTTTATCTTCGACTCTTTCTTCCATTGAAATAGAAGAACCATCTTTTTCATAAATCGGTTCACTTAATGAAGTTGGATAATAAGATGAATCAATTGCTTCTACAACATCTTGAACATCAACCTCTAAGTATTTTGCAATCGTTTCAACAGTAGGTTCGTGACCATTTTGATTAATTAATAATTCTCTAGCTTTATTTATTTTTAAATTCAATTCTTTCAAAGAACGACTTACTTTAATTGTTCCATCATCCCTGAAATACCGTTTAATTTCACCCATAATAATAGGTACAGCATAAGTTGAAAATTGAACTCCATAATTAGTATCAAAGTTATTAACAGCTTTCATCAAACCAATACATCCAATTTGAAACAGATCCTCTTTATCATAGTAGTTATTTTTAAATCGATGTACTATCGACCAGACTAAACCAAGATTTTGACTTACAACTAATTCTTTAGCATGATCATCCCCATGTCTTGCTTTTTTAATTAGTTCAATAGTGTCTGTTTTAGCCAATGTCAGAATCTTTCAATTGTTTTCTAATAGTTAGTTTTGTCCCTAAATTTGGTGTTGAATGAATTTCTAAATTATCACAAAGAGCTTCAATAATTGTTAACCCCATCCCCGCATGCTCTAGTTCTTTTAATGAAGTATACATTGGTACTTTTGCTTCTTCTATATCTTCAATTCCTTTTCCATAATCCTGGATGATAATTTTAATTATTCTTTCATCTTCTATTGATACTTTAATAACCACTTTACATTCAGCATTATTTTGATAACCATGAATAATTGCATTACTCACGCCTTCAGAAATAATTGTCTTTATTTCTACCAGCTCATCAATCGTTGGATTTAATGCTGTGACAAATGCTGCTACACTTGTTCTAGCAAAGGGCTCATTTTCTATTTTAGCATTAAAACTAAGTTCCATTTGATTCATTATTCCTTAACCCCCTCTACATAATCCATTAATTCAAACATCCCTGATAATTCAAATACTTTATATGATGTTTTTGTTAAATTCGCCAAAAACAATTTACGATGATCATTAACTAATTGATTATAACGACCTAAAACTAAACCAATTCCTGAACTATCTATAAAACTTGTATGTGAAAAGTCAAAATATACAGAACCATTACCTTTATCTAAAATACTATTTAATAAACTGCGATATTTAACTACATTACTGCAGCTAAGTTCACCATAAAAATAGACAATAATTTTATCATCTAAAATTTTATATTCTATCTTATTTTCCATTATCTCATCTCCTCCAAGCTATCATACAACTTTTAAAATTATGATTAAATGCTTTCGACAAAACTAGAACAATGATAACAAAAATAGAAATAATCTATAATTATCATATTACTGATTGTTTAATGTATTTTTATCAATCTTGGACATATTATTTATAGAGGCGATCAAATTGATAAAGAAAATATTTATAACCCTAATAGTTGTATGTTTATTACCAATAACCAATGTTAAAGCATTAGATAATGATGTAACCCCTAACGCTAGAGCAGCAATTCTAATAGAAGCTAATTCAAAACAAGTTCTATATGATAAAAACTCTAGTGAAAAGCTATATCCTGCTTCAACCACAAAAATAATGACAATGATTTTAATGTTTGAAGCAATTCGAGATAAAAAACTTTCATTTGAAGATAAAATAACTACTTCTAAATATGCTGCCAGCATGGGTGGATCCCAAGTTTATTTAGAACAAGGCGAAAGTATGTCATTAAAAGATATGTTTAAATCAATTGCTATTGCTAGTGCTAATGATGCCAGTGTTGCAGTAGCTGAACATATCGCAGGTAGTATCGATAAATTCGTTACAATGATGAATGATAAAGCTAAAGAACTGAATCTAAAAAATACTCATTTTAAAAATGCTACTGGATTACATGATGATGATCATTATACATGTGCTCATGACTTAGCCCTAATGGCAGCTTATTTAATTCAAATTGGTGGAGAAGATCTATTAAATGTTACATCACTTTATGACAGCTATATTCGTGAGGATACTAAACAAAGCTTTTGGCTAGTTAATACAAATAAGCTTTTAAAATTATATGATGGTGTTGATGGCTTAAAAACCGGCTATACCAAAGAAGCAGGTTACTGTCTTGTTACAACAGTTAAACGTAATAACCAAAGAATAATAGGTGTCCTAATGAAAGAAAGTGCACCTAAAACAAGAAATGAAGAAATGTGTAGTATGCTTGACTATGGCTTTAATAACTATAAACAAGAAATTATCTTTAAAAAAGATACAGTTATTGAAAAACATGTAATTGATAAAATGGAAAACTTAACTATTGATGTAAAGTGTAAACAAGATATAGCTTTTACAACAGCTAAGAATAGTAATGATAAATATACAACAGAAATAATCTATAAAGATGACTTACTACCTATAAAAAAAGGTGACGTTGTTGGAACCTTAATAGTCACAATTGATGGTAAAGAAGCAGGTAGTTATGAACTATACAGTGATAACGATGCTAACAAAGCTACCTACTTTTCAAAATTATTTAAGACATTCAAATCTCTATTTTAGTAAAAATCCACTACTTCTGGTGGATTTTTACTTTTTAAAACATGTAGTTCTTTTTATCACCAACACAATAAAACCAGATCCATTAAAAATCTAGTTTTATCTTTTTAACTATTTTACAAGGATTACCACAAGCAACACTATTAGCTTCAATATCTTTAGTTACAACACTACCAGCACCAATGACACACCCTGCACCAATTGTAACTCCTGGTAAAATCACAACATTTCCTCCAAGCCAAACATTGTTACCAATTGTAATTGGTAAAGCTTTTTCTAGTCCTTTATTTCTTGATTTAAAATCCAATGGATGAACTGCAGTATATAATCCACACGATGGACCAATAAAAACATTATCTCCAATAGTAATTTCACCACCATCCATTAAATAACAATTACTATTTATAAATACATTTTTACCTAAGTTGATCCTACTACCATAATCACACATAAAAGGACTAACTAATTCTAAATTCCTTGGTTGATATCCTAATAGTTTTTCTATTACTTCTAATCTTTTTTCTTTATCACTAGGTCTTAAATTATTTAAATCAAAACATAAATCTTTAGCAGTAATTCTTTGATTAAATAACTCTTCATCATTATTTGCATCATACCACATACATAATTTCATTTTTTCCAATTCTGTCATCTTTTTCCTCCCATTCAATAATTCATTTATAAAATTAATTCGTTTATTTAAAAATATTTTATAAAAAAGAAATAATCATTAAATTATTTCTTCCTTATAACTTTGTCTATCTTCCTTAAATATCTCAAATCTACTACTGTAGTTATATTATCTTAATAAAATCGTCATTAATTCTCTTATTTAGTTTTAGGAATATCTTTCCAAATTGTTCGTCTATTCCCTGATTAAGCTCCTGAATAAATACAGATAAAATCACATCACGCATATTCTTATCTAAAATAGATTGACAGATTTTATTATATAAAAGCAGTATTTTGTCATCACTGCAAATAATTAGAGGAATATATGGAGATATCTCTAAATATTTACAATATTTAAGATAATTATCAAAACTAATCTGTCCACCGTTTTCAAAACGATAGATAGAACTTAGACTTAAATCTAACATTTTCGCTATTTTTCTTTGGGAAATGTTTTTAGATCTTCTAAGTTGTTTTAAGACTAGTCCTATTGACAAAAAATATGTCCCCTTTTATCAAATTAATTTAAGCTGTTTCATACATTTATAAATACCATCATTATCTGGATCTTCAAATGTATCATCAGCAATTGCTTTTAATTTTTCAGGAGCCAAATATGAAACAATTCCATATCCAGCTGCTTCAATCATCTGATAATCGTTCATACTATCACCAAAAGCAACTGTGTCTTCTATTTTTGCTTTAAAATATTCTGTTACACGCTTAATTGCATCACCTTTGGTACAGTTCTTTAGAATAATCTCGCCATTAATAAAATCATCTGTTTCTTTTGAAAAAATAACTATATTAAAAAATTCACTTAAATATTTTACACAATCATAAAATGCTAACTTATTTTCAGAAATAAAACCTACTTTAGTAACCTTAGTATTTAAAATATCAAACTTACTAACTGACAATCTTACTTCCTCATTTTTACGTTCTTCTAAAAAACGTGCTAATTCTAAGTTTTCTTTTAATATACTACTATTTTTCTGATCAAAAAATTCTTGTACACCTGGAGTCTGATATAATGCATCTTTTGTTTCCAAACTAAATAATATTCTAGCATTAGTAAACAATAGAATTACTTCAGATAATAAATATTGATCAATAGAATTTTCAAAAATATATTTATCTCCAATACTAATAAATCCCCCTGCTGATGAAATAATTCCATCAAATCCAATATCTCTAATTGACCTCATTATAGATATTGGCGCCCTACCAGTACATAAAAATGTTTTATGACCATTTTTACGAGCCTGTCTAATTCCTTCAACTGTTTTTAAAGTAACCTTCCTGCTAGGCCCAGTTAAAGTACCATCAATATCAAAAAATAAATATTTGCTCATTTTCAACCTCCATGTATCCATTATACAAGGATTTCATCAATAAGTGTTGGTTTTTCAACAAAAAAATCGACTATTTGATATGCACTATAAAACTCATCTATTAATTCCTGATCAATTTCTTTGTCTGTATAAAAATAAGCTAAAATATCTTCACTATTACAATAATCTCCAATCTTTTTATTTAAAATAATTCCTGCACTATGATCAATTGTATCATCTTTAGTTAAACGTCCCCCACCAAGTTTCATTGAAATTATCCCTAAAGTCTTAGCTTCTAATTCTTTAACAAATCCCTCTTTTTTTGCTTTTACAGGTAATATAATTTTAGCTTGTTTAAATAAATTTGGATTATCAATAACATCAATATTACCATGCTGGTAGTAAACCATTTCTTTTAATTTATTTAGTGCTGAACCATCAACAATTACCTGCTTTAATAATTGTAATGCTTCAGCTTCGTTTTGACATCTTTTAGCCTGAACTAACATATGACTTCCAGCTTCTAAACACAAATTTAATAAATCTTTAGGCCCTTCACCTTTTAAAATATTAATTGCTTCAATTACTTCCAAAGAATTACCAATTGCATTCCCTAAAGGCTGATTCATATTTGATATAACAGCTCTAGTATCTTTTCCTAGATGTTGTCCGATTTCAATCATGGTATAAGCTAATTTCCTTGCTTCTTCTTTAGTTTTCATAAAAGCTCCCCTACCATATTTTACATCTAATAAAATAGTATCACTGCCAGAAGCTAATTTTTTTGACATGATTGATGAAGCAATCAAAGGAATACAATCAACAGTTGCTGTAACATCACGCAACGCATACATTTTTTGATCAGCTGGAACAAGATTTGTACTTTGTCCAATTATTGCAATACCAATCTCATTAACCTGTTTTATAAAATCCTCTCTATTAACATTAATATTTAAACCTGGAATTGACTCTAACTTATCTAGTGTACCACCAGTATGTCCTAGTCCCCGTCCTGACATTTTTGCAACCTTAACACCACATGCTGCAATCATTGGTCCTAAAACTAATGATGTTTTATCACCAACCCCACCAGTTGAATGTTTATCTACTTTTATTCCTTCAATTGCACTTAAATCAATAATATCCCCACTATGAAGCATCTCATCTGTCAAAAATGCTGTTTCTTGTTTAGTTAACCCATTAAAGCATATTGACATTAACAAGGCACTCATTTGATAATCAGGAATTCTTTGATTACAATATCCTTCAATAATAAAGTGTATCTGTTCTTTAGTTAATACTTGTTTATTCTTTTTTAATTCAATTAAATCCACCATTCTCATCATAGAATCCTCCAATATTAATATAAACTTACTAAAAAAGCCGAACGAAGTAAACCCGTTTTAAAAGTTTATTTCATTACAGCTTCCAGTTTATTCAAATTTAGTATCTACCATAAATATATTATTACCATTTAGATAATCACGCACTAACATTCTTTTTTTACCTGCAACTTGTAATTCAGTAATTAAATAGATTCCATCACCTGTTTTTACACCAATTGCATCTTTAAAAATTTTAACAATTGTTCCATTTTCCTGATGACTATGATGCTTTTTAGCATTTTCACATTCATGAATCTTACCAGCCCAAATTTTTATTACTTTTCCTTGATAAACAGTATAAGCCCCAGGCCAAGGATTCATTCCTCGAACTTGATTATAAACTTGAAAAGCACTTTTATTAAAGTTTAACTTTTCTTGTTCATGACTAATTGTTGGTGCATATGTAACTAATTGTTCATCTTGTTCAATAGAATCATTGCTTCCTTCAATAATACCTGGTAATGTTTTAATCAATAATTCTCCACCAGCAATACTTAATCTTTCATATAATTCACCCGTTGTTTCTTGATCACTAATTTGAACTTCTAATTGGCTAATAATATTTCCAGCATCCATCTTTTTGACCATATACATAATTGTTACACCAGTAACTTTTTCTCCATTAATGATAGCATAATGTACAGGTGCCCCACCACGATACTTAGGTAATAATGATGCATGTACATTAATACAACCAAGTTTAGGTACATTTAATAATGCCTCAGGAATAATTTGACCATAAGCAGCAGTAACAATCAAATCAGGATTTAAATCAATAATTTCTTGATAATCCTGTTTAATCCTTTGTGGCTGAAATACTGGAATATCATTTTCTAAAGCCAGTTCTTTAACTTCAGGCATAGTTAATACTTTTTTACGGCCGACATAACGATCAGGTTGGGTAACTACCCCAATAATCTTAAAATTGTTTTCCAATAATTTTTCTAGTACATGTCTAGAAAAACTAGCAGTACCCATAAATACTATTTTTACTTCTTTCATTTAATCACCACTTTCTTATAAAAGTGTACTAATAATATTAGAAATAATCAATACTAAAGTTTCAATTACTTTAATACATCCATCACTAATCTTTTTCACTACTAATGATAATGCATTTTCATCATTATCATTAGTAGTTCCATAATCAGTTGTAATTGGCTGTTGTTGTTTTATATCTTCTTCAAATTGTTCAAGGTTTTGCTCAAACATTGCTTTTTGAACTCCAAAATTACCAAGTAAACCATTAATCATAAACAAAAGTAATCCTACCAGACACAAATCAATTAAAAAATCTTTCATCCGCCTAAATAATCTCCAATCGCTTTAGCAATAATTTCAACTGTTGCCTGGATTTCTTCTTTAGTATTACTTTGTGCTCCAACTTCTATTAAAACCATATTATCGCTTATTCCTTGATTATAGTGAGAGTTTTTTACATATACTCCTCTACTGATTTTAGGAACTGTCCTATTAGCAATATCTGATAACTTTTGCGATAACTGATTTACTGCATCAAATTTACCACTACTTTTTCCTACTACAAACATAATCTTAGCATATGATTTTCCATTATGACTAATCGTTGATAACTCTTTAGAAATAGAATCCCGATGAAAATCAATAATTAAATCATACCCTCCATTACTTTGTAAACTCTGTTCCAAATACATCTTTGAAACAGAATAGGAATTTTTATAAGCAATATTATGCACTGCCTTATAACCCTCAAAATCATTTCCTTCTACATCACATTGATAACCCTGACTATTTAAACAATCTTTTAAATAATTAGCACCTAATACTACATTATACCCATCATATTCTTCTCCTTGATGAGTATTATAAATATGAATTTTTTTATCTTTAGTAATAGGAAAATTCGTATTTTGTGGATTAGTTGCTACTGGGGTTGAATCATCAGGATTTGGATTAATTGCATTAATAATTTGTGCATTAGAAGAAGTAGATACTTTACTTGGAAGATAAACAATCAAACCAACTATAACGGCTAATTTCAATAAAATCAAAAAAGTATTTTTTAGTCTCATCTTCATCACCCACTATACTATACAACTAATTGTATGCATGAAATGTAGGATTTAGTACCTTAAAGTATTAATACTTTTACTAATTATTTTTGACATTATCTCACACTGTTCATCAATCTGTTTATCACTTAAAACAAAATTACAATCAATTGGATTTAACACTTCATTAAATAACAACTCTAATTCACTATCATCTAATTTACCAATTTGACCCAACATCATTTCTTTCTGTTCCTCATTTAAACTACCTTGATATTTCTCACGCTTTCCAACTTTTAACTTATTTACTGGATTCAAGCTATCACCAAAATAATCAATCGTATAATTTAAAACATCACTAACTAAACTACTAGCATAAATAACTGTAGGAATACCTATAGCTATAACCTTAGCACCTACTGTTTCCTCATTAATAGCTTGACGATAGTTACCTATTCCACTACCTGGATTAATTCCTACATCATTAATCTGAATTACATGTGCTAATTTACGATAATTTTTTGCACATAAAGCATCTACTACAATTACTAAATCTATATCTTCCTTATCAACAAGTGCTTTTACAATCTCACTTGATTCCATTCCAGTTTGCACTTTTACCCCTGGTGCAATCCCTAAAATATCATAATAATGATTTAAAAGTTTATCTTCGTCATCAAGAAAATGGGTAATTCGAATATCTCTTAATGTTCTAGGTCCTAGAGCGTCATTAGTTAAATACTGATTCCCAAGACCGACAACTAGTATTCTAGGATAATCAATTTTATCAATTAAAGGCTTTAAATTATTTACTACCTCATTAATAATTATTTGTTGATCTAAATAGTTCTTAAAACTAATCTCAATATATGTTCCTCTTCCTTGATTAATACTTTGATGAGGCTTTATAATAGATACTTTTTCAACCTTTACTCCATTATTAACATACTCTTCCTTATTATAATGTTTACCAGCTTCTAGTTGGCTCAATGATTCTGTTGCTAAATCACTACGTATATTTTTAAAATTCATCTTATCACCTATCATAAATATCACCAATTCTTTGATTTTAATACATTTTTATCTAAATAATATCATCTCAATTCAAAAAAAAGTTGCATTTAATCAATTAATTATATATAATGTAAAAGCAAGAATAAAGCGAGGTGAAAGATCATGGCAAATATGAAACAACAAATTAAACGTTATAAAAATGATAATGTAAAAAGAGCAAAAAACGCTTCTTATAAATCAGCATTAAAAACTGCAATTAAAAAATTATTAGCTGAAGTTGAAGCTGGAAATAAAGATGGAGCTGTAGAAGCTTACAACGTTGTTGCTTCAAAATTAGATGCTTCTGTTTCAAAAGGAATTCATCATAAAAACTATGCTAGTAGACAAAAATCTAGATTAGCTAAATTAGTGAACTCTATCTAAAGATAGGGTTTTTATTTTAAAGGAGAAAATTGTATGGAAAGAAAAGATATTGATATTAAAGATACTTGGGATTTAAGTACTATCTATAATGATTATAAAAGCTTTTATCATGATTTAGAAAAAGCTAAAACATTAATCGATGAACTAGTTAGTTATCAAGGAAAAATATGTAATACAATTGATAGTTTTTATAATTTTTTAACTACTAAAGACCAGGTAGAACGATTGGTTAATAAATTATATTGTTATGCCCATTTAAACTGTGATGTAGAGCCTAATAATCAAGAATATCAAACTATGATGGCTGCTACAATTGGTGTCTTAGAAGCTTCATCAGTTAAGATATCTTTTATTGATAATGAAATAATTGAAGCTAAAGAAAAGGTTTTAGAATACATTAAAGATCCCAAACTTCAAAAATATACTTATAAAATTAATTCATTAATGTTATTTAAAAACCATATCCTACCAAAAGAACAAGAAGAGCTTCTAGCTAAGGCTGAAAGTATTGCTGATACTTCAAGTCAAGTATTTAATGCTTTACGACTTGAATATGATGATGTTTTAGAAAATGGCGAAATGAAAACTTTAAATAATGCGACTTTAAATCAATTTTTAAAAAGTAAAGATGATAATGTTCGTAAACAAGCATATACTAACTTTTTTAAAGAGTATAAGAAATTTGAAAATGTTTTTGCTCAAACTTTATCTGGAGTAATGAAAAAAGATGTTTTTTATGGAAATGTTCGTAAATTCGATAATGCTTTAGAAGCTAGTGTTTTTGATGATGATGTCCCAAGTGAATTATTTTTCAAAGTATTAGATAGTGCTAATGTTAAATACCGCCATTTATTTCATCGTTATAATCACTTAAAAAAAGAACTTTTAAACAAGGAAATAATCTATAATTATGATTTAAATATTCCCCTTGTTTCATCAATAAAAAAAGAGTACACCATTGATAAATGTTTTGAAATCATCAACGAATGTTTAAAACCATTTGGTCAAGATTATTTAAAAATCATTAACAAAGCAAGAGAAGAACGCTGGATTGATTATTATCCAACACCTGGAAAAAGAATTGGTGCTTATTCTAGTGGCAGCTACGATACAAACCCATTTATTTTAATGAATTTCATTGGTGATTATAATTCTCTATCAACTTTAATTCATGAATTAGGACATAGTGTTCATAGCTATTTATCAAATCAAAATCAAGAATCAGTTAATGCAAGTTATCGTATTTTTGTAGCTGAAGTTGCTTCAACTGTAAACGAGACATTACTAATTAATTATATGATCAATAATGCTAAAAACGATCAAGAAAAAGCATATTTTATCTATGAGCAGCTTGAAAATTGCGTTGGATTAATTTTTAGACAACCTATGTTTGCAGATTTTGAACATAAATTACACACAATGGCAGAAAATAATGAACCATTATCATCACAAGTAATTACAGATTTATATGCAAAATTAAATCAAGAATATTATGGTGATGATGTTGTAATGGATGAATTGGTTGGCTGGTCTTGTTATTATGTACCACATTTCTATTATAATTATTATGTTTATAAATATACTTTAGGAATGACAGTTGCCCTAGCAATAGTTAATCGAATCTTAAAAGGCGATCAAAATCAAATAGATAATTATTTAAACTTCTTAAAATCTGGTGGTAGTATGGCCCCAGTTGATTTACTAAAAAAAGCTGGTGTTGATCCTTTAGATGATCAAATTTATGCAGATGCTTTTAATTATTTTGAAAACTTATTAAACCAGTTTGAAACAATTAAAAAAACTAAAAAAGATGTTTAGAGAATCACAATTGATTCATCAAACATCTTTTTTATTACTTTTTTGTCTTTTTCTTTTTTGGAAGAACCAGACTTAATAAAAATGATATAACAAATACCCCAGCTACAGCATTCCCATTAAAAATATCTCCTACTACCGCTGGAAAAGCTGCAAAAAAGTTACCAGATGTTTGTGTTAAACCAACACCAATACAAAAAGCAAGAGAAACAATAATCATTGTTCGATCATCAAATTCATTTTCTTTAAGCATTTTGATCCCCTCATACATAATTGAACCAAACATCATGACTGTACATCCACCTAATACAGCTTGAGGCAATGAATTAAAGAATGCTCCTAATGGTGGAAATAATGAAGCTAAAATTAAAATTAAAGCTCCCATTAAAATTGTAAAGCGATTAATAACTTTAGTCATCGTAACTAATCCAACATTTTGACTAAAAGATGTTAATGGAATACATCCAAAACAACCTGAAACAGCACTAGAGAAACCATCAACAGCTAAAGAACCTTGTAATTCCTCCATTTTGATATCACGCCCTAAAGCACCTGTACATACTGCAGTTGTAGCCCCAGTTGTTTCTGCTGCAGACACTAAAAATACAATTGCAATTGTAAAAAATGCACCTAAATCAAATACTGGTGTGTGAGTAGTAAAAAATACTAACTTAGGAATACTAAAAATCCCAACTTCACTAATAGTTTTGGATATCCCAGAAAAATCTACCATTGGTGCAATATTCGCAACCGTAAAAATTATTGATAGTAAATATCCAAATATTAACCCAACTAAAATATTTAAATTTTTATAAACCCCTTTTAATAAATAGCGTGATACTAAACAAACAATTAAAGTAAATGCTCCAACTAATAAATGATACCAAGCCCCAAAATCACTTACACCATTTCCACCACCCCAGGAATCCATACCAACAGATAAAAGTGAAAGCCCAATTGCAATTACTACACAAGCAGATACTACTGGTGTTAAAAAACGTTTCCAGTACTTTGCACTTAATCCTACTAAACCTTCAAAAATCCCACCTAAAATAACTGCACCAATCATTCCTTCATATCCTAATTGTGGATTTGTACATATGACTAATAAACTGCCTAAAAAAGTAAAACTCACTCCCATTACAATCGGAAGCTTTGAACCAATCTTCCAGATTGGATAAAGTTGCATACAAGTTCCAATACCAGCTACAAACATTGCACATTGTAACAATTGAGTAATTTCAGCAGAAGTTAGATGTTCTCCTGTCCCCCTCACGATAGCTGCACCACAAACAATCAACACTGGCGCTAAATTAGAAACAAACATCGCCAGAACATGCTGTAATCCAAAAGGTATCGCTTTTTTTAATGGAACACGTCCATTTAATACATAGATGTTTTCTGTACTTTTTGATGCAACCTTTTCCTCTTTATTATTCTTCATAATCAATACCCTCATTCTTATTTTAATATTCATATCTCTTATTATCATCTTATAAAATAAGACTAAAATTTCTATAAAAAACGATAAAATTTTACCACACTTATAAACAAATATCTACTACTTATCCTACATTTCTCTTTATAAAATAATAGTTTATTTATTTTCATAAATATATAATGATATGTTATAATTATGCTGAGGTGAAATTCATGAAAAGAGATGAAACAAGAGCTATCAAAATAGGTAACCTTACTATTGGTGGTAATAACGAAGTAATTATTCAATCAATGACAAATACTAAAACTAAAGATATAAAAGCTACTGTTAAACAAATTAATGAACTGGCAGATGCTGGGTGTCAATTAGTTCGTTTAGCTGTATTAAATATGGAAGATGCTCTAGCAATAAAAGAAATTAAATCACAAGTAAATATTCCTTTAGTAGCTGACATCCATTTTGATTATCGTCTTGCTTTACAAGCAATAGAATCTGGAATTGATAAAATTAGAATCAATCCTGGAAATATTGGTTCTATTGATAAAGTAAAATTAGTAGTAGAAGCTTGTAAAAAAAGACAAATTCCAATTCGAATCGGTGTTAATGGCGGTTCACTAGAAAAAGATATCTTAGAAAAATATGGTCGTCCTACTGCTAAAGGAATGATCGAAAGTGCCAAAAAACATGTTGAAATATTAGAAAGTCTTGATTTCTATGATATTTGTATCTCTTTAAAATCATCTAATACCTTACTTACAATAGAAGCATATCAACTTGCCAGTGAAACATTCCCTTACCCATTACATATTGGGGTTACTGAAGCTGGTACTAAACTAGGTGGAACAATCAAATCCAGTTTAGGAATTGGGACTATTTTATACCAGGGAATTGGTAATACAATTAGAGTATCGTTAAGCGATAATCCAATTGAAGAAATAAAGGTTGGTAAAATATTATTAAAAGAATTAGAATTAATTGACAATGTTCCTACCCTAGTTTCATGCCCTACTTGCGGTAGAATTCAATATGATTTAATTCCTATTGCTAAAGAAATTGAAGATTTTTTAAATACAATCAAAGCTAATATTACAGTTGCAATAATGGGATGTGCTGTTAATGGTCCAGGTGAAGCAAAACATGCTGATATTGGTATTGCTGGAGGAGTCAATGAAGGATTGTTGATTAAAAAGGGTGAAATTATTCGTAAGGTTAAACAAGAAAATATTGTTGATGAATTGAAAAAAGAAATATTGAAAATGATTAAGTAGCCTAGTGCTACTTTTATTATTTATGCATATTATTTAATACGGAGGGCAAATAATGAGCAATAGTAGTTATGATGATTTATTTAGTCTTGATTTTATAGAGTTTAAAAAACTTGTATATGAACAAGGTGTTGATATTGATGAAAAACAATTATTGATTATCTATGAACTTATTCAAAATAATCAATATGCTTTAGTAGATAGTCATTACAACGAAGTACTTTATAATTATATAAGTGAAAAGACAAGTATTTCTACTTGTCTTAAAATAAAATCTTTTTTAATTAATTTTCCTAATTATTTTAAATTTGGATTAAAAATTTGATTTCTAAACATTTCAATCTCTTCCTTATATGGAGCAATTTTTTCAACATATGGTGTTTCTAAAATCTTAGGAACATCTTTTAATTTTTCATGATGAACAATCATATTTAATGTATCGAAACCAATGTGTCCATAACCAATATTTTCATGCCGATCTTTGCTAGCCCCACATTCATTTTTAGAATCATTAACATGAACAACTAATAAACGTTCCAAACCTATTTTTTGATCAAATTCAGCTAAAATATCATCAAACTTAGCTAAATCATAGCCAGCATCATGTAAATGACAAGTATCTAAACATACTCCTAAACAATCATTATTATCAACATGATCAATAATATATTTGATTTCATCAAATGATCGTCCACATTCTGAACCTTTACCAGCCATAGTTTCTAGCGCTATTTTTACATTACCACAGTTTTTAGTCGCTTCATTTAATCCTTCAACTATTCTATCCAAACCAATCTGACTTCCAGCTCCAACATGTGCCCCTGGATGTAAAACTAATTTTGTCATTTCTAATGCTTTACAACGTTCAATTTCTTGTTTTAAAAAGCTTACAGCTAATTCAAAGGTCTCTGGTTTTGTAGTATTTGCTAGATTAATAATATATGGTGCATGAACAACAACATTATTAATATCTATACCATTTTCTTTCATTAACGCTTTAGCTTCGTCAGCTCTTAATTGTTCTATAGGTTTACGAGCTGTATTTTGAGGGGCGCCAGTATAAAACATAAATGTATTAGCCTGATATGACAAGGCTTCTTTAACTGATCCTAATAACATCTCTTTACCAGACATTGATACATGACTTCCAATTATCATTAATCTTCTACTCCATTTCTTTTTTCACGTTGAGCTGCTCTTGCCCGTTCCTTTTTTTGGCGTCTAATATCATCTTGAATCATTTGACGCTTTTGTTTTCGAACTACCTGTTCAACTTCACGTTTTCTTTTTTTCTTATAACCTGGTTTTACTTTTTTTGGTCTTCTAATAATACTTTGAACCTTTTTTTCTAATTCAGTTTGCTGCTTAGGACGTTTAGTTCTTTTTAGACGTTCCCCTAAATCTACAAATTGATTATTTTTAATTGTCATATTCTTAAAAGAGATACCTTTTCTCTCTAAAATCCTTAAATTATCTTCATCAGCACTGTCATACATACTATAACAGATTCCCATATAATTTCCACGTCCACTACGACCACTACGATGAATATAGAAATCAGCTTCTTTAGGAAATTCCATATTTATAACATGAGAAACCCCATCTATATCAATACCTCTAGCTGCAATATCTGTAGCAACTATATATTGATATTCATTATTATGGATTCTACGCATCATTTGTTTACGTTCACGAGGCTCTAAGTCTCCATGAATTTCACCAACTTTAAAACCTTCCTCACGCAATTTTTTAGTAATTCTAGCAACTTCATCACGTTTATTTGCAAAAATAATACAAATATATGGATCAATGATCATCATTATCTTCTTTAAAACTTCATAACGATTTTGATGTTTTGTTGCTAACAAAATATGTTCAACATTATCAGTAGTAACTTTATCATCATCAATTTCTATTATTACTGGTGTCTTCATATATTTCTTTAAAAATGGTCTAAGCATCTGGGGAATTGTTGCAGAAAAAACCATCATTCTTAAATCATCTTTCATTTTACCTGCAACTGCATCAATATCCTCTAAATATCCAAACTCTAATGTCATATCGGCTTCATCAATAACAAAAATAGATGCTGTAGTTATTTTTAAAGCTTGTTCATCTAAAGATAAATCTTTAATTCTACCAGGTGTACCAATAACGATATGTGGCTGGGTTGATAATTTATTAACTGCTTTTTGACGATCACTACCTCCAATAATTAAAGATACTCTAATATCTTTATTATATTTAATAAACAACTTAGCATTATTATAGATTTGTGTTGCTAATTCTCTAGTTGGAGCAGTAATTACTGCTTGAACAGAATCATCATCAGTATTTATACGATCTATAATTGGTAATAAAAATGCATGTGTTTTACCAGTTCCTGTTTGCGAAATACCAATTATATCATTATTTTTATATACTAAAGGAATTACTTTTTCCTGAATTGGTGTTGGTTTAGTGAAACCTAGCTCGTTAATTGTTTGATAACAAAATTCTTGAAATTTATAATTTTCAAATTTATTCATCTTTTTCCTCCTTTTCTTTGATAAATTCAATTAATTTTATCACAACAACACTAAAAAGCAAATAAATTTGTTTATAATTCTCTCTTTATGTATTTTGATATATTTAAAGAAAAAAATACCTAATTTACAGATATTTGTTGATATGCACAAATAAAAAAATATTACATAATATATATTAAAGGAGGGATAACATGAACCCATTCTATGATGAAAATTTCTACTACGATAATTTTAATCCACAAATCTATTCTATGAATCAAATAAATCCACTTGACCGCAAAATGAAAACTAAAATGAATTTGAGAAAATCTATACACTATGCTTCAAAAACTATTTATACAATTAATCAAGTAATACCATTAATTTATCAAATTCGTCCTATTATTAATAATACAAAAAACGCTTTTCGTGTCATTCAGGCAGTAAATCATATTAATGATATTAATTTTGACGAAGTAGAACAAAATATCACTCCAATCAATGAAAATCAAACAAAAAATACTACTAATGATGACGTAGAATTTGAAAATATGATACAATAGCTTTGAGGTGATTTTATGAAAGTTTACCAAGTTGTTCCTCGAGGTTATTGTAAAGGTGTTATCCAAGCTATCGAAATTGCTAAAAAACAAGCATATCAAGATGATACCTATATTTTAGGAATGATTGTGCATAATCAATATATTGTTGATGCTTTAGAAAATTTAGGAATTAAAACTATTGATAAAAAAGGAGCTTCACGTGAAGAACTCCTTGATTTAGTTGATCAAGGAACTGTAATTATCACTGCTCATGGTGCAAGTGAACAAGTAATTAACAAAGCTCGAAAGAAAAATCTAAATGTAATTGATGCTACTTGTCCAGATGTTATTAAAACACATGATTTAATAAAAAGATATTTGGATAAAAAAATAGAGATTCTATATATAGGAAAAAGTGGTCACCCTGAATCTGAGGGAGCTTTATCTATTGATTCTAAACATATTCATTTAATTGAAACAAAAAAAGATATTGATAACTTAAATCCAAATTTAGTTTATGTTATAACAAATCAAACTACAATGTCTCTATATGATGTATATGATTTATGCGAATATGCTAAAACTGTACTTAAAAATATAACTATTGCTAAAGAAACATGCCAAGCAACAACAATCAGACAAGAAGCTATTGCTAAAATCAATGATGATGTAGATGTTGTCTTCATTGTCGGTGATCCTCATTCTAATAATACCCAAAAGTTAGCAAGTATATCTTCTAACAAAGCTAATAAAACTACTTATATGATTGAGAGTGTAGATGATATTACTTTAGAAATGTTAAAAGATAAAAAAGTTGCAGCAGTTAGTTCTGGAGCATCCACTCCAACTTATTTAACAAATCAAGTAATCAACTATTTAAAACAATTTAACTATCATGATACTTCAACATATATTAAACCAAATATAGATTTAAATAAAATTCTATAAATCCCCATTAATAGGGGATTTTTAATTTAAAAAATAAAAACTAATTATCCAGATAAAAATCAATAAGTTATCATAACAATAAAAGACAGCAATTAAACTGTCTAATATATATAATAGTCTTTTAAATTTGAAGTAATAACATCCACATCTTTATCTTTCAATAAATCTTTCACCTTATTTTCCATTATTACCTCAATGTGATGTGGTACATCAATTAACACAATGTTATGATCATAAGCATATTTTGCATGACGATGCTTACTATCACCTGTAATATAAGCATCTACTTTGCCAGCTAAATATTCTAAATCATCACTACCACTACCACCACAAATAGCAATAGTTTTAATTATTTTTTCTTTACCTGCATATTTAACAGGTAGATTAAATATATTTTTAATTCTATCTACTAGTTCACTAGTTAAACAAGGCTTATTTAAAACAGCCTGCTTTCCAACCTGAATATCATCATAACACTTTACATCATGAACATCTAATTCATTAATTAACCAGTCATTCATTGAAATACCATTTTTACCTTGGTCTAAACATGTATGCAAACTATAAACAACTATATTATTTATTATTGACAATTTAACAAACTTGCCATGATGATTATCAAAACTTAAATTATCAATCTTTTCTAATAAAAAAGGATGATGTGTTATTAACATCTGACAATCCTTTTCTATAGCTAGTTGTAAACTTTGTAAATCTGCATTTAACGAAACCATGACACGATTTATTTCTTGATTTACATCTCCAATTTGCATACCACACTTATCCCATGGCTGCTGTAAATTTAAAGGAAAATATTTTTCTAAATAATTAATTATTTCATAAGCTTTCATGTAGTACCTCTTTGATCATTTTCATTTTAGCATTTATTTCATGATAACGTGGATGATCCTGGGATAATGTATTTTGAATTTTTTTATATACAAAATATTGTTTTTTCCATTTTTCTTTAAATAATGGTGTTTGATTATTAATCAAAATCGGACCAAATTCTTCATCTCTTTGACTATAAGTAACAGCTTTATTTTTCCTAGCTGTAACAACCATTACTTCATATATATGCCCACTATCTTTGACCATCTGTTCATCAATTATGATCCAGTCATTAGCAAATAAATATTTTCTTAAATGATCATTATTAGTATTAGCTTGTAAAAACATCACTTCGATATTTCTTAAATATTCACGATGCTCATCAAGTATTTCACAAATTAAATATGCTCCCATTCCTGCAATACTAATCATATCAACTTGACGCTTTAAAATAGGATTTAATCCACTCCCTAATAATGGAAAAACCTGATTATCTAACTTATATTGTTTTATCGTTTCTTTAGAAGAATCTAGTGGTCCTTTAGCTACATCACAAGCATATGCCTTTGTTATAACTTTATTTTCAACTAAATAACAAGGTAAATAGCCATGATCTGTTCCAATATCTGCTAAAATACTTCCTTGCTTATATTTTATGATTACATCTGCAATTAACTGTAATCTTTTTGATAGTTTCATCTAACGATCCAAGAAATCCTTTAACCTCTTTGAACGTGAAGGATGTTTTAATTTACGTAATGCTTTAGCTTCAATTTGACGAATTCTTTCCCTAGTTACACTAAATTCTTTACCTACTTCTTCTAATGTTCTAGTTCGTCCATCATCTAATCCAAATCTTAAACGTAATACTTTTTCTTCACGATCTGTAAGTTCTAATAAAACTTCATTTAACTCATCTTTAAGTAGTTCATTTGCAGCATAATCATCTGGAGACATTGCTCCTTCATCTTCAATAAAATCCCCTAAATGAGAATCATCTTCTTCACCAATTGGTGTTTCTAAAGAAACTGGTTCTAAAGAAATCTTTTGAATTTCACGAACCTTTTCAGGTGTCATCCCATCCATTTTTTCAGCAATCTCTTCAGCACTTGGTTCACGACCTAATTCTTGTATTAACTGACGTTGTATTCTAGTTAATTTATTAATTGTTTCTACCATATGTACAGGAATACGTATTGTTCTAGCCTGATCAGCAATAGCTCTAGTAATTGCCTGACGAATCCACCAGGTAGCATATGTTGAAAACTTAAATCCTTTAGTGTAATCAAATTTTTCAACCGCTTTGATCAACCCCATATTTCCTTCTTGAATCAAATCTAAAAATAACATTCCACGACCAACATATCTTTTTGCAATTGATACAACTAAACGTAAATTAGCAGCAGCAAGTTCCTTTTTAGCAATTTCATCACCTTCTAAGATTTTTTTAGCTAAATCAATCTCCTCATCATGTGATAATAACTCAACTCTACCAATCTCTTTAAGATACATCTTTACAGGATCATTGATTTTAACATTGCTACCTAATTGATTTTGATCCAATTCAGCATCAGCATCTGCAACTTGATACATATGAAGCGTATCTCCAGTCATCATATCGAAATCACCAGCAAAATCTAAATCAGGAGTATCATCATCTAAACCTAGATCATCATCTAAATCAAGGTCCATATCTAAGTCAGCTGGTACCCCAGTTAATAATAAATCATCTTCAACATCTAAATCATCTAATCCATCATCCGAAATAATAATATCATTATTCCCTATAAACTCTAATAATTCTTCTGCAAGCTCATCATTCAAATCATAATTAGACAAATAATTATCAATTTGATCCTGCGTTAGAATTCCATCACCCTTTTTGGCATCATTTAAAACTATTTTCTTTAAATCATCAAATGATACACCTACAACATTTTTCTTCTTCATACTTTACTCCTTATCTTTTAATGCTATGATTTCTTTTAATATCTGTGCTTTTTGTTTAGGATCAAATGTATCCTTTAAAGCTTTCATTAATTCTTCTACCTTAATTCTTACTGTCTTTTCTTTAATTATCTCAATATAATCTTCTATTGCTTTACTATCTTGTAACTCTGGTAACTCTAATTGCGAAATCTCTACTATATTTTTAACAAGATTTTCATCTTCAATACTACTAATCAAATCCGCAACCTCTAAAACTACTTCCTGACGATAATAATCAACTATATAAGAAGCAATAATACGATAAGTATCATTAAACATAAAACCTGCTTTTGCTTCATACATCATTGCGACATTTTTATCATTCATCATATAATATAATAGATCACGTTCCGCTCTTACATATTTATCAATTAAGCGAATACTTTTTTGATATGGAATATAATTACTTGGATTAACTTGTTCTATTTTAGAAACATTTTTATCGCTAACTAATCTTGTAATTGTTTCTTTTGAAAAACCTGATTTTTTTTCTAATTGTTGGATATAATAATCCTGATCAATTATATCACTGAGATTACTTATTTCTTTAGCAATCGTTTCTAAGTACTTTTTACGATCATCATAATTATCCATGTTAATCATTTCATAATAATAATTCATTTTAAAATCTAAAGATGAAAGCGGACTTTTAATTAATGATTCTAACTCATTTCCACCTTTTTTATCTAAAAATTCATCTGGATCTAAACTTTCTGGTAAATCAACAACTTTTATCGTAAAACCTTCATGTAATAAGATATCAATACTTTTAATTGTTGCATTTTTACCTGCTTTATCACCATCAAGACATAGATAAACTGTTTTACTGAGACGTTTTAATAGTGATATATGTCCTTTTGTTAAAGCAGTTCCCATAATTGCAACCGCATTTTTTATCCCTGCTTTATATAAAGCAATAACATCCATGAATCCTTCTGTAATAATTACAAAACCAGCCTGCCTTGTTTCTTCAATTACACGATGATAATTATATAATGTCTCTCCTTTTATAAATATATCAGATTCTGGAGAGTTCATATATTTAGATTCATTTTGACTTGGCTGATATATTCTTCCACTAAAACCAACAACACGTCCATTAGCATCGTGTAAAGGAAACATGATTCGATTACTAAAACGATCATAACCAGCATTTGATTCAATTACCAATCCTGATTCATACATTGACACTTTATTAAAATTCATTTTTTCAAATGCTTTTAATAAAATATTATTACTTGGTGCATAACCAATTTCAAACATATCAATAATTTCATCAGTTATTTTTCGTTTAGTTAAATATTCTTTTGCATCAATTGCTAATTTAGTATTCAAATAATGATTATATATTTTATTAGCTTCATCATGCATTTTATATAATGGTTCAAATTTTTGTTCAACAGGTTGAACTCTTTTTTCAAGATTGTATTCACTAATATCTATATTTCCCATTGAAGCAACCATTTTAACAGCTTCAATATAAGGAATCTTTAAATAATTTTTTAAAAATGTAAAAACATTTCCCCCGTTATGACAAACAAAACACATATAAATTTGTCTTTCAGGTGAAATAGACATCGAAGGATGACTATCATCATGAAATGGACAAAGAGAAACATAATTACGACCTTTTTTTTGTAAAGAAAGATAATTGCCAATGACATCAACAATATCAACACTCTGCCTAATCTCATTAATTTTTTCTGCTGATAACCTTGGCATTAATACTCCTCCCTATTAGAATGTAACCTTTTTATTAAGATAATTCACTAATTCATCAATTGGTAAACGAACTTGTTCCATTGTATCACGATCACGTACTGTAACTGCATTATCCTCTATTGTATCAAAATCTACAGTTATACAATATGGTGTTCCAATAGCATCTTGTCGACGATACCTTTTACCTATTTGTCCAGCAACATCATATTCACAACTAAAATGTTTAGCTAACATACTATAGATTTCAGTAGCTTTCTCACTTTGTTTTTTAGTTAATGGTAAAACAGCAACTTTATATGGTGCTAAAGCTGGATGTAATTTCATTACAATTCTAGTTTCCCCATCTTCTAATAATTCTTCTTCATAACTGTCACATAATACAGAAAGGAATAAACGATCTGCCCCAACAGATGGCTCAATTACATAAGGGATATATTTCTCATTAGTTGTTGGATCTAAATATTCTAATGATTTTTTTGAATGATTTTGATGTTGTGTCAAATCATAGTCTGTACGATCTGCAATCCCCCATAATTCACCCCAACCAAATGGGAAATTGTACTCAACATCACAAGTTCCCTTTGAATAGAATGATAATTCTTCTTTTTCATGATCTCTAAAACGTAAGTTTTCTTCTTTTAAACCTAAATCTTTTAAGAATTGTTTACAATATTCCTTCCAATATTCAAACCACTCTAAATCAGTATCTGGTTTACAGAAAAATTCTAATTCCATTTGTTCAAACTCACGCATTCTAAAAATAAAGTTCCCTGGTGTAATTTCATTCCTAAAAGCTTTACCAATCTGTCCAATACCAAAAGGAACTTTTTTACGTGTTGTTCTTTGAATATTTTTAAAATTCACAAAAATACCTTGTGCTGTTTCAGGACGTAAATATACTGTAGATTTAGCATCTTCAACAACTCCCATCTTAGTTTCAAACATTAATTTAAATTGTCTAACATCAGTAAAATTACTTTTACCACATTTTGGACAAACAATTTGATGATCTTCAATATATTTTACTGTTTCCTCACTAGTCCATCCTTCACTATGAACATTTGGATCATGATCTTCAATCAATTTATCAGCACGATGTCTAGTTTTACATTCTTTACAATCAATCAGTGGATCAGAAAATCCTCCAACATGTCCACTAGCTTCCCAAACTTTTGGATTCATAAATATCGCAGAATCTAAACCAACATTATATGGTGATTCTTGAATAAAACGTTTCCACCATAACTGTTTAATGTTGTTTTTCATTTCAACCCCTAAAGGTCCATAATCCCAAGTATTTGCTAAACCATCATAAATTTCTGATCCTTGATAAACAAATCCTGATGTCTTAGCATGATTTACTAATTTATCCATATCTTTATTTGCCATAACTTACTCCTTCATATGCCAGTTTTAGATGCATAAACAACGAAAGACTTGAACATAGTCAAGCCTAGTTTATTTATATACTCTATACTTAATTTATTTTTATACACTATATAAAATACCCTTATAGTGGTTGTCTGTCAACCAATCATAAGGGTACTAAATAAAAGTTCGCTCATTTAACCATTCTAAAATATCTTTATATACTTCTAGACGTTGGCAATCATGTAAAATATCTTGATGACTATTCTCATATAATTTTAATGAAAGATCCTTAACCCCTTTATCTAAAAGATTATCATATAACCATTTTGGTCCTTTTCCAAATCTACCAAAAGAATCTTTTAAACCTGAAACTATAAATACTGATAAATAATCAGGAATTTTCTTAATTGTTTCAGATAAAGTTACTTCTTTAATAAGCTTTAAAATATCATTATATGCCTGATTAGTATAAATAAAGTCTGTGAAAGGATCTTGATGATATAATTCCAATTCATTTAAATCAGATGTTATGTATGTTTCACATTTAACAATTGCTTTTTTAATTAATTTGGAACGATACATATTTCCTCTTAAAATAACTTCACCTTTTACAAATGCTTTACCAAGATTTATATGTCTTAGCTTTCCACATGTCCCCATAAACACACACCCTTGAACATAGTCTCCGTAGTTTGCTACATATTTACGTAAAACAATTGAACCAAGCTCATTACCAATCATAAAATATGGTAAATCAGGATATCTAGCAGCCATCATATTTCGAAGTCTTTGCATATCTTCAACTAAATTTTTTGTAGCATCTCCATCACCAAAATAACCTTGTTCATAATTATATAAAGACATTCCATGACCAGGAAAATCGCTAACAACAACAACAAAGCCATCATGAGCTAAATATTCAGCAAAACGCTGGTAACGCCCTAAGTGTTCACCCATAGCATGATGAATCTGAATAATTGCTTTATAACGAATCATTACAGTAGGAAGATAAACATCAAAATTCACATATGTTTTAGTAACAGACGTAAAAGTTTCACTAAATTTCATCGTTTTTTTCTCCACTTTTGATTATTATATTGATTGCTAGTCTTTCTTGGTTTTATTAAACATTTTTTACCAAAACCTATTAAATCTTTACGATTCGCTTTAATTAACGCTTCATAAACCAAATCATAATTTTTAGGATTACGATACTGGATCAATGCTCTTTGCATTGCTTTTTCTTTGGGTGATTTAGGGACATATACTTTTGACATATCCCGAGGATCTAATTCTGTATAATACATCGTTGTTGAAAGTGTTCCTGGAGTTGGATAAAAATCTTGAACTTGTTCAGGCTGATGATGAATATCTCGCAGATACTCTGCTAATTCAATAGCATCTTCCAATGTACACCCTGGATGAGATGACATTAAATATGGCACTAAAAACTGTTTTTTATTATATTCATTATTTAATTGATAATATTTATCAACAAATTTTTCATACAAACCTCTTCGTGGTTTACCCATTTTATCTAGAACCTGATTACTTATATGTTCAGGTGCAACCTTTAATTGTCCACTAATATGATTTTGAACTAATTCTCTAAAAAAACTATCATCTTTATCATACATTAGATAATCATATCTAATTCCCGAACGAACAAAAACCTTTTTAACATTAGGCAGCATTTTCAATTCATTTAATAATTCTTTATAATCTTGATGACTAACTTCTAAATTTTTACAAGGCTTAGGCCATAAACATTGCTTTGTTGGACAAGCACCATGAGTATTTTGCTTTTTACATGCTGAATGCCTAAAATTCGCAGTTGGTCCACCAACATCATGAATATAACCCTTGAACTCTGGATCCCAAACCATTTTTGATGCTTCAGCAATTATTGATTCATGAGAACGAGTTTGAACTATTCTACCTTGATGAAACGCTAAAGCACAAAAATTACATGAACCAAAACATCCCCTATTACTAATCAATGAAAACTTTACTTCATCAATAGCAGGAATATGTTTATGACTAGGATGATAAGTTCGCATATAATCTAATGAATATGCTCGATCAAATTCACGTTGAGTCAAAGGTCGATTAGGTCGATTTTGTACCACATACCAACCCTGATAAGGCTCAACTAATGTTTTAGCATTATAATGATCAGTATTTAAATACTGAATTTGAAAAGATTTTGCATAAGCTTCTTTGTCTTTACAAATATCTTCATAACTTGGTAACATAATTGGTTCATGAGCATCATCAAGATTCTTAGTTTTAAAAACTGTTCCATCTAAATAAGTTAAATATTTAATATCTAAGCCACTATCCAATGCTTCAGCTACCTCAATAATACTGTTTTCCCCCATACCATATAACAATAAATCAGCATTAGCATCAATAATAATCGATTTACGAACTTTATCATCCCAATAATCATAATGACCTAATCGCCTCAAACTAGCTTCAATCCCACCAATTATAATATTAGCATCTCGATACGCTTGACGTGCCATTTGACTATACACAATTACTGCCCGATCAGGACGCTTAAATCCCTCACTCCCTGGTGTATATAAATCTTTATGACGTCGTTTTTTAGCAACCGTATAATGATTAACCATTGAATCAATATTTCCTGATGAAATCAAAAATCCAAGTCTCGGTTTACCAAATTGTCTAAATTCCTCAACATTATGCCAATCAGGCTGTGCTAAAAAACACACTTTAAAACCATGACTTTCTAATGTACGACATATTATAGCCGCACCAAATGATGGATGATCTACATATCCATCTCCACAAATATATACAAAATCTGGTTGCTGCCAACCTCTTTCTTCCATTTCTTGACGATTTACAGGTAAAAAATCACTCACAGTTATCCCTCTTTCTTTATTAACTTATTATATACATAAAAACACAAAAAATAAATAAAATAGACAAAAGTTATTATAACTTTTGTCTATAATTTCACATTTAATTAATAAATTTAAAATACACTGTCAATCTTTTAAATTTATTTTTTCTTAAATCAATAACATAAAACAACTATAAACCATTAAATTGACGAATAAATTTTCTGCTTTGAAAAGTCATCCCTGTAAACTCATCAATATAAGCTTCCATAATCTCTATTAGTTTTATAATTACTGCTTCATCAAGATGAAGCCTATCAATATTTTCTAGTTTACACAAATTAATATAACGAAATCCTTTTAAAACATCTACCTCTAATTTAAGATCATATATTCCTATACACTCTTGGCAAACAAAACCACCACCATGAATAGAAATACCAGCAATGTAATCATGACGTCCACAGACTGTACATTGTTCTACCTCTAATGCTGAACCTGTAATTTCCATAATATAAGCATTAAACAATAGATAAACCAATTTGGGGTCATAACCAGCATCTAAATATTTCAATGCCAAAAATAAATTTTTGTAACTCAGTTCATCTGGATCGTTATCCTTAGTAAATTTATAAATAAACTCAATAAAATAACTTGCATAAGACTCTAACTCAATATCCTCTTTAATATGCCTAAAATAATCACATGAAGAAGCCTTAATTAAAGTCGATAATCCTATCCTTGGTACAAATGTATAATCCCCTAAAGTAATTGTTTGACAAGCAGGAGCATTTTTACTTTTCAATTTTTTAGCCCCTCTAGCAATTAAAGCAATCTTGCCATAATCTTTAGTATATATCCAGACTAACATATCATTTTCTTTATAAGCCTTATTTTTTAAAACAATTCCTTCAATACTTACTTCACCACTAATAGTCATCTTCGTTATAACCAAATTCTTTTAAATATTTTTGTTTATTACGCCAATTATTTTCAACTTTCACATACAGTTCTAAATGAACTGGTACCTGTAAAAAACGTTTCATTTCTCTTTGAGCATTTAACCTAATTTTTTTAATCATCGAACCTTGTTTACCAACAATGATTCCTTTTTGACTTTTACGGTCACAAACAATTGTAGCAATTATTTCTACTCCCTGATCATCTTCAAGCATTCTTTCAACAACAATTGCCACACTATGTGGTATCTCATCTCTTGTAAAATATAGGATCTTTTCTCTAATAAATTCAGCCATTACAAACCGTTCTGGATGATCTGTTAAATGATCTTTAGAATAATACATATTTCCTTCTTGTAAGTAATTTTTAATATTTTTTAATAATAGATCGACATTATCATCATTCTTAGCACTAATTGGAATAATCTCTTTAAATTCAAATAGTGACTGCCACTCTTGTAATTTTATAATCAATTCCTCTTTACTAACCATATCTATTTTATTTAAAACTAAAAATACTGGTCCATCTGCTTCTTTTAATCGTTCTATAATATATTTATCACCTCGCCCAATAGTTTCATTTGCTGGTGCTAAAAACAAAACTAAATCAACTCCATAAATACTATTTAAAGCAGTTGTATTCATAAAAGTTCCTAAACGATCTTGAGGTTTATGGATACCTGGTGTATCCATAAAAATAATTTGTGCTTCATCATCTGTATAAATTCCCTGAATTGTATTTCTTGTTGTTTGAGCAACATCTGACATAATTGCTAATTTTGTATCTAAGATACAATTTAATAATGTTGATTTACCTACATTAGGACGTCCAACTATACTTACAAACCCTGATTTAAATATCATAAATTTCCCTCTGTAAATGCCATTGGCAATAATTCTTTCATTGAAGTTATTATATATTTCTGATGATTCGCTAAAATGATTGGACATTTTTCAGGAATTAATTCACTTAAAACCTGTCGACATGCCCCACATGGTGAAACAACCATATTACAATCAGCAACAATTGCTAATTGTTTGATATCAGACTTTGTATACCCATTACAATATGCTCCATACACTGCATTTCTTTCTGCACACATCGTTGAACCATATGCAGCGTTTTCAATATTAGTTCCTAAAAAATATACACCATCATTCATTTCAACACATGCCCCAACTTTAAAATTAGAATATGGTGAATATGAGTTTTTAGCTGCATCAAAAGCTTTTTTTATTATCTCTTGATAATCCATTGTTACCTCCCTATCCCTAATGCTTCTAAAATTGATTTTTGTATTCTCAACATCTTTTCTTCATCATCTTTTTCTATATGATCATATCCTAACAAATGTAATAGACCATGAGTAAATAAAAAACACATTTCCCTTTTTAAACTATGTCCATATTCTTCTGCCTGCATTTTAGCATGATCAACAGAAATAAAAATATCACCAAGACTTCTTGGCATTCCTTTTACATAATATTGCTCACTATCTTCTAACGCAAAACTAATTACATCAGTTGAACGATCAATTTTACGATATTCATTATTAATATCATGAATTTTTTGATCATCAACTAAAATACATGATAATTCAAGACTTTCATCAATATTTAATTGTTTAGTAGCTTCTTCAATAATCGCTAAATAATCTTGTTGATAATCTTCTTTAAAACTTTCAACTTCATTGATTAATGCAAAATCTATCTCCATAATATTACCTCATTTATAAATTTTTCCATCTTTAATTATAGCACAGTCATAAAATTGATTCACTAGTTTTGTTTGATGAGCTACAATAACTACAATAATTTCCTTTCTATAATTATTAATATAATTTAAAATCTTATACATTTTATGATCATCAACATTACTAAGTGCCTCATCTAAAATCAATACCTCAGGTTTTAATAATAAAGCCCTTATAATCATCATTATTTGTCTCTGTCCAGAAGATAATGGTTTACCATCTATCTCAATCATCATTTCTAATTTATCAATAAAGTTCTCTAATCCAAATTCTCTTAATAATTTTTCTAATAATCTTTGATTATTATTTTTTAATAATAAATTAAACTTTAATGATTCTTGATAAAATATTGGTTCTTTATCTATATAAATAATCTTTCGATACAATGAACTAGAGTCAATTCTAGTTAAAGAAACTCCATTTATTAAAATATTCCCTTTAATCAAATCATCATGTTTCATCAATAATTTTAATAAAGTTGACTTTCCTGCTCCAGTATCTCCCTTTAACCACAAAGAACTATTAATTACTAAATCTAAATGTTCAATGATTGGTTCTTTATAACCATAACTATATGTTATATGATCAAACTTAATCTCTCTAATATGTCCTTTTATTTTTAACTTTCGTCCACTTTTATCTGGAATAACCTCTTTATAACGCTCATATAAAATTTTCACCTCATCTTTTTCAAAAACCAAAGCAATAAAATTAAATAAAGGTTCAATTAAATATGTTGTTAACATATAAAAAAACACAATATCACCAACATTGATTTTTCCTTGTTTATAATAATAACAAGCAACCAAGACCACCAAAAAGGATAACCCTTGAATTAATATTTCACTAACAACATTTAAACTATTTAAGTTTTTATCACGCCAGTAAACATTTAAATTATACTCATCAAATAAAAAGTTTATTTTTTCCTTTGTAAACTGTTTTAAAAAAAACTGATGACTATTATAAAAATTCTTTAAATACTCTAAATATCCCTGATTCATTTCTTCTTGACTACTAATAATTTTTTTATTTAACTCATTTAATTTCTTCATCCCATTTAATACTACTAAAGCAATTATACTTAAAATAACAATTACACTTAACCCTATCTGAAATGAAAATATTAATAGAGCCATAATTATTCCTAACATTAAAATTAAATCCATAAATACAACAAGATAAAAATGAATAAAAAAATTACTCAAAGAATACAAATTTTGTACTTTAGTTAATAACACTCCTTCTTGATTACAATTAAAATATTTAAATGGTAAATACAACATATGAATAACTGTTTTATTTACATATTCATAGTTCAATTTTTTTTGAATCTCAATCTCTAAATTTTTACGTTGATAATTTAAAAGTACCCTAACCCCTGCAATAAAAATAAAAACTGCATTAAAACCTATTATAAAATAATAATTTACTTCATCAATCGTATTAATTAGGATTTGAAAATAAAAAGAACTAATAATACTACACATGGATATAAACAAAGCTTTAGATAAAAGTTTTACAATATATCGGTAATTGGACTTTAAATGCTGAATTATAAATTCTCTAAAACTTATCTCTTTTTGTTCTTTTTTAACCATATATCTTCCCACATGATTAATACAAACACAAACACCGCTAAAAACACTTTCCACTTCTTCATAACTAAGTTTAGTTAAGCCCTTTGCAGGATCACCGATAATTAAATATTTTTTAGTTATTTGATACAACACTACAAAATGTGTCATATTATCTCTAACAACATGAATTATACATGGTAATCTTGCTTCATCTAATAAAATATTAAAATCACATTGATAAGCTTTAACATCAAAATGATATGATTGTAAACAGCGAACTAAACCATAAACACTTATACCTTCACTCGTTAAGCGACACCTTTCTTTAATTTCTTTAATTTTTATATCAAGATGATGATATTTTAAAATCATTTTAATACAATATGCACCACAACTATAATTATTATCTTGTTTATATATTGGATATTTATACATATAAAAAACCTCCTATTATTATTTACTCTCTTAATAAGAAGTTTTCTTTTTTAAGATAAAAGAATGTTAAGATTTTCTATATCTTATCATAAATTTTCATAAGTATAAAAAACCTCTATTTATCAGTACTCACGCTAGTTTTATTATTGGTTTGATACTCTTCAAAATACGGTATATATCGGCATAGCTTCTCACTGAATCATAGTAAAAGTATGGTAAATCTCCTATAATATATAAATCTGTATATCACGTCTGATTTCTTTATGTGAAGTCTGGGTTAGAAAGCTTACAAGACAATGTGGTAATATTTCATAACCTAAATGAAATCAACTGCTAAGATAAGAGTGCTATGGAAAATGTAATATAAATCATTGTAAGAATCGTTACTCTGAAAAGGCGAAACCAGGTTGAAACACCTTGATCAAAAAAATATGGAATCAAGCAATAGCCAACTGTTAAACTAAAGTGAATAGATATAGCACAAAGTCATTTAGACTTCGCCCATCTTAGCTATATTATTTTTATGTAGATACAATCCTTTATGCTTAACTTTAATTAACCCCAAAGTTTTTATTTTTAAAGCTACTACATATATTCTTATACTAATAACTGCTTAAGTTTTAAATAAAAAAACTATGACACTAATCTTATTACTGTGATTTATTATCATAGTTTTTTACATTTCAAACATATTTCTTACTTTTCGATCTTTACGAATTGCTTTTTTTGCAGACTTTAGAATGTCAACTAGTAACCTTATCTCGTATTCATCACAATCACTAAACAATTCTTTTGCCTCTATCTCAAATATCACTTTTACATTCAATACATTGTCACATAGAAGAGCATCTACAGAAACAGAAAGTGCATTTGCAATCGCAATTAAAGTTGACAAACTAACTTTAGTTTTTCCTGTTTCAATATTACTCATATGTGCTGGTGTTACATCAACTATATATGAAACAACTTCTTGAGTCATACCTTTTTTAATCCTTGCGATTTTTATCCTTTGACCGATTGCTTGATAGTCTATCTCCACTATTCCTACTCTCCTTTCCATATTTTATATTGTAACCATTGAATAAAAGTATTATAACTATCTACATAAATGATTATTGCACACAGTATATTTTTGCTATTTTTTTCACATCCTATTCGGATTAGTCATAAATAATAAAAAAGAACGTAATTATACGTTCCTCAAATTATATTTATTATTTACTAATTTTTTTATATTGCAATCTATTAAAAGAAAAAATCATAAATATTTATTTAATATTATTAAGCACAAACGAGAAAACTAAATATCACTAAGCAATTTATCATTCACTAAATCATCTGTTTAATGTTATACAATCAATTATCCATAAATAATTAACAAAATTATAGCTACCACTATATATCAATATTTTTCAAACTAAAACATTTTTATCTAATTTTCTTTAAATCACTTATTAGGATGATTTCATCATGCTTTTTTCTTTCATTATAACGAGAAATAGTTTTATCTATGGCTATTTGTGCCCCTTCTAAATCAGATGAAGCTAATATTAATGAATATTGAGTCATGTTAAATTTTGAAAAAACATCATTTTTTCTCAAACTATTAGAAATAACATCTTTTAAAATATCAACCTCATTATTTATGCTCTTTTCATCTAAACTATTACTTGTATCAACAACAGTCAATAAAGCTAATATTCGTGCTTTCATCGAACATTTGGCTGAACGAGCATTTATTTGATATATATTTTTAAATACATCAAAATCACAATAAAAAGTATTTTCATCATTATCATTATTATCACTGACTAAACTTTTTTCCAATTCCTCTACATCTATTTGAATAGATGAAGTAGTATCTAAAAGCATCTTATAAATCTTCTTTAGTTTATGTGATACTTCAATACCATATTTACTATAATAATAGTCTACTACTTTATGATAAAACGATAATCCTAAATCAATTTTATTAGTTTTATAGTATGCATATAATTGTATTTGATATATACGCAGATCTTTTAATTTTAAACAATTTTGATGATTGCAAATCTTTAATATTTCCTCATATTTATTATGATTAGCTAAAACTAAAAGAGTATTTAAAATTGCTTCTAAACAATTTCTTGATAATGAGTTATTCATCTCCACTATCCATTCATTATAATTTAATTCTGGTAATATCTCACTATTATATTTATTTATCAAATCTAAACAAATCTCATATTTTTGATATGGATCATTTTTTTTTTCAACTTTATTACAAAGCTTTAATATATCCTCATAATCAACATTACAATCAACTTCTAGATTCCAAAAATAGCGGTGTCCTTTTGATTTTATACAATCAACATCTTCAAAAAATTGTTTCATTTCTTTTCTTGCACGATATACTAAATTCCTTAATGCCCCTTCAGGTTTATTAGAATTTCCACTTGGCCAAAGATGATCTATTAACTGTAAATTAGTAACACTCTTATTACGATTAATTATCAAAAAAACAATCAGCAAATCTACTTGAGAACTCCTTTTCTTTTCATATGGAAATTCAACTTTCCCATTAAATATTTTTAATCCACCTAATAACTTAACTTTTAATTTAACTCTTTTTTTCAAATAAATCACTTCCCTTTATATTATTTCTTTATAAAAGTATACTATATTTCAAATTACTGTGTTTGTATAAAAATATCCCAATTACATGTACTAAAAAATGATAAAGAAAATGCTTCTCCTTTTTAAAGAGCTCTATTCTAAACTGTAAGTTATCATTACCATAATTTTTCTTTAAATATTCAATTTATTCAAAATATTTTTCTTCAATACTATAACACTTTAAACTTAAATAACTATATCTTTTATTCATTAATTTAATAAATAAGAAAAAACTATATTAAAAACTAATATCACCAATGTCAATATTTCAATAATATTTTTAAAGCACTCAATATAATTACCAACTTTATCTTGAAATTTATCTAATAATTTTTAGACAAAATTTGATAACATATTATTTTTGATAAATATATCCTATTAATACAATTATTACATGTAATAATATAACAAAGCAAATAAAAATAACTATCCAAAACTCAATCTTCTAATCATTGTTTTCTTCACCAATAATATTAATTCTTTGATAAATACTAACATCATTACAATTTAGTTTGTAAAAATATACTTTTATTGCCAATTTTATACTAATTACTAGCAAAAGTTAAATTCATAATTACTCAAACATTATTATTAATAAATATATCAAGATTAATCTTCCTTTTTTATTAAAGTATACTCCTATATTCATCTTTTTTCTATTATTTCACAAATTAATTGCATAGCAATATAATTAATTCTTAGCATTTATACTATTATTAAAGCATAATCTCTGTTCATTTTTATTATTTCTTCTGTATCCAAAATAAGATATTTCACTATCAGTTATTAAACCATAATTATATTTTCTTTCACCTTTGAAGATATAAATTTTATCTATATTATTCTTTAAAAAACATCATGATATAACCATTATCTATATCTAAAACCAAAATATCAAACACACTAAATATAATATTTCATCAATAGTATAACTTTTCGATATTGTATACTTATTTAGATATTTTGATTATCATCCATATATCTTATCTTGATTTTTATTATACTTAAAAAATCACAAAGAAACAAATAAGTAATATATCAGTACTTGTATTATTCCTGAAATAAACATTATGTAAATAGGATTTAATTTTTTAACTCTTAACAAAAATAATGCACCTGCAAAAATAATTACTGACATTAACTGAAAATGTTTTAAATCAACATTACCATAAAAAAAACTATTTACTATAATTAATAAACCAGATCCACCAATCATTGCTACAACTGCAGGACGAATATATTTCAAAATATTTTGAATAATCGACATCTGTTGATATTTTAAATAAATATAAGCAATTATAGAGACAATAATACATGAAGGAATAATACAACCCATTGTAGCTGCTAATGCCCCAATAAAACCATTTATTTTTAAACCAACAAATGTTGCCGAATTGATTGCAATAGGACCTGGAGTAATTTGAGAAATAGTAATTAAATCACTAAATTCAACCATTGATAACCATTGATGCAGTTCCACAACCTGATGCTGGATCAATGGCATAGCTGCATACCCACCACCAAAACTAAAAGCTCCAATTTGAAGAAAACTAATAAATAACTTTAATAGAATCATTATCTTTTCCTCCAGAATTGTAATTTATTTTGAATAATTCCTATTATTCCACAACTTAAAATTACATATATTACACTAATATCATATATATATGTAACAACAAATGCTAAAACCATTACAATTATTGGTAAAATTTCATTTTCCTTAATTATACCAACAGCCATATCATAAGTTACAGAAGCAATTATTGCGCCAACTCCTGCCTGCATTCCTGAAAGCATTAAGGCAAATAACTCATTATTTTTAAAAATTTCATAAAAAAATGAAACAAATGACAAAATAACAAAAGGTGGAATGATAGTTGCCAAAATCGATATAAGTGCCCCAAAAATACCAGCTAATTTAAATCCAATAACAATTGCTCCATTTATAGCAATTGCCCCTGGTGCTGATTGAGCAATTGCAATTAAATCTAACATCTCTTTTTCTTTAATCCAATCCAATTCGTCCACATACTTCTTTTTCATTAGAGTTATAATTACATAGCCCCCACCAAAAGTAAAAGCACTTAAATATAAATTTGTTATAAATAATTTTAATAGTAGTTTCTTATCCATTATATCACCATTCTTAGTTAATTAGTTATTTCAAATAAATAGGGTAGAGAAATAAATTAGTTTATTGCCCCTCCCATTGAACCGTACGTACGGGTCTCGTATACGGCTCTACATTTATATCGAAATTACAAACTCTTAAGATAGTAGTTAAGAGGATTGACTAAACCAGGTCTATCCCTTTTTTCTTTGCTTAGTACTTTTGGTGATAGTATAAAATTCACGACATCTAGTCCACTTCTTCTATACCACCCTAATCTTGTGTTTGCGCATTTATAGATTTCTTCGTCACTAAATTTACATTTGTATATGATATTCAATTTCATTAGATTTCTGTAAATTGTCATTGGTTTCTTCCACTGTTTGATAATGATACATCTTATCTTGTGGCGTAACCATTGTCCAAATTCATCTATGAAGTTCTTCATACTTCCTATCTTAAAATAGTTTATCCACCCTCTCACTATTTGATTGACTTTTATAAATGTTATTGCGAGTGGTCTTGTTACTGCTTGTTTTCTTTTAAGATATTCTTGTATCTTTGAATATAAGCGTTTCTTTCTATCTTGAGTAGGTTGGCATCTCCATTCTTGACTATTCTTATAAAATGTAAATCCTAAGAATTGTCCTTTCATTGGTCGAACTACTTTTGTCTTTGTTGCACTAACTTTCAAGAATAGTTTTCTTTCTAACCACGATGTCACTGACTTCATTACTC
>OFHM01000171.1_pt1 | contig 62159 bp, 64 predicted proteins | sample 1521311 | NCBI WGS metagenome assembly OFHM01 (sample SAMEA3504083, study PRJEB24116) | mouse gut metagenome | biome: mouse gut; feature: mouse-associated habitat; material: faeces | place: Denmark | collected 2011 | reverse complement strand
AATGAGGTCTTTAAACATAAAGAACCTGCCATCTTTAGATGTGCAGAGTAGTCAGTAATGGAATTAAATTAGATCTTGATAAAAATTTATGTACATTTAATAAATTTGAATGCAAATTTATCCTAAAAAAGTATAATACTTATCTTAAAGAATGTTTAGAAAAAGATAAGTCTAATATAAAATATTGTAGATTAATAAGAGAACCTTTCAATAATGGATATAGATATTATGTTCAATTAGTTATAGATAGTACTCCTATATTAAAATTTTCCAAAGGGAAAGGAATAACTGGAATAGATCCTGGAGTTAGTTCTATTGCTGTAACAACAGATTCTAGTTGTATGTTAGAAGACTTAGCTCCTAATATAGAAGAACATAATAAAAGAATAGTAGAAATCCAGAAAAAGATGGAAAGAAGTCGTAAAGAAACTAATCCTAATAACTATAATTCAGATGGGACTATTAAGAAAGGTTCTAAATTTAAGAAAACAAAAAATTATAAACATTTAAACAAAATCTTTAAAACTCTTCATAGAAAAAGAAAATGCTATATTAAACAAAATCAGGAAAGATTAGCAAATAAAATTATTAAAGAAAGCAATACTATTTTTTATGAAGAAATGGACTTTAAAGCATTAGGAAAAAGATCTAAAAAAACAGAAAAAAGAGATACAGTATCTACAGTTACTACTAAATCTGGAGAAACTAAAAAGATAAAAAAATTTAAAAGAAAAAAGAGATTTGGAAAAACACTTTTAAATAAAGCTCCAAGTCAATTTTTAACTATTTTAATTTTAAAGTGTGCTTTTTATGAGGTAGACATATTTCCTATAGATACTAAAAATTTTAAAGCAAGTCAATATAATCATATATTTGATGAATATAGAAAAAAAGAATTAAACGAAAGATGGAATATTTTATATAATAGTGATTTTGAACCAATATTAATTCAAAGAGACCTTTATAGCTCTTTTCTTATAAAAAATACTAATGAAGAATTAAATCATCCTGATAGAGAGAAATGTTTAAAGAGTTTTAATAATTTTATAGATTTACATAATAAATGTATAGAAGAAGTATTAAAAACAAACCATAATAGATTAAGTTGTTTTGGGTTTTAAGGAAAAACAAAAAATAAATATATAAAATGAACGAATAAACAAAACATAAATCAAAAGAATTAAAAAAATAGGAGATTATAAAATAATCTCCTAAAGGTTTTCGGCTAGACCTTGTACTTAGCAAGTAAGCTATGTCTAGTAATAGATATTAACTGAACGCATGTCAAAATCTGACCAATACCATTATTAATAGTTCAGTATACTGAATGCAATAATGGCAAATCAGACAGGTTGTTTAATGCGAACTAAATCCAGTTGGCTTTAGACAACTGGTAGTTCAATATCTCTTTATATTCTTTATATTTTTCCATATCATTTGAAGTAGATACTACTTTATAACCTAAAAGTTCAAGATAAACTCCCAGCACACTTCTGTGACATAAAAATTCATTTTGACAAAAGCATCCTAAAAATATGTTTTTGTTTTTGTCAAAAGAAATTGGAGTGTCTTTTATGTCTTTCATATACCAGGGAATATATACACTTTTAAATTTATCGCTGGTCCATCTAAAAGCATTCTTTTCTTTTAGGTAATAATTGTAAAGCTCATTTGATGGGGAGAGGTCTGGAATGTTTTTAAGCCATGTTTTATTCTTTACATTTCTTACTATTCCGTAAACCTCATCAACTTTAATAATTTCTTCATTATAAAGAGAAATTTTTGTGTCTATTTCTCCTATATTTCCAATAATAATCATATATTCCTTTTCTCCTTTCTTTGTAACTATATTAATATTATTTTATCACTTTTAAAGTCGCTTTTGTATGTTCTCTCTCAAAATATTTTTTAACTTCTTCCTCATTTAATTCTTTTATATTTTCATCTTTTTTAACTTTTTTTTGCTGCATTGTTATATCATCAATAGTTACATAGATAATGTAGTTATTATAATTTAACATTATTTTTTCTATTTCTTCGCCATTTGTTACCAGCCCTACAGTCGTTTTAATATCATATAAATTATTTATTTGAACTGGTATTTTTATATAATTAAAATTTTTAGTTATAAATCTTTTTTCTTTTTTTAAGCCGTAGCTTTCTGGAATAGTATATTCATATTTTAAGTTTTCTTGTAATGATTTTAAATATGTATAAAAGTCCCCTGTTTTGTCTTCTTTTTCGATAAATTTTTCAAATTCATCTCTTTTTGCTGTTTCTTTTTTCATATTATTAATCATTATTTCTTTAGGGATTATTCTTGATTTTATAAATATATATCCCATAATTAAAAATATTATTGCTAAAAGGAGTATTCTTTCTTTAGGGCTTCCTATAATAAATAAAAAAATAGCTCCAGATATTGCAATTATACCAGCTAATATATCTAAGATAATATTAAATGCTGGTTTGGATAGCTTTACTATGGAGCATACGCTCTTTTGTATTTTTTCTTTCACGATTAACATTCCTTTCTTTTTTATTATAAAAAGTATAACATTAGTTTTTGTTTTTAACAACTAACTTTTATATTTTCTTTTTATGTTATTTATATGTTTTTGCTTAGTGGTATTTGATACATTTGATAATTTTTTCTTTGCTGCTAGCAGCGAGGTATTCTTTCTTACCAAATTTAACAATAAAAAAAGCATCCACCAAGGACGCTTTAGTTGCCTACTTCGTGATTTCTCACACTCATTCTTCGGACTTCGGGGTTAACCGCAGGTCTTCCTTAACCTCCTTGGAAAAGGACAACAGCCCAACGCTTACAGCGCAAGGATGTGTTCCAACGTCTTTTCACAGACGGTGGCCCAATCCTCATGCTTGTCGCACATGTCCTCGAAAAAATCGTCATGAGAACAAACTGTTCCCACGCGACCAGCAGCAACTGCTTTTTCAAGCAGAGCTCTGTTAATCTCGAGTTCACGAGCGGCATAAGCATCAGCATCCCATTCCTCGAGCCGCTTTTCAGCAGTCTCGATGAAAAAGACACCAGGGCTATTGATGAAATACCAAAACTTCATCATGCCTTCTCCTCCTTTCTTTTTATTTTATATGATTTATGTAAACAGCCTGGGTGGCTGGATTTTTATACCCTTATTACTTCTTTATTACGTTATTACATACTTAAATTATATCACAAATATTTTATAAAACAATAGTTCTAAAAACACATACTGCTGTAAGGTGGTTTTGTGTTTAAGACTACTATATTTATTCTATTTTTTATTGAAATTTTAATGGTTTAATGGTATAATTATGCTATATATAAAATAAAAGGAGGTATTGTATGAAAATATCCGAGATTAGTGATTTACTTAGAAATTCAAATTATATTCCAACAAAAGCTATTACATATGCTGTATCTGGTTGTATAAATGATAATTTTCCACTTCTTATTGAAGGAGACCCAGGTGTTGGGAAAACTAGCCTTGCCAAGGCTGTAGCTAGTATGTTAAATCTTCCTATTTATAGGGTTCAGTTTTATGAGGGGCTTAGTGCTGATAAAATTCTTTTTGATTATGATTACCAAAAACAACTTCTTACTATAGAATCCATTAAAAGTGCTCTTGAAGGAGAACTTAAGGGGAAAAGTATTGATGAGGCTATTAATATTGCTAAAGATATTAATTTTTATGGGAAAGACTTTCTTATTAAACGTCCTATATTAAAATCTATTGACGGGACTGAAAGATGTGTTCTTCTTCTTGATGAGGTAGATAAGTCATCAGAAGAAATTGAATATACTTTACTTGAAATGCTTGATGAGTTTAGTATTACTATTCCTCAATTTGGAACTATTAAATGCCCACCTGAGCTTAAACCTATTGTATTTTTAACGTCAAATAATTATAGAGAGCTTTCTGATGCTTTAAAAAGAAGGTGTAATTATCTTTTTATTAAAAGAAAAACTAAAGAAGAAATTATGGAAATTCTTAGACTTAAGGCTAATGTTTCTGAAAGTATTGCTAGAGGCGTGTCTAATTGTATGGAGAAAATCCAAAAACTTGGATTAAAACAAGAACCATCTATTGCTGAGGCAATTGATTGGGCAATGTATTTACAAAATAATTTTGATGAGACAAACAAAGATGATATTGATTACTCTATATGCGTTCTTGCTAAAAATAAAGAAGATACAGAAATTATTAAAAAGTCTGGAATTCTTAAAGACATAATTTCATTATAATGGTTATGCAATTTTTAGAAGCGAGGTGATTTTTTTGGTAATTGATTATATTGTTGATTTTTCTCAGTATTTAAATGATAGAGATTTTAATATTTCTAATGATAAAATTTCTTGGTTTTTTGAAATGATGGCTGAGGAAGAAATTGATTTTACAAATGAAGATGATATTCTTGAACTTATGAAAATTGTTTTTTGCTCTAAAAGATCACATGTTGAACTTTTACCATCTTATTTTAAGGATTATTTTAATAAAAGAGAACAATTTTTAAATGTATCTAAGATGGAAGCTAAACAAAAAGAGTCAAAAAATAAGCTTATCGAAATAACAAATTCTAAAAGATCAAGAATTGATGATATAAAAAAAGAAATAGAACAAGTTTCCTTACATGTGCAACAGGAAAATAATGATTTAGAAAGATTACTTACTAAAGAAGAAGAAAAGTTTGTAAATGAAAACATAGGTGCTATTAAAAAAATAAAGCTAAAAAATAAAAAAGGAATGAATTTTATTAATGATTGTATTATTAATAATATGGGAGAAGCTTTTAGTGAATATTCTAGTAACTTTTTAAGTGATTTGGCAAACGAATTTGTTAAACTTAGTGAAAAAGCACTTTCTAAATCTGATATAGCTACATTTAGTATATATCAAAAGGTTTTTAATATAATTAAAAGACTTTCTAAAGTTTTAGCAAAACAAAATAAGATAACTCAGGGAAAAATAAAGGTAGCTACTAAACATCTTGAAAAAGAAATATCTGATATTGAAGATGAAATTGCTAAAGAAGAAAAGAAACATAGAGAAATTCAAAGAGAACTTGATTCTTTGATGTCAAAAATAAATGATGATATGAAGATTGTAGAAAAAGAAACTCCTCTTAATCATAGAGATGTTTTTATTGGTAAAAATGCAGTTCAAATTATAGGGGATAATATCCCTGATTGTATTCAAACTGATTTCAAAAAGCTTGGGGCTAGTGACCTTCATACTATTTATTATTATATAAAAAGAAATCTTTTAAAGTTTAAAACTAGGATGACTAGAAATATTAATACTAAAGAAAAAAGAAAAATTGATATTAAAGAAACAATACAAAATGCTTGTAAGACAGGTGGGCTTCCTATTAATATTTGTTATGAAAAGCCTAAAATTAATAAGACTAAACTAGTTTTAGTATTGGATGTTTCTGGCTCTTGTAAAGAAGCTTCTGAAATGATGCTTACTTTTATGTATTCATTACAATCAGTTTTCCCTGGTGGATGTAAGACTTTTGCTTTTGTAGATTCTTTATATAATATATCTGAAATTATGAAAGCGTCTGATATTAATGAATCTATTAAAGATGTTTTGGATACTATCCCAAGAAAAGGTGTTTATTCTAATTATTTTAAACCACTTCGTTCTTTATGGGTTAATAATAAACAAGAAATTACATCTGATAGTATTGTTATTTTTATGGGTGATGCTAGAAATAATGCTAATGATCCTGGGCTGGAATATGTTAAAAATATCGCTAGAAGAGCGAAAAAGGCTTATTGGCTTAATACAGAACCTTTTGATAAATGGGGTTATAAGGATTCTTTGGCTTTTGAATATGCTAAGTTCTTTAAAATGTATGAAGTTCTTAATGCATCTGACCTTATTGGTTTTATTAATTTAATATAAGGGGGTGGCTTTTTTGGATGGCGTTATCGTTAAAATAGATAAGAAGGATAAGTCTTATTCTTTGCTTCTTGATTATATTAGGGAAGAACTTAATTTTCCAAAGCTTAAATCTTTTGAGCTTTTTGATGCTCCTGATATCTTTTATGTTATTGCTAAAAAAGAAGGATGTACTGAAAGACATAGATTTGAATTAGAGAATTTTACTACTAAACTTAAAAATCAATTTCTTAGTCTTTATGAAAAGTATTTATCAGATCCTAGATATAAAAGTAATTTTTGGAATGCTTTTGTTAATGATAAATTTGATTTTATAAGAGAAGAAATATATTTGTATTTCAAAAATATTTTTCCAGAGGCCAATTTTAATCTTTTAGATAAAAATATACTTAATGTTACTTTTAATGAGGATTTAAATATAGAAGATATTTCAGTTCAAGTAAATCCAAAACAAGTAAATTTACATTCTGAAAATCTTCTCCAAAAGATTATTGATAATTATATCGAAAATATTACAGATATTGTTACTAAAAAAGTAAAAAGCTTAAATGATACTTCTAAGCAAAGAGCTAAGACTTGTGCTATTAATAATTGTATTAATGATGTTTTAGAAATTGTAAATAAAAAGAAAATCTTTAGAGATTGGACTCTTTTTTCTAATTTTATTGTTTCTAAAGATAATCAGTTTAAAGAAAATTTTAACTTAACAAAAATTATTGATAGTTCTGCTTTTAAGAAACAAGAATATTTTTTATATAAAAAACTTGGAATTAAAGAATTTAGATTTTCTTATACTGGGGATTATATTGATTTTTTAGTTAAAAAAGTAATCGAGCATTTTAAAGATAAAAGTATTTACAGAATACATGACTTGTCTCATATAAATGCAGTAAATGATATTTATGAAAAATATAATAATTCTGTGAATTTACTCCTTTTTGGATGTGATAAGTCTGATGTAGCTAAAGTAAAATATTTTGTAACTTTTCCTGATGTAGATACTGTATTTGTTAATGGTGAGCTTTTGGAGGGATATTTAAATAATAATTATGGTAAATACGCACTTCATGTAAACTTTAGTGATAATTATGAAAAGGTATCTCAGTCTTTTAAATATAAAAAAGCATCTTCATGTATGGAGTATTTCTATGAGTTACTTAATAAATATAACCTAAAAATTGATTTTAAATATGGAGATGGACTTCTTTTTGGAGATACTTTTATATTGGCAACATATGCTGGGATTTGTAAGGGGTTTTTACTTAATATGCCTTATTATAAAGACTCTGTTTTAGATTGGAAGAAAAAAATAAAAGAGTATTTTTCTATGATAGAAGAAAATCTAAAAAATGAGTATAATAATAAGCTTGAAAAAGCGTTATTCAATTACCCTTTATTTTTTGGAATGTATTTACCAAGAGCTATTGCAGAAGTTATACAAAAAAATCCTAAATACATAACCGAAAATGTAATTGCGTCAATTCTTCGCAATTCATCAGATAGGTTTAGTTTTAATATTTCTTATACTAAAGATTGTGGCAAGTTTAAACTATTTAAGGCTTTAGAAATAAAAGATGTTTTAGAAAAAATGGTTGATAGCGAGCTTATTACAAAACAACAAAAAATAGGTGATTTTGGAGCTTATTATATATATCACACTGGGAAAGATATTGATATTTTAAGTTATAAATATAATCTTAGCCTTAAGGAAATATTTTCTAAACTTAAAAAGAATTTTAGCGAATTTCTTACTGATGATGAATGTTTTACTATTTTTGAATACTTTAAATCTAAACATACACATACTCTAAATGATTATCTTTATTTAGTAAAATTAATAGAAAATAAAGGTTTTTTATGTTTTTATAGAGATGAAGTTATTTTATCTTTTAAGGATTGTCCACTAGAGATTGTTGAACTTATTAAGATGAAATATAAAACTGAAACTGATACTGAGATTAAAAAAACTTATAGATTAATTTCTAAAATGGTGTAACTGCATACAATAAACAGAAAGGCGGTGATTATTTGGATGATTTTATTATTGTTTCGATTAGCAAAGACTTAAAGAAAAGCTATCCTGATTTAATTAAATATATTTTTAAACAGGCTGAACATGAACGTGTTGAGGCTTTTGGCTTTTTAGATAATCCTAAAGTGTTTTTTCTTAAATATAACTATTTAGGACAAAGAAAATGGAAGCCTGTTAATCTTGATGATATTCCTATAATATTTCAGGAAGATATTGAGTGTTTGTTTGAAGATTGTCTTAGAAATGAAGCTTATGCTAACAGATTTTTAATGCAATTTGTTGAGGACAATTTTGCTGTTTTAAATGATGAAATTTATTCTTATTATAAAGAAGTTTTTCCTCAAGCAGAAATTAAACTTATTGATAAGAAAAATATTTCTATTGAATTTAAGAATGATTTAGATTTTTTAAATTCAACAGAACAAATAAAACCAAAACTTAATGATAATTTAAATATTAAGTCTGTATTACATGATTATATCAGTGCTATTGATTCTAAAATTTTAAATAAAGTGGAATATTGGAATAATTCTATTTTTTCTAAAAGAGCACAGAAAAGTAAAGATCAGTTTGTAGATATGGTTATAGAAAAACTAAATAGAAGTCCAGACAGTGTTGGGTGGATTTTTAATATTAATGGCTTATATACATTAGATAGAAACTTCTTTTTAAGTATTAGTTATTATAATTATTTTGATTTTTCTAAATTTGTAAAAGAAAAGTTTATCATTAATGATTCTTTTGGTTTAACTGATTATAAGTTTTTGTATGTTGATGAGTATGTGAATGTTGCTTGTTTTGATATTTTTGAATTTGTAAAAACTCAAAAAATATTTTCAAAAAATATTAATGTTTTTAAAGATATACAAACTATTTATGATATTTATAATACAAATTTAATAAGATGTCTTCATGGAGCAAAAAATCATGATTTTGATTTAGAAGAATATGTTTTATTTCCAGACAATTCTTCTATATATATCAAAAGTTCTCTTTGTAATGGTAGTACTTATTCAGATGAGCTTTCGCCTAATTGTATTGTTTATACTGATGAATGTAACCGTGTTTTAGAAACTATTAATAATAATTGTTTTAAAGAAGTTAAAGAATTTTTATTTCACATCCTTGATAAATTTAATATGAATTTAGATTTTGTTCTTGGAAAGGGACTTTTATATGGAGAAACTGTTGTTTGTGTGACTGATAATAGTATTAAGAGACAACAAGATGTTTTGTTTTCAATGCCTCTTTTTAGTAAATCTCCATCTTTATGGAAAGATTGTCTAAGAAAAAACTTAATTAGGGTTAGAAAAGAGATGCAAGATCATTTTTTTGTTAATAGAGCGGCTTTTTTTAATGAGTTTGATGGGTTTGCAGGGATGTTTTTATCAGAAGAAATAATTTCGCTTCTTAGGCTTAATCCTCATCTTACTGAAAATACTATTTGTTTAGTTATTAAAACAAAAGAAAAAAGAGCAGAATACTGTTTAAATTATCCTGATAATTGTGGTAATTTTAATTTATTTTCTTCAAATGAAATAAAAGATGAAATTAAAAGATTAGTAGATGCTGGTGTTTTATATGCCACTCAAAAACTTGATGGTAGTTTTTTATATAATGTTTATGATGTGGATAGAGAAATTGCACTTCGTTTTCAAAAGCCCTATCCTGTATTTTTTAAAGAATCTTTTAAAAAATTACAAAAAGGAAAAGAGCTTACTGATAGGGAGTGTGAGGTTATTTTTAATGAAATTGTTAGAAAAGATAAGAAAGAAATAATTGATTTTATTCATTTATTGAATTTGAGTAAAAATAAAGGATTTTTATCTATTTATAAAGATGAATTTATTGAGGCTTTTTCTACTGTTCCTAGTGAGGTTACTAGTTTATTAGAAATGAAATTACAATCTGAAAATGATGTTTACATAAGAAATATTTATGGGCTTATTTTGAGGCTAGAGAAGATGTGTATTTTAGCAAATGATGATGAGATTATTTAAATAATTTTATTATTTTGTTTGAAGGAGGGATTTTTTTGTACGAAAAAAACATAGATGATATATTAGGTTTTTTAAATGAATATGAACATTTAAGAGGATATTTGGGTTCAAATAAAGTTCTTAGAAAGGATATAAAAAGTATTATTATTAGAAAAAATAATATTAAAATTACACTTATTGACGGAAAGCTTTGTTCTTTTAGTAATAAAAAATTTAAAAGAAATGTTAAAAAAGATTTTGATAAAATTTTAAAAAAATATAGTATAACAGAAGAAATGCCTATAAATGGAGCACTCGAGTTCTTTAATAAATATAGAAATGATATTTGTGATGGAGTAAAATCATATTTTAAAGATAATTTCGAGGATGAGTTTGTTTTGAATTTTAGAGAAACTGAAAAGGCTGTTGTTATAGGTATTAAATATAAGGAAAATATTCTTAATTATGACATTTCTTATGCCAATTTAAATGATCCTAAATGTAAAGATGGAGAAAATTTTTCAAGACCTAGGATAAAAACATTTATTATTTCTAAACTTTGTATTTTTATTAATAATATTATTGAAAAAAACTGGAATAAAGATGAAGAATTAAAAAAGCTTGAGAACAAAATATTTAAAAATATTATAAGTCTTTTAAATATTTCTTATAATGATAAATATGCTTTTCTTATAGAGGGTGATTTTGTAATTATTAAATATAATGACATAAAATATAATACTAATATAAGAATTCTTGATTTTATTAATATTGATAATTTATGTAAAGTTAATAAGTATCCTGATGAAACTGGTATCATTTATTATATTTATGAATTAACACTTAAAAATAATGAGTATTTTGATTTTATTTTTAATATTACCAATCAAGTTAAGAAACAATTAGATAAAGTAAAATTGTTAATTACATATAAGGATTATGATGAAATCAATGAAGTTATTGGGGAAAGTTTTAAACTTTATAGGGATAATGCGCTTATTATATTTAATGGAATTCAAAAAGCAAAGATAAAAAATAAAAAGGTTTATGCTTATTTTAATGATTTAGATACTATTTATATTGAAAATGAATTACAAACTATAAAATATAATTTAAAAACAAAAGATAAGATGTGTATTTATAGTGAACAGTATGAATCTTTATTAAAACTAATAAATAGCCAAGAGCATAGGGAGTGTTTTGATTTTTTTAAAGAAATGATTAATAGTAATTCTTATTCTTTTTCTTATCGAAAAGGAAAGGGTATTTTATTTGGTGATCTTGAGGTTAATATTACTGATAAGATTAGCGGTTATAATATTATAAAACAAATAAAAATTGCTCCTTATACTAATTCTGTTATTTTATGGAAAAGAGAAATTGTAAAATTATTTAAAGATTTAGATATTAGGTTTAAAAAGTATGATGAGGTATTAAGATTAGACTTTTTAGATAAAAACTCTAATATAAAAGATAATTTTTTAGTATTAGATATATTAGGACTTTTAAAACAAAATTCTTTGGCAAAAGATGATATTATAAATATATTTAAAGGAAGATGCAAAGTAGGAAATCTTAATTATGACAATTACTTTGGAAAGTATACATTATTAAGTGATGATGAAATTTTAAAAACTTTAGATATTTTAGAAAAGAAAAAAATAATTGAAAATTTTGATGGTAAGTTTATAATAAAAGACATTCATTATTATGACTATCTTAATATTAATATTTCTTCTTTAACACTTAAGTTAAATGATAAAATACAAAATGAAGAAATACTAACAGATACTGAGTCTCTCTATATGTTAAACAATATTCTTAAAAAACAAAGTTTAACTTTAAAAGATTATATAAATATATTTTCATTATTTAATAATATAAGATTTACATCAAGATATTTGACTGATATTTTATCTATTTTTAAACTTGCTCCTACGAGACTTAAAAATAAAGATGAGGCTGAGTCTTTAACTTCGTTTTTGAAGATGAATTTGTGTGCTGACATTGATATTAATAAAAAGAAAGTTATACAAAAAATTTTATATTCTGATAAAGAAAATTAGAGGCCCAAAGCCTCTAATTTTTTTCAAAATAATAGAATCCTTTATAAGTACTACCTAAAGCAGCAATCTCAAAATAGTAATATCCATCAAAAGAATCATCATCTAGAATTTTTTCATTTTCTTTTACCACTTTAAGTGGATGTTCTAAGGTTTTTAATCCTTTATACCAATACCAGCCTTCTCTTTTTACAAGATTTTTTAGAAGCTCATCTATGTTTTTAGCTTCATCTATTTCTTTTTGAAGCTTTTTAGTAATTTTTGCGAAAATAAAATTTCCAATATGAAGTTCACAATTTTTATACCATTTCTTAAATTCCTCATATTCTTTGCTTTTTAAATATTTTTCTTTTGTATCTAATTCCATATTTTCATGCTGTTTTTCACAAAAATGACCTAGATATAAAAATTCGTTTCCTTTCGCATCCAAGTATGAATATCCTGGTTTTAGGTCTTTTTCTTTAAGGTATTTATTTCGAGTTGTTATTTGTTTTATGGGATTATTGTCTTCATCAAAAATAGGATTTTCTTTATTTTGATGAGGATACCAATTAAGTTCTAAAAAGCCCACATTGCCATCTCCTGTAATTGTACCAAAGATATCTCCTGTCTTATCAATTGCGATAAATGGATTGATTTTTTCAGCATAAGATACTGGAGTTATTCTTAGGTCTAATACTTCCATTTTAAAATAATCTCCATTAAAAACATCTTTAATGCCTGATGTTGCAAGAAATATAGATTTGGTTTTGTGGAACTTGCCAGCTTTTGTAAGCGGAAGATAAGAAAAAATATCAATTCCTAATTTCTCATCTATAATATCTGTTGCTAGCTTGCAAAGTCTTTCAACTTTGTTTTTGTATTCATCTTTGTCAATTGGTTTATTCTTCTCATCTGTAAATTCTTCAAATGATTCTGATTCTGTTAACTCTAACATTTCCTTTTTCTTATAATTTAAGAAATCGATATCTAGAATTAATGTAAGATCTCCTTTTTTAAGTGTTTTAAGTGTCATGAAGTTTTTTCTCCTCTCTCTAAAAAATATATACTTGTGTATATAATTATATAGTTTTTTTCAGACATATATCAATACGTAGTTTCATTTTACTTCTGCAATTGCAATATAAGATACGATTTTTTTCCTATTAAAATCGAAAGAACTTGCCATATTACCAATTTTAGAACCTAATGGTACAAGTTTGGGAATATTGAAAAACATTTCTTTTTCAAGCCTATTTGCAGTTAGTCCTAAATACCATTCACTATCGATTTCTCCTTTTATAAATTTATTAAAGTTAGCATATTCATCATATTTATAAATTTCTCCTGTTGGAAATGTGATACTATCTGAACTAAACTCATATATTGCTAATGGTTTATAGGATTTGACTCTAATTCCCATACGTGTAGCATTACCATATTGTACTAAATCATTATAATACATAAAATCCCATAGTCTTACAGTGCATCTTATATTTTCATCAATAGTTTTTAAATATAGGTATGATTTATCTTGTGGTTCATGTATACCTTGCATATTATTTCCTTTCTATCGTTTATGTTATATACTATTATACCACATATAGGATATATTAGCAAGTTCAACTTGCTAATAGTGTTTTGTAATCAAACAAAAAACACCTAATTAAAGGTGTTTTTAAGGCGTATAGTGTGCTGTTAAACTGTTGTTCTGAGGCTATCTATTCTTTTTTGATTTGCCTCAAGCAGTTTAGCTTGCAGAGCATCTAGCTCTTCAAAAGTTTTAGAAATAGACAATTGAAGTTCATTAGTATCTGCAGTTTCTTTTTTGTTACAGAATTTTGTTAACATTTTTGCAATCATATCCTTTTCTCCTTTTGATACACTTACTTTTTACGAGTTCTTTTATTTAATTATACTATATTTAAATTTAAAATTAAATATTTAAGACAACAAAGTTTAAAAATATACACTTTTTTATACAAATATTTCGTATTATGTGTTAATATAATTAAGATAAATGATGTATCGCTTTAATACTTTTTATTAAAAATAAAAAAATAAAATAAAGTTATTGTATTTTTATAAAACAATTTTGTATTTTAAAAATAATATTTTTCGTTTAATATATAGGTGAAGGAGGATTTGATATGAAATTTTACGAATTACTTAAACAAAAAAGAAGAGAGAAAAACATAAGTCAAGAAAGGTTGGCTGAGATGATAGGTGTTTCTAAATCAACTATTTATAATTGGGAGAATCATATGCTTTGGATAATAATCTTGCTATTGGTGGGAAGTATTGGGTTTGTTTTCAAGGAGAAGGAAATCTTGATGATAATAGTATGAATGTTTATTATGATCATTTTCTAGAAGTTAAAAATAATATGCATCGAGATATTGGAACTGAAAAGGGTCTGATTGTTTATACATCAGGAGAAATTGGAGATCGTAATTCATATAAAAATATTGTAAAAATGCATGATATTCAAACTAGACTAGCAGAAGAGTCTGATATTATTATTGGTTCTAGTTTTGATTGGGATAGATTTATATCTGCAGAAGAAATTTATTATTCTGATGATTTTTCTACTTCTGTTTATGTAGATGATACAGGGAATAAACTTCCTTATGAAATAGCCCTTAGTAAAGCTTTAAAGATAACTAGTTATGAATATGATTTTTATAATGCTGGACAAAATAATCGAATTCATATGCTTTCTTGTACTCTTTCTCAAATAGGTAGAGACTGTGCAAAAAGTCTTGCTGGAAGTCTTGGTTTTTAGAAAATAAAAAACAGCTAATATTAGCTGTTTTTTTATTATGCGTAATATTTGGGAACCTTGTTAAAGGCAGCTACGATTTCTTCAAAACCAAGTTCTGTTAAAATCTTGCAAAGAATGTCATCTGCTTCAGCATGGGCATCTTCTGGATCGTCCTCCTCCTTTCAGATTTAAACTATATATTAATTATAGAATATATGAGGAATATAAGCAATTACGTCGCAGGTTTTTATATTATTCTATTTTATTAATATCAATATGATAATCTATTTTCCCTTCATCTTTTTTATAAGTTTTAACTGTTCCATATAAATTATAATATTTTCCAGTTTCTATATTTGATATATCTAATGCATTATCTTTGTTTAAGAATTGATGCATGTGATCACAAATATATTCATTTTCTTTATATATATCTTTAAATAATAATGATTTATCTGTAATATCAGCTAAAAATGCTCTTACTTTAATATCTTGTCCTAAATATTTTTCTAAAGATAATCGAGAAGGAATATATGCTTCTTCTTTTTTGATTGGTGGATTAAGTTCTTCATCATTATCCATCAAAAACTGATACAACTCTTCTCCTTTTTGAGTTAAGGCTAGTTTTCTATAAGCTTTGGGTTTTTGTGGTGGAGTTGGTGGTTTTGGCTCAGTTAAAGCTTTTTTATCATCGGAAAATTCGTAGATTTTCTTTAATTCTTCAAATCTTGTCATTGATTCTTGCCATGATTTTAGCTTCTCTTCATATTGTAATTTTTCTTTTTGGTATTCTTCATAATTTTCAAACTGATAGTATTCCATAAAGAATTTTTTGTTATAATTAAATAACTTTAAATTTGATTTTTTATTACAGTCTCCCCAAGAATTTGCTAAATATAAATAATTGTCTTTGATTTCATATTGTGGATAAGTATATTTTTCTGTACAAGATAGTATTTCTTTCCATGATACATTATTTTCTTTACTATAATCTTTATACGAAAAACATTTTTCATTAGATAAAACAAATACTTCATCATTATATGCTTCTATTATTTTTTGAATAGTAATAGGGTAAGATGCTTTTATGATTTTTGCGATGTCTTTATTATTTAATGTTCTGATAGATAAACTATTCAGACTATTTTTAAATAATATATCAGCTAAAATATTTGCAGGAATAATATTAATTTTTAATTTTAATGATTTTATTGTTTCTATTACTGTTTGTTCGTTTCCAAAAATATCTACTAATTCTTTTATGGATATGTTGGGATTAAAATCCTTTGAGAAATTTCCCGTTACTTTAATATTGCCTTCGCTGTAGTATTCTTCCAATCTTCCACTAAGAGTTATATCTGAGCTGTTATAACCTTTTTTTAGTTCTTCCTGAATTGCTTGCATCTTTATTAATTTGACCTCTTCTTTTGTAATATAAAAATTACTTATTGCCTCAGGTAGAAAATCTAGATTTTTTTCTTTTGATATCGATGGTGTTTCATTTGACAATGAATCCACAATAAAAGTTCTTATATTTTTTATAGTTTCATCAAATTCTTTAGATAACAGCTCTAGCACTTCATCTTTTATATCTGGAAGGTTTCTATTATTTTCCCAGTTGTATATAGTTGATTTAGAAACATTTATTATTTCTGATAACTTTTCTTGACTTATTCCTTTTTTTTCTCTTTCTTTTTTTATAAACTCTGAAAACTTCATTATGTAATTCTCCTTTCGTTTTTTCTTTTAGAATACATGAAAATATATGTTGTGTAAATAAGAATTTGTTTAAGTTTATTGTAATATTTTAATTAATATTGATATTAATATAATTGATATTTATGTTCTCATTTTTAAAAACATATTAATTCTTTTTATTCATTGATTTATGTGATTAATATATTAGATTTATTTTATTTAAACTATATTATACTAATATAAAAAATATTAATATTTACATTAATTTATTTGATATAATTATTTTTATTGTATTATTTTAAATTTTCTGTTATAATTATTGTAGTAAATTTTAGCGTATTTATATATTTTATATTATGATTTTAGAGAATAGGTTTTAACATTACTCTTAAAACAAATTTATAAGTAACTAAATATAGTATTTAAATATATTTAAAAGAAAATGTGGCAACATATATAAGGAATTAATATAGTATTTAAATAGAATAAAAGAAATTTGTAACAAATATTATTTATTTAAGGGTAATGTTTTACACAAAGCATAGATAAGATTCTATGCTTTGTTTTTTATACACATATATTACGTCTGATAGAGTTATTATTAATGTTTTATTTATATATTATATATGTATAATTCGGCATAATTAATTTTAAAAAGCTTTAACTAATATATATACTTGAGATGATTTTAAAACAGCTTAGGCCGTAAATTAACAATATTTTTAATTTTTCTAAAGTATGCCAAAATATAAGTATAAGTAAAATAACATAAATAAGAGAAAAGGAGGTGTGCAGCTAGGCTGCAAATATATGCAATTATTAAAGTCATTATTTTCTAAAAAAGAAGAGGTACATATTGAGGTTGATCCTGTACAAATAGGAGATGAAAGGATATCTTTAATACCTCTTAAAACTGTAATAGTTAGTTGTCTTGATCATAAATATAAGATTGAGAAAGAAATTATGATTCCTGCGTTTTCTAGCATTCGTGTTTGTTGTTTGTGTGGAGAATCTCTTTCAGGTTTTAGGGAAGCTTATTTATTAGCAGAACCTTCTGAAAAAATACTTATTTCTACTGATTTTCTGGACAAATGTTGTGTTGATAAATATTCGAAAATAAAATTTCAAAATAAATATTGGTGCTATATTGGATTTTATAATTTCAATAGCATGAATAATTATTGCGATAATTTATTTACACAAATAAAATCTATTTTTTCTGCTATATTTTTAACCTTTGAAGAAGAGGCTGTTAATGCTTTTAAAGTTGGGATTATTGATGTTTTTCTTAATATGATTAATCAGTTGAATGCTTGTAATGATATAACTGAAAAAGAGCATATTCTTAATGAGGTTTACGATTATTTAACTAAGCTATTTAATACGCTTGTGGAAATGGATGCTCAAAAACAAATTTTTGTAAAAGATGTTTTTGCTGCTTTAAGGTTAAAAGAAGAAACCGAAAATGCAAAAGAAGTAGCGAGAGTCCATTCTCAAAATTCGTTTTTACAAGAATTATCGGCTAGAAAAGAACTTCTTGAGTATTTTAATACTCCTTTACAAATATAAAAATAAGCTCCGCCTATCCTTTCGGATAAGTGGAGCTAAAATTTTAGCCTAACTGAATGCCATAGATATCTTTTATCCAGGTCTTTATTGTACTATCATAGCCTAAAAGACCATTCCAGTTGCAAACCATTGAAAAAATAACATCTTTTGGCATTTCGTTAATTTGATCATCTTTAGCGGTGTCGTACTTTTCTAAGCCCAGCCTCATTCGAATATCCTCCATAATAGATTCTGGATATTTGTTCGTAGGATTTTCCAGTCTATCTGAATGCTCTCTGATTATGGTGATTTTTTTAAGGATAGCATCTTCCTCAAAAAGCTCTTTGTCAGACAGCTTATCTAAGATATCCCAGTTCCAGCCGCTGTTTCCCTCGTCATACTCATCCAGGATCTCCATATACCTTTTTACTCTTTCTTGCCTCGTCATCTTTATTTTCCTCCTTTTTTAAAATTCCAACTCATAGTCATCGTCATCTTTTTCCAGCGCATCCATTCTTGCAAGCTGCTCTGAAAGCGATGCATAAAAAGATCTGGGAAGACTCCTCTGAACAGGCTGTGCTTCCTTCATAAGACCCATAGAATTAAGATCTGCTCTCGTAAATCCTATGGAAAGCAGCTCGTTTATGAAGCTCTGGGTAAGGCCACTTCTTTTTCTTGCAATGGCTAAAATAAGCTTTTTCAACTCACTCCAGGTGCAAATATGCCCCCAGAAGCCCATCGCTCTTAACTGGGAATCTGAAAGTCCAAACCGCCTCTTTAACTTTAATGCTAATGTTTCTACTGTCATAATTTTTTCCTCCTTTTTCTACTTTGGAACACTTACTGTTATTGTTATGTATATTCATTTTGTAATAATTATATCATTTTTTAAAATGTGATTCAAATATTGTTTTATTTGTTTTTAAACGACTTAAATATTTTATACATATATACAATATAAAAATAAAGTAATTTTAATGTCTATTATGTTCATTATATATGTATAATTCTCTATAATTGTTTTTAAATTCTCTTGATTGGTGTATATACTTGGGCTAAATTAAAAATGATTTAAAAATAAATTATATAAAAATAAGCTTTGCTTATTCTACATTTTTAAAATATATGTTCTAATTTTTTTAATATTTGTTTTATTAATAAGATTATTTCTAAATTTGGAAAACTTCTTAAGAAACAATTAAATAACATTTGTTTTTGTAGATATTGTTTTGGTTTATGCGATAATAAAAATAAAAAGGAGGAGCGTAGCTCTATAACTACGTTATTTTATGAAAATAAAAAAGATGTTTTTTGCATTAAATCTTATAGGCTTAGTTCTTTTTTCTTTACTTTCTAGCTCTTTAAATTCCATTATAAGAATCATAATAATTGGAGTTTTGGCTATAATTGCTTTCATTTTATTTTTTCAAATAACTCATCAAGAAAGAAAGCGAGTTTATGCTAAAATTAAAGATATTACACCAATAAGCCAAATCAATCCAGCCCAGTATATCTCAAAAGCTGGACCAGTTTGCGCTGGAAGTGACACCAGATATGAAGCCACATTTATCTTAAATGATGATACAACTATATCTTTATCAGTTTCTGGAAAGCAGGTATCAAAATTAGCTAAAGGAATGAGTGGAATTCTTACATATTATGATAATGTCTTTGTTAATTTTGAAACAAAAAATTAATAACAAAAAAAGCATCTTTTAAAAAGATGCTTTTTATTTTCTAAAATATTTGTAATAGTTCTTCATCATAAATAATTAGCGCCATATAATCTGGAAAATCTGCGTTTTTAGTTACTAATATATCTGCATCATACTTTTCTCTTAGATCATCTAATCCAGAAATTGAGTCATCTATATTTATAAAATACCTGCTACACAAATTACCTTCTGTATCTACAATATTTTTTAGATACGCCTCCGCACAGGGACGTTCATTTTCATCAAAAATTAAATGGTATTCTCCATCTGTGTTACAATTATTTATTATTGACGATCTCGTAATTATAAATTCCATTTTTATCTCCTCTCTAATATTTCAAAATCATAAAGTTAATAGTAAGCCCAGCAGCGGTTCCCATAAGTACTATGGTATCTCTTCTTTTAATAACTCCATCCTCTATGGCTTCGCAGAAAGCAAATGGCACTGAACTCGATACCATATTGCCATATTTATGTACATTATCTATATATGTTCCTTCTTTAAATCCAAGCTTTTTCATAATAACTTTTAATGCAGCACTTGCTTGGTGAGGTACTATCATATCTATATCTTCTTTATTTAACCCAGCCTCACTAAAACATGTATTAATTAAGTCTGGAAGCTTCTTGGCACAAAGTCGTAAGATCTTAATTCCCTTCATATCAAAATAGTAATCTTCTTTATTTTTTTCAGTCATATCAAATGAAGGCATGAGCCCACAACCACCTCTAATTTCAGTATCATGCGCCCCTTCTGAATATGTAACTTGTTTACTATAAAGAATTCTTGAGTCATCAATTGATTTTGTTAACACACAAGCAGTTGCTGCATCTGAAAATAATTCGAAACTCTCTTTTTGATTTGGATTAAGTGCTGCTGAGGCAGTGTCTCCTGATAGTAATAATACATTTTTATATCTATCTGCTTCTATCATATATGACACCACATCTATTGCTGATATAAAACTTGTACAAGTTGTATTAATATCCATAGCTGGAATATCTAATCCTTTTGCAAGTCTTTCGTGAATAAGAGTTGCATTGCAGGGAATTGCCTGCAAAGGTGTTGCCATTCCACAAACAATTAAATCAATATCATTAATTGTAAGGTTTGATTTATTAAGAGCTTTTCTTGCCGCAGTTTCTGCTAAATCTAGCAGCGTTTCACCTTCTTTTAATCGATATCGAAACTGTCCACTAAATTCTAACTCTTTATGTCCTTTTTCGCTTCCCATTCCTAATATCTTAATATTTCTTATTTGCTTACCCATATTTAACCTACCTTTCTTTCTATTCTTTTTAATTTTTTGTTTTTATCTGTTTCATATTCCTTAAATTTTAATTTTGGTAATAATACATTGTTATCATTTGCTAATTTTTGAAATTCTTTTATAACTAGAGTCTTTTCTTCTTCTGTAAGATTCGCAAAAACTGTTACTAAATTATCTTTATCTTGAACAACTCTATATTCTAAATTATCATTTTTAGTATCTATAAATAAGATACATCTTCTTATAAAATCAGGAAAGATATATTTTTTATTATTATTTTCGTCTAAAAATATAAATGTATCATCTTGTCTTCCTTCTATTTTTTCAATACATATAAGAACACTTCCACATTCACATTTTTGTTTTCTTTTTATTAATATGTCATTTAACTCATATTTTATAATGGGTTGTGTTTTCCTTTCAAAATCCGTAATTATTGGAATAAATCTAGACTTATCTAGATACTTTTTCCTTATATGAACAATATCTTCATTTAAGTGAAGTCTACCGCACTTACACGTTGTAGCAAGACAACCTTCTGTACATTGATAAACCTCATCTATTTTTTCTAAATTAAAGCTTTTCTTAATTTTTTCTTTATCTTTTTCTTCTAAAACTTCTGCTATTGATATTATCTTTCTTACATCTATGTTAAGATTTCCTTCATCTTTTTCTTTTGCTAACATCAAAAGTAAAGAAGGCTGGCCTACTAAAATATCTGGATTTAATTTTTCTAAACTTTTTATATTATCGTTTATATCTTTATAAATATCAAAGAAGTGAAATTTAATATTTCTACTACTAACCGATTCGTAAAGATTGCTATTAGCTCTCATAAAAAATGCTATTTTATAACTAGATAAAATTCCTCTATCTAAAAATTTTGACAAAATATATCCTGCCCATTTTGTCTTTTCTTTGTCTGATACTAAGAATATTCCTCTTTTTCCAGATGTCCCTGAGCTTAAACCTACGGTTATCCCTTTTAACTTTGGAGAGAATATCCTTGTTTTTTCTGCCATAATTGCAAAATCTTCGGCCTCTTTTTTCGTTATTCCTGCTGTATTTATTAAGTTAAAATTATCCATCATAATCTTTTTGTTAATTTTGGGGTAATCTTTATATTTTTTAAAATTTTTATAAAATGATGAATTATTTTTTACAAAATTTAAGTGTTTCCTTAGTTTTCTTTTTTGGAATGAAACAAGTTCTTTCCTGGTTTTAAACTTTAATATATATTTATAATATAAATAATAATAAAGTATTTTAATCTTTGTTAACATATTCTCTCTCACTTCCTATGTCATGACTGAAAATTACTTTTATTTTTGGGTTATCTTTTTTTAATTTAACAATTGCTTTTAATGTGTTTTTATATTCTTTATAATTATTTTGTATAATTTTTGAAATAAAAGTCGTTTGTTTTGTGTGTTTTACTAAATCTTTTCCCCAACAAGTATCTCCTGCTAATAAAAGATTTAAATCTGGTATATATAGCATTAAACTTCCTTTACTATGGCCATCTGCTGTAATTCCTAAAATAGAACCATCACCAAATATATCATAAATATTATCAAAATAATTACATAAAAAACTGTTATCTATTTTATTACTTATCTCCTCTGTTATAATTTTCTTAGGAAGAAGCGATTTAAATACAAGATTTCTTAGTTTTGGTTTTTTAATCTGATTTAATACTTCTTTTGTTGAAAGAATTTTACAGTTTAGAAAACTCTTTAAATCCCCAATATGATCTGGATGCGGATGAGATATAATTATTTTATTAATATTAAATGGGTTTATTCCTTCTTTTTCAAGTTTCTTGCTTATTATGTCATTTTTAGAAACAAGTACTGGGTTTAAATATCTATATATTTTTAATACTGGAGTGTTTCTTAAAATGTCTTTTCCATATCCTGTATCAAATAAAATATATCCATTTTCTTTGTGTTTAATAAGAAATGCTTTGGCTGGAAAAGTTCTTTCTCCTCTAATATTTTTATAAACTAAACCTAAATTATTTTTACAATAACCACAGTTATAAACAGATACCTGTTCTATAAGTCCTGGTTTTTTATGTGTTTTATAACTGCGCAGAGCATTTGCGCTTCTTATAAATCTTCCATATTCTTCACAAGATTCTTTTAATGTTTTTTCTGGTTTATATCCTAATATATCTTTTGCTTTACTAATATCCATGGTTTGTGCAAAAGCTAGAGTACAAATTGTATATTTTGTTATTGGTGGCTCACCTTTTAAATTTAATCTATTATAGATAATCTCTAATAAGCAGGCTATTCTAAACATTATTCCAAATGGAAGCTTTAAATATTTTGGAGGAATTCCCACTTCTTTTAAAAACATCTCTAGAATTTGTTTAAATTCCATTGGTTCATCATTTGTAATATTAAAAACCTCTCCAGCAGCACCAGGTGCTGTTAATGCAAGCTCGCATGCAAGTGCTACATTTTCTACACTTGTTATATCTACTAAGTTCTTTCCATTATTAAATAGAGGAATTCCTGTTTTGTTATTAGCCTCTAAAAGCCTTGGAATAAGACTAGTATCTCCTACCCCTATAAGGCCTCTTGGACGAAGTGTTACTATTTCTAGATCTTTTTCTTTTTTTATAATGTCTTCTGCTTTAATTTTTGATCTTATATAATTGTTTAAAGTATTTTCTTTGGGAGCTTCGCATTCTTTTATGTTAAATCTATCTTTTTTTCCTGAATAAATGCTTGGAGATGATATATAGACCATTCTATTTATTCCATATTCTTTACAAAGATCTATTATATTCTGGGTTCCCAGTACATTTATTTTGTAAAATTCTTGCCATTTACCCCAAATAGTAGATAAAGCACCTGCATGAATAACATAATCGATAGTATAAAAATAAAAATATTTATCAATTGACTCTTTATCAGTAAAGTCTCCTTCACAAAATTTTACTTTATATTTTTCCTCAAGCTCTTTTCCTTTTGTTTTATTTCTTCCTAATGCAAGTACCATATATTTAGGGGCTAATCTTTTTATTATGTATTCCCCTAAAAAACCAGTCGCTCCTGTAACTAGCACTGTTTTTTTATTACAACTACGTGCTTTTTCCATCTAGAATCGTCCTTTCTATTAATTTTATTGCATAACCTACATATGTTTTTGTAAGCTTTGTTCTTGTATCTTCATTTATCTCTAGATTTAATAATTCATCTATTTCACTTGCTATTTGTTTTTTCCTTAATCCTTTAGTATGAATTTTACCTACTCCTAATAAATCAAATCTTTTTGCATTTATTAACTGTTCTCCCTGCTGAGGGAAAATTAGTGATGGTACACCAAAAAACAAAGCTTCATGTAGGCTATTTAGTCCACCTGCAGAAACAAAAAGGCTTGAATGCTTCATTACTTCTTTTTGATTAACGAATGAGCGTACTACAAAATTATTTGGAATATTTTTTATCTTTTTATCATTTGGAGTCACTAAGACAACCATATGCTCTTCCTTATTTTTAAGTATCTTTATAAGCTTTTTTATTAATTTCTTATTTTTATTAAAAATTGTTCCTAATGACACGTATATCACTTTTTTATCTATTTTAAAATCATTTTTTTCTTCTATTTTTCTATGAACTGCAAGGGGACCAATGAATTTATAGCTTTTACTGAATAAATATCCTTGAGGTTGAAAAGTTCTTGAATAATTACAAAAATTAATTAGACCTTTATTCATAAGTGTATCTAATAATTTTAATCTTTTTATACCATATGTATTACTTATTTTATTCTTAAGGTTTTTAATTTCGTTATATTCTTTAATATCTTTTAAAAACTTTAAAGAAAATCCAGGAACATAAGAAAAAAGTCCAGCCTTTGTTTTTAAGTCACAAGCTACGATACTATAAAAGCTAAAATGAGGAATATTTGTTTTTTCTCCAATGATTCTTCCCCATAGACATAATGAATCAAGGATGATTGCTTTAGGATTATCTTGTTTTATGTCTTGTAATAGTGGAGGAAGCAACTTGTCTGTATATTCTAGTATTAATCTATATAATTTTAAAATTTTGCTGGCATCTGTTAGATTGATTTTTGAGTCATCTATATTATAATCTCTAAATTCACAATTATTTGATTCTATCATAGATTTATATGTAGGGGTTGTATAATAAATTACCTTATATCCTTTTTGCGATAATTTATTTGCTAAATATATGTTAGCGCATATGTGTCCATATGCTGGAATTCCGTAAAATATTATTGTTTTTTTCATTGTTTATTCACCTATTATTTTTTATAATGTAACTTATGTAAATTATACTACATTTGATATTCTAATAATAACACAAATTCAGGTTTTTATCCACTATTTTTTGTTTCTATTGAAAAAACATAACACATATGATATAATTATAGTATACTTATATCGGAGGGAGGAAATTGCAGATATGTTTTTTAAACTGTTTAGAAAGAGACAATTATTAGAAATTAAGGAACATTGTTCTAGAATTAATGATAATTATTTTTCATTAATTGCTGTTAAAGCAAGAAAAGTGAACTTTGAACTTGTTACAGTTCCTCTTGAAGATTTAGGAGAATGTAATATCCCTGCATTTTCTTTATTTGTTGTTAATATGATTTTTGGAAATGAATTAAAAGGTTTTAGTATTATACAGTTAACTGAGACTGATGAAAAATTCCTTGTCGATACTAATTTTATAGAAAATTATTGTATTAATACTAATGCATCTCTTTATTTTTATAATGGTAGTTCTTGTAAATTGGGTTGGGGTTATCGTTATATGCCTACTGAATATGTTTTTCTTTTACCTAAAATAAAAGCTATGTTAGTCTCGATTTTTACACAATTTGAAAAGGAAGCAGTTGATGCTTTTAAATTTGGAGTTATTGATGTTTTTCTAAATATGTTGACACAGTTAGAAAAATCTAAAAAAGCAGAGGAAAATGATGAGATTTTGTTTGAAGTTTATGATTATATGAATAAGGTATTTAATACTTTACTTGATATGAAAGCTTTAAAAGGAATTAGGTTGGTTGACTCATCAGTAGCTTTTAAAATTTTAGATGATTATGAAGAAAATAAAACCAAACTAGAATTATTAGAAGAAAAACAAAGAAAAGAAGAAAGAAGTTTATTTTTATCTCAAATTTCAGCTAGAAAAGAACTTCTTGATGACTTTAATAAACCATTAGAAACTTTATAAGTCAAAGGAGGGGATTATGGGAATTTTAGATAAAATTAAGAAAAAGAAATTTATCAAAAAATAGATAAGAATACTCCCACCTCTAAGCAAAGCGTAGGTGGGAGATGAATTACCACTATTATTATAGTAATAGTATTTTATCTGATTCTATGAATTAGATAAAAGTGAATTACTTAGGGCGATTGCAAAGTCTCAGAAACCTTGAAAATACTGGGTTTCTAAATTTTTAACAAAAATTTGTATTGTATAAATTACAATACAAAAAATACATTTTTAAGCCTAAATTATATAAACAATTTATAATGTAAAACCATTATATACAATCTTTATTTTTAATTGTGTTAATTTATGAAAAATATTTATAAATTGTTTCTAATTTTAATAAAATAACTTTGCGATTGCCCTATGAATTACTTTATCCTTAATATTTTTTATTGACGCTTTTTAGCGTATCTATTATAATAATTATATATAAAAATACTAAAAGAAAGGAGGTCTATATTAAGTGGAACGAACCATGCGATTCGAGATTAATAATAAAAATGAAATCTATGATTATTGTAAGGATGTATGTAATAAAGCTAAAAATATGTATAATGTAGCTAATTACTATATAAGAAATACAGCTACAGCTTTAACAAAAGAAGCTAATAATATTTCTTTAACCTCTAATGAGTTAGAAGTTATAACTACTGTAAGAGAAATGATTAAGGAAAATAATAATAAATCAAGTAAAAGAAAAGATAAAGAAAAAACACAACTAAAAATACCTGATGCTAAAAATAAATATTTAAATTATTATCAATTAAATGCTATTTTTTTATGTTCAAATAACTATGATTATAGAGTATTGCCTGTTCATAGTTCTCAAAAAGCTATAAAAACATGTTGTGAAATGTGGAAATCTTATTTTAAAGCTAAAAAAGATTATATTAAACATCCCCATAAATATAGTGGAGAACCTAAAATCCCTAAATATAGAAAAAATAATTTAGCTACTGTTTCCTTTTCTAATCAAAGTGCTATTATAGTAAATGATGAAAATAATAATTATTTACAATTACCATCTATAAAAACATATGACGAAAAAGGAAATTTAGTTCAACAAGATAAAGTTAAATATAATTTAGGAAAATTAGAAATAAATAATCTAATAAAAGTAGAAATAAAACCTTTTCATAATATATTTTATCTTTTAATTACAATTAAAGATAATGATATTAAAGATATTTATAATGATGAGAATTTCAAAACAAAAAATATAATGAGTATTGATTTAGGTATACAAAACTTTGCAACTATAACAGATAATGTAGGAAATAACCCTATCATTATCAAGGGCGGATTTTTAAAAAGCCGTAATCAATATTTTAATAAATATAAAGCAATAGAAACTTCTCGCATTAAAAATATATATAATTCCTCTATAAAATTAGATTTACTAAGCTTAAAAAGAAATAGATTTTTAAGAGACTGTTTCTTTAAAATAGCACATAAAATATGTAAGACAGCTAAAGAAAGAAATGTGAATCAAATTGTGATAGGACATAATACTAAATGGAAAGAAAGCTCTAATATAGGAGATAAAAACAATCAAAACTTTGTATGTATACCATTTTCACAATTTATTTCCACATTACATACTGTAGCCTTAAAATATGAGATTAAAGTAATAGAAACAGAAGAATCCTATTCTAGTAAGGCTTCTTTTGTAGATAGAGATTATATTCCTACTTACAAAAAAGGAGATAATACTAAATATAAATTTAGTGGAAAAAGAACAAAAAGAGGACTTTATATATCTAAGGAAGGCATAGTACTTAATGCTGATGTTAATGGTAGTCTTAATATTCTTAGAAAATATTGTGGTGATGAAATATGTAAAGATATAACAGATTATAATAAATTAAACCATATAATAGTATTAAATTATAAAGATTTTTATCCACAATATAAATCTAAGATAAAAACAAATATATAGCGAAGCACGTAGTGCTAGACACCGTAGGTGCAAAGCTATGCTTATTGCTCTACAATACTTCGTATAAAGGTATTCTTGGTAAGGATAGCATAGTGGTAGTGAGCCACTTAAAAAAGCTTTTAACAACATAGCTCAGCGTTACTGAACAACGTAGCTGTAGAGTATTACTCTTATTAAAGTTAGAAGCTCCCACCTCTAAGCAAAGCGTAGGTGGGAGGAATTCACTAACAACTATTGTTTTATAATGATTTTATATTTACGAATATTAAAAGCACTCTTTTTGAAAGAGTGCTTTTAGTTTATGTCTTATATATTTTTCAATTGAATAATATTCTAACCATTACTCTCGGTAATTTAAAGGTATTTATTGTTTTTCTCTAGGCTCAAACTTTGAATAGTTCTTACAACTTCTTCCAGCTTTATCACATCTATAACCTTCTCCTTCATGATAATGCATATGGGAACATTCCGTACAGCTAGGTTTTTCTTTTTTAATATTTTCTTTCATTTTTATCCTCCTTTCAAATCTTACAATCAAATATAATACCTAAAGGATTCATGATTGTTTGGTTTTTTTGCATCTGAATTTTTATGTCTTGCATTAATCTTTGTTGCTTAATATCCATTATAGCTCTTTCCATATCTAAATCAGATATTCTACTATTTGCATCCTGTAAATTTATTGATGCTTGATGGTTATAGTTAATAGCATGAGTAATAGCATTTGTATCAGATCCTAAACTTCCTCTAATACTAGAAACCTTATCTATAGCATCATCAATAGTTTGTAAAGAAAAATCTTTCGTAACATCAAAGTCAAAAATTCCTAAGTCTTCTAAATATGTTCTATTTATAGTTAAACTATTAATATCGTCGCTTTGGATATTTATCCCTTTATTATTTAAGAGATTGATTTCATTATAATTACTATTTGATAAATTATTAGAAATTTCATTTTTTAGTTGTTCTATCTCTGCTTGTATGGATTCTCGGTTCCCAGAATTTAGTACTCCATTACTTGCTTGTAGTGCTAGGCTTCGCATTCTTTGTAAAGACTCCATTACATTTCCTATAACACCATCACTAACATTTAACATGTTTTTACCATCATGCAGATTTCGGGTTCCCTGATTAATACTGGTAATTTTTGACTCTAATTTTTTAGAAATGGCAAGTCCTGCTGCATCATCGGATGCTTTTTGTATTCTTTTGGCTGAAATTAATTGTTGATAATTGTAATTGTTTGGAATTTTATTAATCATCATAGTCTCACCATACTTTTCCTTTCATTTTTTCGATTATTTATTAATTATATTATACATTATTTTAATGTTTTTTTCAATAAAAAAAGCAACCTTTTTAAGGTTGCTTTTAAGCTATTCATCATCCATATTAGATGTTAAAAGATTGTCTAGTTTCTTAAAGAAAAGCATTAACTTTATGTACTTTACTCCACTTCGTCTTAGCTTTTCTTCTTCCATTTTCCATCTCATCTTATTAGCGTATTGTTTTAATGGTTTATAAGCGATTTTAATTGGACAAAGCATACTGATTTCTATCGCTGTGGTTTTTTCTACTGCAATGTTGTTTACTTTTGCAATAGCTGGAAGATTCAGATCTCGAATATTATTTTTAATCTGAACTTCTATTTCTTCTTTTTCATAATAATCACTTGATGTGTAAAATCTTGCATCAGATATCAATTATAATTAAAAGAGTATATATTTTAGATAACAAAAAAGCAACTTAATAAGGTTGTTTTTCATATGAATCTTTATTTTTGATATATTCTGGAATAACGATATTTTTATTATTTGAAATTTCCAATATTTCTAATTCTTTTTGTCCAACATAAATTTCTTTAGTTTTCAGACATCCTTCCTTTCTGTTTATCGCCACACTGCGCTTTTGTTAAATTTTTCTTTCATAAACTCATTAAACTTAGACTTGTTTCTATATTCATCACCTTGATATTTTATTACTTTTAATGATTGGCAATTATTTATAGCACAGTTTTCTATTTTTGTAATTTTATTAGGAAGTATAATCTCTTCTAGTCTATCACAATTGTGTATAGCATCATCATATATTGTTCCAACTTCTTCTGGCAGAATTACACTTTCTAAATATTCACAATTTGATATAAATTCAACATCTAAATTATTAGTTATTTTTGGCATTTTAATGTTTTTCAAGTTTGGGCACCAGGAAAACACACTATAACCTATACATGGACAATTTTCTGGAAGAACTACTGTTTCTAAAGAATAACAATTAACAAATATCCTGTTGCCTATTTTTTCCATATCTTGAGGGAATATTATTTTTTTTAAACTTAAGCAACGTTCAAAAGCTGCTTCGCCAATTCTTTCTAATTTTTTAGGTATATTGATTGTTTTTAAATTTTTACAATCACAAAATGCTTTTGCACCTATCGTTTTAATAGAGCTAGGAAGAACAATACTTTCTAAAGTTTTGTCTTCTTCAAATGCATTATCATCTATTCCTATAATATGCCATAATATATTCCATTTTTTATCATTTATATATTCAGGAACAATTATGTTTTTATTTGTACTAATTCCTAAATCTACAAGATTTGATTTATTTATTGATATCTCTTCAAGTTTCATTCCTTTCCTCTTATTCTCTCTTTTTTGGTGCAAACAGTAGTCCAACAATGTGCTACTAATGCTATTACACGTTTTATTCTTTATATTTATTATAACACATGTGTGCTAATTTGTAAATAATAAAAGAGACTAATAATTTTAGTCTCTTTTATTTTACCAAGTTGTTGCTATATCTAATTGATTTGGGTTCCCAGCTGCAAATCCACCTGTATCACAAACAATGCCTGTTCCTAGAGATGTTTCTACTAAACTTCCTCTTGGGTGAACAGAAAGATTAGCTGCAACCATTATGTAATTACCTAACATTTTACAGCCATCGTTTCTAACCCAATATTCTCCTGTATATCCCATACCTCTCATAATCGATATAACTCCACTCATATTAAGATTATAATATGTTTCTTTTCCGCTAGGTCCATAGTTAACACCTGCAGATGGGGTTAATATGCTTCCACTCCAGGTATAACTTCTTGATTGAGACTTTCTAGCTTCTTCTTCGGCTTTTCTTTTTTCTTCCGCAATTCTTGCTTCCTCTACCTTTCTTTCTTCTTCTTGCATTTGTTCTATTACAGATTTATCTGTTGTTATGTTTTCTTGTTCTATATAGTATGTATTTTTATCGATTTTTATTTCCCAATATTTTAAATCGTTTTTTCCAGTTAGAATTATTCCATCATATTTATTTAATGTTTCTATTGTATTTCCATTATCATAAGGAATATCTTTTATAACAGATTCTTTTATTAAATAGGCTGGAATATTGATTTCTTCAAAAACGTATTCTGGATACATGGCTATTTTTTCTGAAATCACTTCATAATCGTTTATTTCTGTTTCTTCTTTTGTTTCAAATACTTCTTCTGCATTTTCTATTCCAATATTATCTACTGTTACATCATATATTTCCATTGTTCGCCTTTGTTCTTGGCTTATCGCTGTAATTGATAATGCTCCTAGTAGTGTTATAGGGAACACTATTTTTAATACTTTCATTTTAAAACTCCTTTCATTATAAGGCCAAAGCCTTACTCTCATTTGTGTTTTTTGGTTATTTGAATTTTGATTGAAATGTTCTTGAATTTTAGAATAAACGATTTTTAGTATATAAGAAAACACTTATTCAATATAACACATTTTATTACAATATGCAACATTTTTGTAATAATTAATTAATATACAATAAAAAAACTAGGTTCCCAAGGGTTCCCAGTTGTTTTAGTTTATCATATATTATAATCTTTGTCTAATCTGTTATATATTTGTTTGCAAATATAAAAAGAGCAGAGAAATCTGCTCTAGTTATTATTTGTTTTTTACTCCATAAAACAATTCGTGGAGGTTCCCAGCAATATCGAAGTCTTCTGGATAATAGTTTTCATCTTTAGATATGAAGTATTCTTTATCTCCATCTGCCATTATAGGAGCTAACTTATATCCAGGAAGAGCCAAAGCGTTTCCATCAATAGCTGTCAAAATAGAAAACGCCAGTCCTTCTAGTTTTCCTTCAACGGTGGGAGTTCTTTCTTCGTTTTTCCAATATTCAATTAACTCATGAATATATAAAAGAAATTCCTCCTGCATTTCTTGCTTTGTCTTTTCTCTACTCATCTTAATCCTCCTTATAAACTTCATCTGCCCATTTTTTAATGGTTTCTAAATCAAAATAGTTTTCATGGCCTGGTCTGAATGTGAATTTTCTTTCTCTGTCAAATTGAAGTTCATCAATAGGAATAGTATCAATTACATTAACCTCTCCGTTCTTAACTTCAAAAGAAACCAAACTTTCGGTTGCATCAAATTCTTCATCATTCATAAGTGTACATGTAAGATTTAAAAATGGGAATTCTTTTGCAAGAATTTCTAAGTCTTCATATACATCTTCTACATCAGGCCATTTGCCAATATTATTTTGAAAAGCAATAACTCCATCTGGATGACACCAGCCATGAGGACCACCTACCCAGCAGCAACTAATCCAGTCATTAAAAATATAATTAGTTTCGATGTTTTTCCATTTTTCTTTAAATTCATCAGACGCTTTAGAGTAGGATTCCCAATCGAGAACTCTGTCTTTTTTTTCATAGTTTCTCATTTGAGGAAGTCTACATATTTGGGCTGCTGAATTGTCAAACTCATGATTATTGCCAAAATACCCATTAAAGAAATTATCTGTTCTTCTAATAATCTCTAATGCTTGCTCTTTAGTTACTGGGTTCCCAAAAATTACACATTGAGGCCATTTTGGTAATCCAATTTCAAATGCTTGTTCTTTTGTCATAAAATCCTCCTTTTTCTCTTTTTAGCGTTGCTATATATGTTAAGCAATGCTGTTTTATTTTTTACTTATATCTATATTATACAGGAAAATTCAATAAAAATAAAGTAGATTTTTGGTGCATTTTACGTTTTGTTTTTAGTTATGTGTATTAAAATTATAATACGTTTTATATGCGTAATAAAAATAAATAGACGTTTTGATAAATATTAATACGTTTTTATTACGTATTAATAACTTATACTTAAAAGTAAAAATTATTACTTATAGTGCACCATTTTAAAGAGTTCAGGATCTCTTATGGCGAGGCTTCGCAGGTAGAAGAGACAAAAACACTAGGAGGCGAGGCTTCGCAGGTAGAAGAGACAAAAACACTAGGAGGCGAGGCTTCGATTTTGATAATTAGAAGATATTTTTTGAAATATAGAGGAAAAACAAGATTAACAGTTAGGTGTTTTTATATGGATTTTGTGTAGATTTTCATTAGTATTATTTAATGACAGGTGAAATTAGTAGAATTTATTAATATTTAGGACATTTTATGGGGAATTTTAAGTTCCTATTATTGTTTTATAACTTATCTCATAGTAATAGTGTTAATCAATAACTATGTTGGTTATAGTGTTTTGGTCATATTAGGATGCCGAGTTTATAACTCTTCTGACCTGTTCCAACACATATATTGACTAACATCATAGTAATATATTTGATTTTTATTCATCAACGAACTATAGGTATCAATGCTATCTTATAAAATGTAAAAAATATAATAGAATAAGGATTGCATAGTGTTTTTATTAGGTTTATACATATAAGTTATAGAGTAAATATATGTCTTGCTATAAAAATGAAAGATTATATGGGATATTTAAGATTAATTATTGCGGTTTTATTATTAATAAATTCCTATTTATATAAAATTATGAAAGATTTGGAACTTATTCTTGTAGAGAAAAATAAAGGTGAATTAATATTATGTTATATATATTGGTAAATATTTAAGAATTAGAAATCAGGGCTTAAGGATAAGTATAAAATATTAAATTTATAATCAAGGCCTTACGGCCAAGATTAACACCCTTTTTAAGTTACCCTGCGGGGCTAGGGTTCAAGCGCCATTGGCTATTTTTAAAAACTTAAAAACAAAAAATTAAGGACAAAGGCTAAAAGATAAAAACCTTAAAAACAAATACTTTAAAAGCTTTAGGGCTATAAATACTTTATATAAAATATTATTTTTATTATTAACTTTTAGAAAACAAACTTAATAATAAAAAACCTAGTATTTTATATATAAGAACAAAGAAACAAAGAATATGAGGGCGCTAATAGATAAGGTCTTTAAGGAATAAGTCTACGCTTATAGAGTCTCCTCTCTGGGGCGCAAATCATGTTTTTGTAAAATGCCTTAAAACCCTGTAAATAAGCATTTTTTAGATGTAGAAATAAGTATTAAAAACTAGTGCTTTAAATTTTTTAATTTTTTACTTAAAAAAGCACCTGTTTTTTAAATAAATTATTAAAAAAATTATATGTTTTTTTAAATATAAATAGTGATAAATATGTGAATTTAATTTTTTTTCTTGTTTATAACTATATTATGTGTTATAATCTTTATTGATAAAAATCTTTTAAAGATTAAAAAAGGAGATAATAACATGGGAAAATATAGAAAAGAAATAAAAAATCAACAATCAGGACAAGCAAAAAAGGAACGTATGAAATTAGCGATAGGTGCTTCTGCTGTAATATTAGCAGGAGGAGGTATTATTGGTTTTGCAGTTTATCAAAATCATCAAAACTTATATGGGACTTATTGTAAAGTTGGTGAACATGAACTCTCTCGTATTGAATATGAATTCTTCTACAACTCTACTGTGAATAATTTTTTAACTTCATATGGAAGTTATTTAAGTGCATTTGGTCTTGATACTTCAAAACCATTTTCAGAACAACAATATTCAGAAGAAATGACGTGGGAACAATATTTTCAAAGTCAAACATTAGAATTATTAAAAGAAGTATTAATTCTATCAGATGCTGCTAATGAATCTGGCTATAAACTAGATGAGAAAACATACACCGAATTTTATGATAATGCAGAAGAAACCTCTAAAGAATATGAATTAACTCTAGATGAATACATAAAACAAATGTATGGAACAAATGCCACTAAAAAGAATATCGAAAAAACATTGAGAACTTATTTTTTAGCATCAGATTATGCAGAATATCTTCAAAATAATGAATTAGTTCCATCCAAAGAAGAAATAGAGGATTATTATAATAAAAATAAAGATGATTATGATAAAGTATCTTATCGAGTATTTGCCATTCAAGCAGATCCTTCATTAAATGATAAAAAAGAAGATAGCAAAGATAATCTAAAATCAAGTAGTGATGAAAAAGATAAAGAAACTGATACTAAACAAAATGTCTCTGAAAACGATTCTGCTTCCGAGCAAGAATATACAGATGAAGATTGGGAAATTGCTATTAAAAATGCAAAAGATAAGGCAAATGAGTTTTTTGAACAAGTATATGATGAAGAAACATTTAAAGAATTATGTATAAAATATTCAAATGAAGAACAAAAAGAAACATATACTAAAAATGATATGTCTTTACAAACAAATGTTTTAAAAGCTAATATGACGCCTTGTTTAGCAGAATGGTTAATGGATGATGCTAGAGAAAAAGATGGAACTGCAGTTATTGAAGATTCTGAAACAAATACCTATTATATTGTTTACTTTTTAGAAAGAAAAAGAGATGACACTCCTACAGTTGATGTAAGACATATTTTAATCTCTCCAGAATCTGTAGATCCAATAAAAGAAGATGCTACAGAAGAACAAAAACAAGAATATGATAAAAAACTAGCAGATGCTGATAAGAATGCGAAAGAAAAAGCAGAACAATTATATAAAGATTGGAAATCTAATGAAGCTACAGAAGAAGCTTTTGCAAAATTGGCTGATGCTAATTCTAAGGATGGCGCTGACGGTGGTCTTTATAAAGAAGTTTCTCAAGGTGAAATGGTAGAGGAATTTAATAATTGGATTTTTGATAAATCAAGAAAACAAGGAGATACAGATATTGTAAAAACTGACTATGGTTATCATATTATGTATTTTGTTGGAGATAATATTCCTGAATGGCAGGTTAATATTAGATATCAATTAACTAATGAAGCGTATGAAGATTTTGTTGCAAGAAGAATTGATAATTACGAATTTAAAGACATAAAAGGAGAATTAACAAAAACTGCTGAAAATAATACTGTTTCTTCTACACAAACTGACAATGTCTCCGAAATTAGTAATACTTCCGAAACAAATACATCTACCAGTAACCAGAAAGAAACATCTTTAGACACGAGTTCCGCAGACACAAAAACATCTGAAGAAAAATAAAAATAAATATAAAAAATACTTGACAAAAAAAATATTATGTAATATAATAAAGACAGATAAGAAAACAATAACGACATCCCTGGTCGCTACTTATCAGAAAATAGATTAAAAATTAACATTAATACTTTTCTTTCCCCTTTTATATCTATAAGATAGGTATAAGAAATAGTTTAGCGGAGTATATAAAGTCCAGTTCCCTGCTGGACTTTTTTATTATATAAAAATAAGAAGCAAGTATTTGCTTCTTATTTTTATGATAATTGAGGATCAGTATTATGGTTAAGAACATAATTAATTCCATCAATATATGCATATGCTAAATTATCACCCCACAATGTAGTATATAATCCACAAGATAAAAATGGATGCATTTCAATTATCGATGTTCCTTTTGGTGTAATCATAATATCTATTGTATACGACTTGGGATAATCTTCTTTTAATGAATATAAATTATTAGCTTTAATAATAAGTTTAGTATCTGGAAATAAACAAGGATCTCCATTATAATTACAAATTGATTGAATTTCGCCATTAATTATATATACTCTATATTCTGATAAAATATTGACTACTTCAGATACTTGATAAAAATGATTTTCATTAAGATATAAGCTTGAATCAAATCTTGTCTTTGGTCCTTCAAAAATGTCATCTCTCATGAAATAAGACATTTCACCTGAATAAGAAAACTGTTTTAATTTACTAGCATCTTTTATAAAATAATGTCCAAAATTAGGGATGTCATAAGCTTTTACTATATGATAATCTCTTTTTAAAAATTCTTCTGTTCTTAAAAAATAAGGAATTTCTATAGGATTTATATTTTCTATGTTATGAAAAGTTTTTAACCAATAAGATACAAATTCAATTGTTCCAACAGGAATAGCTGTTTTATATTCTGAATAATATTTTTCTTTATCTTTTTGCAAATCATTTAGTGATAATGTTTTATAACTATGAATATATTTCTGATTATGAAGTATTTCTTCAAGTATCCTTTCTTCTATATCTAAACTATTTTGAATAGCACTTTCTTTTTGTAATAAAAAAAACATAAAATCCTCCCTTCTAAACTTTCTATATTAATTATATCAGATTATCTAAATATTTTCAACAAATTTATTGAATTTTATACTTGAGGTTTTGCGGATAATTTGGTATAATAACTAATATGTAAAGTAAAAAGGCAGTGCTTTTCGCAAAATAATCTATTGTGTATAGCTATGTCATAATATTATATGAGAAAAGGAGGATTTTTAAATGAAAAAAACTGTATCAAGGTATGATATTGCCTTAAAAATATCAGCAGACAAGGAGGAGGTTATCAAAAATACTGTTCCAGAAATTGAACAGAAATATCAAATTCCTCTAAACTTTTCAGTTAGTAAGGATGGCTCAGGAAAGGGTTTTGTTGTGACTTGCATTCAAAGTACAAAAACTCCCCAATACAAAATTAATGATGCAATTCTTGCTTTAGCAACAAGCCTAAAAGCTAGGCTTCGTCTTCAAACTGCTCTTATAAATAAATCCACATGTGTTATTGATGATGCACATGAATCAGCATATATGAGAGCTTTAATGAAAAAGAATCAAGGAGATTTAATTACAAAAGCAGAAGAAGATAATCTTTTTGATTCTAAAGCATATGCATCAGACGTTCCAACTGACGAAAAGGCTGCTATACATAATCTTATTTCTGGTTCAGTAGGACATAATTGGTTAAATGACCCTAAGCTGGACAAACGTGCTGAAAATTCATGTCTTGCCACTGAAAAAAAGAAAAAGATTGTAGAGAATTAATGTAAAGGAGGGAAAATATGGAAATCAAAGATTCTGGTATTAAAAGAGAATTTGAAACAGGATCCCATAGGGATTTTGCAGAAGGAAAAGGTCGTTGTGATCTTCTTCCTGAATCTGCCGTATTAAAGGTTTTAGACTTAAAATCAACAGCAAAAACACACACAATTCAGGAGCATTTAAAAGAAGCTGTAAAGAATATCATGCAATATAAAAGAGATATTACAAATAATTCTTATTTAAATCAGGCAGCTTTAGAAGCATTAATTGCTGTTGGTATTAATGAAGGACCTGAACTTCAAAATGTAAATATAAATGATGATCTTTCTTGTCTTGCAATTGGTTTAATGAAAACATCAATTCATTACGAAGAAGGAGCCAAGAAGTATGGAGAGAGCAATTGGAAGCTAGGGCAACCTATGCATGTATTGCTTGATTCTGGACTTAGACACTGCTTTAAAGGAATATCTGGAAATGATGATGAACCTCATATTCGTGCAGCTGCTTGGAACTTTTTATGTGCTATATGGACAGTTGAAAACTTGCCATCTATGCAAGACTTGCCAAAATCGGGAGATGTTCCTCCTGGGAAATAAAAGATGCCCTCTACCAATTTTGGTAGAGGGCATATCTATTATAAAATCATAGTGATTTTTGCGCTATCATAATTTTTTTCTCTAGGAGTATGTATAATAGAAAATCCCAAATCTTCGTAAAATCTCTTTATCACATCATATTTTTCAACTACAGCAATTCTTCCATATATTTTATTAACTCCTATTTCTTTACAAATTTTAATTAATTTGATAATGATTTCTTTTGCTTTCTTATCATATAAGAAAACAATATCATTAATGTCTGAAATTTTTAAGTCTAACTCTTGATTATCTTCTATATTTTCCTCACAGGAAATTGCACACCATAATGCTGGTTTATTATTTACAAATAAATCTATATGTAAATATGAAAAACCTGTATATGTATCAATTCTAATATCAGGGTTATCTAATGACTTAATTTTTTCCATCAATTCTTCTCTTGTTTTCATAATATCTTTTGGCGATTAAGAAGACAGTAATCGCCATCTCCTTTCTTTCAATTTAAAGATATATATCCTTGTTCTTATGATTAAATTATATCATACAATCCGAATATTTTCAATAACCAATAAATTATTTAAACATAAAGAAAGGCCAAGGAGACTAAACTCCTCAGCCATTCTTTTCTAGGATAGAAAATATTTTAACATTCAAGACAATTGTATTGTAACCTATTTTTATAAAAAAGTCAAGCTATTTTTCAAAATTTATAATTTTTTTATTTTTATTAATTAATTTTAAAATCTTTAATATCATCAAGCTCTATCGTCATTAGTTTTTCTTCATTTAAGTCATCTTCATTAACGATTCTTGCAGCCTGATTTGTAATAGCGAACTCTAATAAATTTCTAACTGTTCTTGCATTTGCAAAACTATCTGGAATATCTGCTAAAACTTCATCAAACTTTTCTTTTAGATATTCTTTAACATCCTCAGAAATTTTATATTCTTGCTTTTCACACATTCCTTCTAATATACTAATTAATTCCTCAGATGTATAATCTTCAAAATTTATAAATTTATTAAACCTAGACTTGAGTCCAGGATTTGATGCTAAAAATCCCTCCATAAGATCTGGATATCCAGCAACAACTACAACTAAATTATCTCTATTATCTTCCATTGCTTTAAGTAATGTATCAATTGCTTCTTGGCCAAAATCTCCTTCACCTTTTCCTTCTGATAAAGAATAGGCTTCATCAATAAATAAAATACCACCAATAGCTTGTTTAATAGCTTCTTCTGTTTTTATTGCTGTTTGTCCAACATAACCAGCAACTAATCCACTTCTATCTACCTCTACTAGTTGACCTTTTGATAATACTCCTAAGCACCTATAAATGTTTCCAAGTAATCTTGCCACAGTTGTTTTGCCAGTCCCTGGATTTCCTGTAAATACCATGTGTTTTGAAATATTAGGAGTTTTCAATCCCTTTTCTTCTCTTATTTTTGAGATTTTTACAAGGCTGGTTAAATTATTGATTTCTTTTTTTACACCATCTAGACCTGTGAGATCGTTTAGTTCATCCATAAGCTCTTCTAAATTAAGCTCTTTTTCTTCTTCTTTTGTTTCAGGTTGATTAGGAGTGTCAATTGAAACAAGATTTCCAGTATTAGTAGCATTTATTTGTAGAGTTAATGCATTTTGCTTATTTTTAAGTCCAGATTCTTGTAAAAAAGAAATATAATTATTTCCCTTTTCTGAGTTGTTGTTTATTAATTTATACAATCCTAACAAATACTCTGTTTTCTTACAATTATATTTTGTATCTGAAAACTTAAATGTTGCATCTGTTTGTATAAAATAATGTAAAACAATAGGTGTTTCATTTAAAAATTGTTTATTAAAATCTATATATTCAGATTCAATATCCTCTATCAGCATATTGGCTTTTTCTCTTTTTCGTAAATCTAAATATTTATTTATAAAATTAGCTGTATCTTTAACATTATTATTATTAATATAATAATAAAATTTTGTAAGCTCTTTATTTAAAATGTCTTTTAATGATGACATTTCATTTGTTCTAATTCTTGAATCAACATAATCACACATTTCATATGTGTTTAAAATACTTTCTTTAAGTCCCATAATAATGTTTCATGTAACGCTGCAGTGTAACTATATTCTGTAGCGTCTCCTCCTTTCTAATTTATTTCATTATACTTAGTATACCATATTTATAAAAAATTAGCAAGTAATATTTGCCTTTTACAGAAATAAAGACACTAGGCGAAGCTTAGTGTCTTTATTTTTTAAAGAGTAGATATTAGTTTATTGATATCATATTTAAGATCTTCTCCTAAAACATGAATTCGCCATATATTATCTTTTTTAATAAATTCAAATCCAGTTACACCTATAGCATTATTTATCTCATTTGTAATATCCATATTATAAATAAGATTATCATCTTCATTTATTAAAATAAATTTCATTGAAGAAAATGCATTTTTAGGTTTTGTTTCATTGTATAGATAAGTAAAAAAAATAATTTGTTCAACTTCTTCTTCTACTTCTTTTAGATTTACCTTAATGATTTCATCTGGAGAAATTTCCAATTCTTTCGAAATAGAAAAATCTCTCCAATCAGAAAGACTTATCCCAGGTTCCTTTATATTATTATAATAAATTGTAGAAAAATGTCCATCATGTTTTTTAGCTAAAGCAAACATATCAACATCTGTTGTTCCATCTTCAAATTTAGGATTAAAGGTTAATGTTAAAATAACATTAAATACTCCTTTATAGCTTGCTTTTATTTCGGTGTTTTCTTTATACCCTACAATTTCTCTTGTTCTTAGATTAATTGTGCTTTGATTATATGATTCCAAAATACGCTTTATTGTAAAAATACTAAGGTCTTTCCAGTTAAATCCAACTTCTTGGTAAGATTTGTTAATTCTAGGATTTACTCTTATTACCTCTTGCACACAATCAATTAACGTTTTTTCTGATATATCATACTCTTTTAATATTTCATCTAATTCAAAACCAGTCATAAAATATTCCCTCCTTTTTTATTTTTATCTAAAAGGTAAATATTCACCATAGGTATCAGAAAGTTCATCAGCTGTCATTTGCGTTTTTTCTTTTACTAATTCTATTTTCCACCAATCTTTAGTCCTGATAAGCTCAAAAACAATGACTCCATTTGCATTATTTATTTTATCTGATAATTCTATTGTTTGATTTATTTCCTTACTATCATTATCAATTTGATTAATATCAAATCTTACTGAAAGAAAGTTATCGCCTTTCCAATTATAATTATCTAAATAGGCACAAAAAAGTATGCTTGTTATTTGTGAGTTTACTTTATCGAGGTCTAAAGAAATTGTATTGTCAAACCCAAAGACATCTTTTTGTAAAAATATTCCACTTGATTTTCTGTTAATATTATAAATTGTTTCATACCACTCATTATCTTTTAAGCAAAAAGCATACATTCTAAGATCAATATGAGTGCTGATTTTTTCCTTATGGCTTAGCGAAATATTAAGTTTTTTAACCTTCTTTGAAATTTTAGTATTTAATTCATGATTAATTTGTATTATTTCGCCTGTTCTTATATTAACTTTACTATTATCATATAACCAGAGAACTCGATTTAGAACTTCTTCGTCTAAAATTTCCCATGTAAAAAATGGTTGCTCATTATATAGTTTTTTAATTCGATTACTATAAGCTGATACTTGTTTTAAGCAATTAAGTAATATCTTCTCCGTTATTTGATTTTTAGTTAAAAAATCTTTGTTTGTCATTTTCCCTCCTTTATCCTTTTCTCTTATATTTTTCGAACTTCTATCATAATATTAGCATAAATCAAGTTATAAATCTATTTTTTCTTTTTTTAAAAATCTTAGATATATGATAATTACAAATAGAATGAAGGGGAATAAGTCTATTGATGCATTTTTGAAAATTTTCAGAATATTCTTTATAGAAACTTTTGCAATCAGTAGTCTTCTTATTATTTATACTTATTGTTTTATTAAAATTAAAAACATTATCATAATCTAAATGATGTATAACAAAATTATCATTAATTATTTTTTCTTGCATTATATATATGTTTAATTATAGGAATTTTTTAGAAAACTTCTAATAAATGGATTTTTATGCATTTTGAAGAAAAATCAATCCATTCTTGAGAACTTTTATATTTTTTCTTCATCTGGGTAAAACTGTTAATATTTATAAATTTTTATCATACATATAACTCCTCCAAAAACAAAAAGAGAAGCCAGAAGGCTTCTCTTTTTGTTTTTGTTAGTCTAAAGACAGTGTTCTCGCAATTGTATAATTCTTATATTTTTTATCATCAGTAACTTCTTTGACAAGATTCAAAAATGGAGGGAATTCCACTTTTTCATCCTTATTAGACAGCTCAATTTCTACAATAGCATATGTATTACTATAAGGATATAAATCCATCTCAAAATACTGATTGTTATAAACAAAACAATATCTCGTTTTTGTTATCTGGTGTAAACTAGTATCTGATTCGGCTAAATAATTAACATATTCTTTCATTGAGATTCTTTTTTCTCTTTCGATTCTTTCAATATTAGATACAGGAACTTTTTCTGTATAATAAAAATTATACCCATTTTTCTTTGTTCCTCTTTGCCTTACTCGTCGCTCTACGTTTTCCTCATCAGATAAAAGATAAGTTTGAATAATTTCGGTTTTTGAAGAAAAGTCTAATCCATCAAGTAGCTCTTGTGATGGATATTTAATAAGATACTTTCTTTCAATTTCTGATGGAGAAGGTGCTCCTAAGGTATCAAAGATTAGTTTAAGTACTCTTTGAATTTTGTGTTCAAAATCTGTAGAGTTATCAACTACTCGCAAATGTGGATGATATGTATTTCCTGCAAGGGTTCTGTCATCAACATCAATTGCCTCTTCTGCTGTTTCTCGTCTTGCGATATTATTTGCCGTAGTATAACAATCTGTTCCTTTTGCTGCTGTAACAAGATGTATTACCATATCATAACGATTAATAATATCAGCCATTGTTAAATCGTATTTTGCGATTAACTTGTCAAATTTATCTTTACTAATATAAGCTAATTGATCAAGAATCCCTCTATCATAAATAATAACAGTTTTATCAGGATTAAAATATTTTTTTACCACATCATTATATAATTTTTCTTTTTCTAGTTGTTTTCTAAGACAAATATCTTGAAAATCCTCCAATGAAATATTTTCTCCTGGGACAATTCCATTTGCAATTAATTCGGTTGCGGTCTCAGGACAAATTAAACAATGCATTCCTAATTTACCAGAAAGTTCACTCTCAATTTTGCTTATACTAGTAGTTTTTCCCGATGATGGGCCTCCAGATAATACAATAGATAACATATAATTTTCCTCCTTTTATTTAAATTATTTAATTCATTACTATACATATATTATATAACAAAATTAAAAAAACTTCAATTTAAAAAATAAAAAATAATTGATATTTATCTAAATTCGATATATAATTATTTTATGAAAATAAAAAATATTATTGATTCAATTTATATTTCATTATATAATATTTTTATAAAAATTAAGGAGGCTATGTAAAAAATGAAAAATATAAAGAAATTTTTATTAACAAGTTTATGTTTAATATTCTGTTTATCTTTATTAACAGGATGTGGTGAAGGAGAACCACCTGAATTAACAAAAAGTAAGATATCTCAAGACTTAGAATCAGAATTAAAAGAAGCTGCATATAATTACGATTCTTTAGAAAACTTTGAATATCAATTAGTAGATGTAACAGAAGATGACTTAAACAAACTAAAAGAACTTTTTGATAGTAGAGTTACTTATCAAAAAGTTGATTGTAATTTTCAATTAACTTCTATAAAGATGGATACCACTGCTCAATACTCTATGGTTTATGCTTATGTTAATAAAGAATGGCAAGTTATGTTTAGTTATGAAAAAAATATTGGAGAATGGGAATATGTTCCTAAAGAAACTGTTTCTTCAAAAAAACTATTAACAGACTTAAAGACAATTGAGTTTGAAGGATTTCAATCTGGATATGTTGGTAGTGAAAAAAATACTTCAATAAAAGTAACAGATAGAGACACAAAACTTAAAATAAATAAGGATGATGTATTTACAGAAGTAACAGTTAAAACTGATTTTGCAACTTATATTATTGAAGTAGAAATGATTTATTATTTTAATAAAGGTGAATGGGAATTGAGTGATGGAATTGTTCAAGATTCTAAATTCTGGCAATTAACTTATGATGCTGAAAAGATTCCTTCTACTCCTAGTGAAGAAAATATATTAGAACAACTTACAAAATCAACCAATTTTTTAACTTATGTTGCGAATCTTGATTATATGTCTGACCATAATCTAGTAGCAACAACTCAGCTTGCAGGTGTATCAAATATTACTTTTCAATATGAGTTTTCAACAACTTATGACAAAATAGGAACAATCAAATATTTAATTCAACTTCCTTATGAATGGGTTGATGGAGAATGGGCTATTGGTGACATGATAGTTGAAGTTAGTGATATTAACATTAATTCAATGTTAGGAACTTGGGAGGCTGATAATGGTGACTATATAGAATTTGCCTCAGCAGAAAAAGAAGAGAGAAGTAAATATGATTCACCAAATGTATTAGTTGGGACATATTATAAAAAAGTCTCACAAGACTTATTTTCAAAATATACTTTAAAAGTTAATGTTAATGTTCCTTTAAGAGATAATAACTGGGAAGGGAATATAACTCTTTGGGAAGCTACAGATTCTAATTCTGTTGAATATTCCATTAATGCTTTTGCTATAGATGTTGCTAATAAACAACTAAAAAGCAGTGATTTAGTATTTTCTAAGACTAAGGATTTGGAAGTAAAACCTGATACAGGAATTGAAAAAGACCCTGAGGAAAGTAGTACTAGTGATACTGAATCTGTAGAAAGTCAATCAGATAGTAGCTTAGAAACAGAAGAAAGTTCCGATAGTTCTACTGATGAAAGTGAATCTTCCGAGGAGAAAACCGAAGAATCAACAGAGACAAGTGAAAAAACTGAAAGTAAAACAGAAGAAAAGACAGAAGAAACAAAACCTTCAAAGGAAGGTGTTTCTGGATAATAAAAAAGGCGAAGATTTCTTCGCCTTTTTTATTTTATTTAGATATTTCAGAATTGTTAGAATTTATCTCAGAATTTTTAACATCTTCTTGTGTTGACTCTGTTGTCTCTTCTATTTCTTCTGTTATCTTATTTGAAATAGTTATGCTTTCAATTATTTGTTCAACATGTCCTTTATCTTTTTTATAGAACTGAGAACTTACGATTATATCTCCATTTTCTGTTGATTTATAATCATATCTAAAAATAACATCATCATCTAAAAGTTCCCAAGTATGAACAGTCTCACCATTATCTAAAGTTTTTTCAGAATATGTGGCTTTCATGCTTTTATAAAACTCACTATTATTTTTATAGTAATCTGAAAAATCTTTTTCATATTGAATGAAAACATCTCCTACTTCTTTTTTAGTATCCTTTAATCTCAATCTAATATTTCCAGAACCATTTTCAAATTCATTTATAACTTTAATTTTCCATATATCACTATATTTAAAATTAGCATTTTCATTTGTAGATTCTGTAAGAGTTACTTTTACTGGTTTTTCTTCATTATTATTTTTTACACATAATGATATAATTACTCCTACAATAATGATAATAATTATAATACCAATAATAATAGTATTTTTTTTATTTAATTTTATATTTTTTTTCATATTCTCTCCTTTCTTTTTCAACACTTATACTATTTTTTTAATCTTTATATTAATTATATCATTTTACACAAAAAATACAATAAAAATTTTTACAAAAAACTATTGACATTATATAAATTATGTGTTAGAATAATTATGTTGTAAAAAACCAGGCGTGACTGATAAGCTATTGTAAAATAGTGAAAGGGGGTTGACATCCTCGCCATAAATTATGGTACTTTACGCAATTGGGATATGTTTTACATAATAAATGATTATGTAGATTCACAAGAATGTGGATATAAGGTAAAATTTGAAAGTAAACGATATTATTGGTAACTTAGATTCGTCTAAGTTACAAACGGCAAGTGCTCCTTTAATATTGCGGTTTAGCAATCCGCTAGCTTATGCTAAAATCGAATTTTATTGATAACAAGCCCAAGGTATTTTAGTCCAAGCTTAACCAGTAAGGGCGTTTACCATTAGTAATTGCGAATAGCGATTATTAAGGCAAGCATTGATACGTTGTCGATGTTACATTTGATTAGTGTAGTATTTGATAAGTCAAAAGCTTACCAAGCTATGAAGTTAGTGCTAATCAGGTCTAGAAAGAAATCTAACACAACTCGCATTGAAAGTGGCTTAAGACCTAGCAGGTATCTGAACTAGGTGCATATAAAGTCGCAAGCTTTATATGTTTTGTTATTTCATTTTTATAGAGCGCAACTCGAACAGGGGTCGAACCTTGGTAGAAAACGAAATAATAGAGTAGATGTGAAGTTGAGAACTATCGCATGTTCTAAAAATGCAGCCATGAGCATTACTCTAGTAAAATAGAGTGGATAAATGACTAACCTCGGTATAAAAGTAAATCCTAGGATACGGTTATGAAAGATGCTTATAAATAACAGTAATCTCATGTTATTTTCATCCTAAAATTAAAGTTCATAAAGATATTTATGAGTTTTAACTTTAGGATGAAATTTATAAAGACATTTGTTTGTACTGTTTTTGGCTTGCTAAAAATAGTTCGATGAATGTTTTAATGAATATCAACTTAAAAATCCTGGCATAGCAGATAATGTATTGAAAGGTACTAAAGGCAAGTTGATTACTTGTCGCCATGAATAGCAATGCTATTACATGGTAATCTATGCAATGTAGACACTACTAACAATAAATGATTGTTAGGCTTATATGTTTAGGAATTCCTTTTGAGGATATAAAAGCTTGAAACCTAGATATATGAGATTAAGTAAATATAGGATATTAACTGAAAAAAGCAAGGATGGCAAGTGCTCACTTGTAAAGCGGAAATAGCAAATTCGCTAGGTTGTGCTAATGTATCTTATATTGATAGTGAACTACAGGAATTTAGTTCAAGTCTAACGAACGAGAGCGTTTTCCAGTTTGAAGGCTACGGTCTGAAAAACCATGTAAACTGTAAGGTTAACAGAGCATATCAGGGTGTATGGCATACTGAGATTCAAAAGATGTCGGCACCATATCAGCAGGACATCCTGTGTCAATGAGCGTACATTAAATTGATTATACATACAATATATAGATTACTAAAATAAGCAAAATCTATAATTATTGTAAAAACAATACAGTTGGAGAATTGTTTTTATGACATTATATATTATCTAAGAAGAATGATGTAAAAAAGCGAAACTCTGCTGACAAATATTTCAAAAGCGTCCTAAGTCCACATAGCAAAAGCTAAATGTTGGAGTATATTTATCGCAAAATAAATATATTTGATTTAAGTGAAACTATAAGAGCCGCAACTTTGAACAGGGGTCGAACCTTGGTAGTGAATCGAAAGTCGAGTTGAAATATTTGAAGAAGTAACTGCATGCTTCTAAAATCTGCGGGCGTAAGTGATAAGTAGCAAAACTACTTGGAAAAATGGGGAAAAAATAATCCTGTTAAGGCACTTGATTTAATGTGTATTCTCAGCATTAAAATAAAAATAAGAGGTTTAAGGCTTCATGCTAAATAACCTCTTATTTTTTTGTGTTTTTATATATGATATAATTAAAGTGAAAGTAAACAAGTAACGCTATAATATAGCAATCTCAAAGGAGAAAAGGAGGACAAAAATGAATGGTTTTTTAACCTATATATCTACTCATTTTGAGGAAGATAGAAAAAAGATCTATGAAAATCATTTAATAAAATTCAAGAAATTATTAGAAGAATTTAATGATTCTAAAATTTTTTCTTGCGAAGAAATTGACAAACAAATTTTACCTTTGCTACATGAATTTAATGGAGTTATGGGAATGGTTTATTTTAGAAATGATAAACCAAGAACAAAGTCTGAAATATGCGATATTTTTGCAGAAATGCATACACATGTAGATATGGCGTTTTACAAAGAATTAGGGCCAAAAGGAAAAATTATTTGTAATTGTTGCGGTAATGCTTTTGATGAAGATAATCCTGAAACACTTGTTATGTTAAGGATAAATGATAGTCAATTAGGAGAAGCTTTTATTTGTCATAATTGCAGAAGAGCTCAAAACAAAAAACTATCTAGAAGAAATTTTATTGAAGCATATAAAAATCCTTTATTAAGAGATTTCATAAAAGAAGAATGTGCTTTAGGATTAGATTATTCAAAAGAATTGGAAATTTTAGTAAATGAACAAAAGGAGGAAGAGTATGGAAATTAATGTGGGGACATGTTTAAAAATTACTAGAAAAGATAAGATTACAGAAGCCATCTGCTTATATGTTGTTGAACCTAGGATGTGTTATGAAAGAGGAAAAACATATGTTCTTTTATGCCATGATTATGTAGGTAACGAAATTGAGAATAAATTTGAAATTCTCTACATTTCATATTTCTTTGAAAAATTTGTTGGCAATATTGAATATGAATACGAGATTATTTCTAATACACATTTCTTTACAATAAAGGAACTAACAGAAATAATTATGGATATTCCTGGATATCAAACTCTTCTAGGTGTAGCATATTGTTATGGTGATGAATACTATGATAGTAGAGATGAAGATGAACAAGGACAACAAGTTTTCATAGAAGCGAATGGAAATTATTTTAAAATCTTAATACCTCAGCAAGTTTATACACATATTCCATCAGATGCAGAAAATAAGGATAATAGTTATACTATTCCTTATGTTTATGTAAAAAAATCCAAAACAATTAATATTAGTGATAATAATTGTCTAGAGTATGATTATCATAAATACAACACAGAAATTGAACCAGAAGAATTAGATGAATCAAACTTTTCTGATTTTGTAAAAGTTGCTTATGAAGGGCTTGGGTTCGCTGGTGAATATTCTAAAAATCCTTTAGGTATTATTTTGGGAGATGTTATGGTTTATGATTTTTATAATAATGATGGAGTTGTAACTTTTGGAAACGGAATAATGGAAAAGCATAGTTCTGATTATTAAAGGAGGGTTTATGAATATTTTATTTAGATGCAATAAATTAAAATACAACAAAATACTTAAAGAGTTAAATACTTACTGGAACACATTAGAACACAAAAATATTCAGAAAAAGAAAAAAACTGATTACTTTTGTTGTGAAAGTTACGATTTCTTTGTTCATAGATATTCCATTTCTATTTGGGCTGTTGATGATTTATCTGAAAATTGCAAAGATGAAATTTTGAAAATGCTTCAAATTATTTTTAAAGATAAAAAGATCACAGGTTTTGCAGATAGATTTAATGAAGAAAAAGAATGGGTAATTGAGATTTTATCACAAATTGAAAACATTCATAAAGTTTCAAGTGATATCCCAAATAAATGGAAGCTTTCTGAACTTGAGGAATGTAAAGAATATGTTTCTTCTTTATCTGTTAATGACAAAGATGCAGATAAAAAAGAAAGATTATTAAGTATTTTAAATACTATGATTATAAACTCTAAAAGTATTTAAAATAAAAAGGTAATAGGCTTATGCCTATTACCTTTTATAGTGCATTATTCACATCTAACATCATTTGTTTTTCTGTATTATTATGAATAACAATATCGGAGTTTTTAATATAAAAATCTTCTTCTTTTTGATTATTCAAGACTCTTTGTATTTTTTCTTCGGTATATCCTCTAAATTTCATAAGTCTTTCTTTTCTAATTTCAATATCAGCATGAACATACCATATTTTACCGCATAAATCTTTCAATTCACAATCAAGTAAAAGAGCAGATTCTACAAAAATTAATTTATTGGGATTTTCATTTATCTTTAATTTTACATAATCAATAACATTTTGATGTGTTATATTATTTAATTGTTTTAACTTCGATGGATCTGAAAAAACAATTTTACCCAGTTTATCTTTATTAATCTTTTTATCAGAATTTAGAATTTCTGTACCAAAGGTATCTACTACTTTCTTATAACTAATATTTCCAGGTAACATTTGTTCATTAGCAATATCATCAGTAAAAAGAATTATTGCATTATACTTTTCTTTTACATAAAAGAGAACTTTGCTTTTACCACTTCCAATTCCTCCTGTGACACCAATTACCATAAAAATCTCCTTTCTAAATTTAATACATACCCTTCATAAAGAAATAACTATTTATGTTTTCTTATGTCCATAAACAAGTATTAACGAATAATCATATCTTTTCTATCAGCACCTGTTCCAATAAACTTAATTGGAATACCAACATAATTTTCGATATATTCTATATATTCCTTGGCATTATTTGGAAGTTCTTCATAAGTTTTGCAATTAGAAATATCTCCAAAATTTCCATCAAATTCTTTATAACAAGGTTTACATTCCTTAAGAAAATCCAAATTTGTAGAGAAATCATAAATTTCTTTACCATCTTTTTCATAAGCATAACAAACTTTAATTTTAGAAAGTTTTCCAATTGTATCTAGGTGATTTAGTGCTAAATGAGTAAAACCATTAAGTCTTTTAGCATATTTAAGAGCAACTAAATCAAGCCATCCACATCTTCTAGGACGTCCTGTTGTTGTTCCATATTCATGTCCAAGTTCACGGATTAAATCGCCTGTTTCATCTGTTAGTTCTGTAATATAAGGACCTTCTCCTACTCGACTAGAATATGCTTTTAAAACTCCATAAACATCTCCAATATTATTATGGTTAAGTCCACTTCCTGTAATCATACCACCAATTGTAGCATTAGAAGATGTTACAAAAGGATATGAACCAAAGTCAATATCAAGTAAAGTTGCCTGAGCGCCTTCTGCAATAATTTTTTTACCATCTTCAATGGAATTATGAAGAAAAGAAACTGTATCACAAACATATTTCTTTAATTCATTTGCATATTTGATATAAACATTATAAACTTCTTCAAATTCATATGTAGAATAATTATTAGCATTTAGGTAAAAATTTGCATTATTTAAATCTTCATTTAAAATTTCTTTAAATGTATCTTTATATAAATCTTCTACCCTAATTCCGATTCTTTCATATTTATCACAATAGCTAGGTCCAATTCCTTTTTTCGTAGTACCAATTTTTTTAATACGATTATTTTCCTTAATTTCATCAATATCTTTATGCCATGGCATAATAATATGTGCCTTGTCGCTAATTTTTAAATTATTTTCTACATCATATCCATGTTCTTTAAGATTTTTAATTTCTTTTATTAAAACTTCTAAATTAATAACTACCCCATTACAAATAACACCAATAGTTTTACCAGAGAGAATTCCAGATGGAATTAAATGCATTGCATATTTAGTTCCATCTACAACAATAGTATGTCCTGCATTATCTCCTCCTGTTGCACGAATGGCAATATCAGCATCAGCTGCTAATAAATCAATAATCTTTCCTTTTCCTTCATCTCCATAGAATGATCCAATAACACATTTTATTTTTTCCATAATAAATATTCCTCCTTTTTATTTTATATTTGTTTCTACATTGCTACCTAAAAGATTAAGAATTCCAGAAATTAACCATAATAAGCTACATGTAAAATTAACCATAGCTAATTTTTTATCATCATTATGAAAATTCATAATACCAGTCATAAACCAACAAAAAGCACAAATAAAGTTAAGTATTGCAAGTCCCATATGTGTTCCTCCAATTATTTTAATACATGCTTTCATAAAAAGCTCTACTTATATAATAGCATAAAAAATGGAATAAATCAATAAAATTATTGCATGAATTACATAGATATGGTATAATTTTTATATAAAGGAGGTAAAATATGAAAATATTTAATCAAGATGTTTATGTAAAAGATTATGATTGTTCGTTTAATCAGGCTTATTTTGAAAACAAATATCCTCTTATTGGACTTTATATACAAAGTGAAAATGCTTGTAATGCAAATTGTGATTTTTGTAATCCTGGTAAAATTAATAATTCTTTTAATTTATTAAAATTAGATAAAATTTTACAAGAACTTACAAATAAACAAATATTATCAAAAATATCAATTACAGGTGGAGAACCACTTATAAATATAGGTAAAATAAAAGATATTATTAATATATGTAAAAAATATAATTTACCATTATTTTTAAATACAAATGGATATAATATAGATAAACTAGAAGAAATTTATAGCAATTTTAATACTATCTATATTAGCAAACACCATTATGATAATAGTATAAATAATAAAATTATGAATCTACAAACTCCTTCTATTTTAGAATTTTCAAAAATAAATAAGGATAGTAAAATTTGTCTTAATTGTGTTTTACAAAAAGGATATATAGATTCATATGAAAAAGTTATAGAATTTTTAGAATATTTAGGAAATACAAATATAGATAAAATACGATTTATAAGTCTTTATCCATTAACAAAAAAGGCAGTTGAAAAGATGATTAATGTAGATATTATTATTAAAAATTGCAAAAAATTTACAAACGCAGGTATTCTTTATGATAAAGATATTTGTTGTTGTTTGGATTTTTTATATGTTACAAAATTGGGTAAAGTAGTATCTGTGCAAATTAAAAATAATAAAACAAACAAGATGCCTTGTTGTAGACAATTGGTTTTTAATGGTGAATATTTATATGATGGATTTGAGAAAAAAAATATAATTTTTTAAAAGGAGGTAAATTAATGAGAGAAGAATTAAAACAATTAGTTGAAGATATAAAAAAAGTGCAAGAAGCCCAAGTTTTACTTGCAAGAGTTACCACAACAAAAATTGAACCAGAAATTAATAAGTTAATTGAATATGCCATTAAACATAAAATTATAAATACAACTCGTGATGTAGTAGATATTTGCTTTTCTGTTCCTGAATTAAAAGATATTATCACAAGATGTTATGATGAACACATAGAAAATATTATCAATAAAGCAAATCAAAGATATAAGGATGCACAATATATGTATGATAATAGATATGCTGGAACATATAATTCCTTGTCAGAAGTTCCTGGATATGGAACAGAGTGGAATAGTCGTTGTATTCCTAGTGGTGTAGTTATAAAAAATAAAGGTAGAAACTCAAGATGCTAAAAGGAGGGGTTAATCCCTCCTTTTGTATTTTAAAAGTTGTTTAATAAGTATTAGTATTAGAAAACTTATAGATATAAATGCTGAAAAATATTCAAACCATTGTATTCTATATTCAATAATAAGAGTTCCTGATGAAATATTTTTTATAGATATCTTTCCATCTAATTCTTCTATCTTTACTTCTTTTTTATTTAAAAAAGCCCTATAACCTTTATAATAAACAATCGGTAAAATTACATCTGTTTTATTATTTGTTTTTAATATTAATGTAGTTTTTAAATTATTTCTTGATATTTTATATTGCGTATTATTAGAAAATATAGGTTTCTCATTTATCAAGTCATCAATATTAATTTTATTAATATCTTTATTATTTATACTAAATTCTAAAGGAAGATATTCTCCTGCAATAATATCAAAAAATGTGTTTTCTTTTTTATTTTCATAGTTATTATAAACATACGCTGGATTTTCTAAATAAAAATTATTACTAGAGAAAGTCATTATTGTGGTTGATAAAAAAATTATCGATATAAGAAGGCTAACAATAACTATATTCCAATCTTTTATTGCTAAAATCATATCCAAAAAAATAAATATTATAAATATAAAAATAATTTCCATTATTCTAAAAGACATTTGTATATTTCCTATAAATGGAATATTCTGAATTAGATTCCAAGGAAATAAATCTGTCAAAGCTATTAATCCCCAAATAGTTATACAAATTGAATTTGATAATATGTTATTTTTAAATTTATTTTTTAATATTTTATTAAAAAGGTATAATCCTAATATTAAAAATATTTGAAAAATAAATGCTATTATCGGATTTATATTAAAAGATATAATAGTTTCTATATCTTTTTGTGTTTTATTAAATGAAAATTTAAAGGTATCACTAAAATAATAATATATAAAAGGAACTAAAAATCCTAGTGATAATATAAATGAAATAAGTCCAGCTTTAAATAAATTTAATATAATACTTTTTTTATTTAAGATGTTTTTTATATTAAAAATACTATATATAATAATAAAAATAACCATTAATAAAAATGTTATTAAATGATTATATAAAAGACAAGTCATTCCAAATATTAACATCTTATACTTATTATTTTTAAATAAGTCATATACTCCTAATATTGCTACAGGTAAAAAACAGGAAGCAAAAAAGGAACCTGCAAATCCATAGAAAATTAAATTAAATATTTTTATTGGATTAAGTCCACAAAGTATAGCGAAATAAAAAGCTGTGCTTTTATCTTTTTGTATTTTATACATTACTATATAAGATAAAATACAAGATATGAAATTAAGTGTAAATATCATAATAATAAAAGATATCTGTGGATTAAGGTTAAAAAAAGCAGTTAAAAATGCAAATGGATACATAAAAGCAGATGGATAAAATACAGTTAACTGATATCCCCAACCACAAATATTATCTGCTTGTGGGGCCGATAGCCATATTCCATTTTGCATGTTAGTAGCTATTGAATTTAGTCTATATATGTGAAAAGACAAATCATTATTATAAGGATTAAATATAAGTAATGAAAGTATATATAATAAAGATATTAAAAAAAATATTAATAAAAAATTTCGTTTATATCTAATTGTGTTTATCTTTTTAAAAAATTTATCTTCTGTATTATATTTATTAAACATAATGAACCTCCTATTTTATATTAATAATAATATATCATTTGGTTTTTATCAATAATAATTCTCTATTTTATAGTAAATATCTTGAAATTTTATTGCCATAACAACTATTTCATGTTACAATTATTATATTAAATTTAACAGGAGGTATTTATGGAAAAGTTAGAAAGAATTTATGATTTTTTAAAATATAAAGCACCATTAGAGTTATGTGAAAGTTGGGATAATTCTGGACTTTTAATTAATGCTAATGAAAATATTGAAAATGTTTTAATTACCTTAGATATTACAAATAGCGTAATAAATGAAGCTATAAATAAAAATTGTCAATTAATAATAAGTCATCATCCAGTTATCTTTAAACCATTAAAAAACATTAATTCAAATGATTTAGTTTTTAAATTAATTGAAAATAATATATCCGTAATTAGTATGCATACAAATTTAGATGCAGCTAAAGGTGGAGTTAATGATGTTTTAGCAAATGAGCTTGGACTTTTAAACATAAAAGAATTTGAAACGATAGGTAGATGTGGTTGGATTCCTACAAGTACTGTTGAGACTTTTGCTAAAACAGTAGCTGAAATATTAAATACTAATGTAAAATATACATTACCAAATAAAGAAATTAACTCTATTGCAGTTATTGGTGGAAGCGCAGGAAGTTATTGGAAAAAGGCATATGAACTTGGTATTGACTTATTTGTAACAGGAGAAGCTTCTCATCACGATGCAATAGATTCAGCCCATGTAGGGGTAGGACTTATTATAGGTGGACATTGGAATACTGAGGCGATTATTAGGAAACAAATAAAAAGTGATTGTGAAAGAAAATTTCCTAATATTTCTTTTATCATATCAGAAACTGATTGTGATCCTTTTATATATATGGTATCTTCATAGTCTTTATTGTTAAATTTAATATAAAATGATATAATTAATTAAAAGTTAACATTAAAGCTAAAAGAGAAAAGGAGGATTAAAATGAAAGAAGTAACAAAGAGAGAATTTGCAAATGATAGATGTGTAATTAGATAGAATCCCTCCTAAATACCTTTGAAATGGCTTGGATATAGGAAATTTACGTCAAGTATACGTGGAGTAGATAGTGTGTCCATCCCCGTATTTTGGTACGTCAAGCATACAAAAACCGATATATTTTAAATACCAGATATAGTGGGTGCCCTTGTAGATGCAAGTTTTGTGCAACAGGGCAGCTTAAACGATATAGAAACCTTACTGCCGAAGAAATTGTAGCTCAGGTAGAATTTATTTTAGAAAAAAATAATGGAAGAAGGCCAGAAGATTCCAAAGAATTTAAGATAAATTATACAAGGATGGGTGAGCCTTTTCTAAACATAGAAGAGGTTAAAAAAGCAATTAACATTATTGATGAAAAATATAAAAATGTTCATCATTATGTATCCACTATTGGTGTGGCTGGCAGTGATTTTTCTTGGATAAAGGACAATATAACATTACAAGTATCTCTACATTCTTTAAGGGATGAAAAGCGTGATTGGCTTATTCCTTTTAAGAATAAAATGAAAATCAAAGAGCTTGGAGAGATTAGAACTCAGTCAAATTTAAAGACCACATTAAATATGACATTGGTTGATGAAGATGATTTTGAAATCGATAAGCTAAAGGAATACTTTGATAAAGAATACTTTTTTGTAAAGCTATCACCTATCAATGAAAATGCAGTATCCGAAAAGAATAACTGTGGAAAAGGTGTGGTAGAAAGAGTCAACTTAGTATAAGAAAGGAGGAAGCAGGTGGTGTAATTATATGCCATTTACAATAAAGATTATGCAAAGAGAAGAACAAGTTATTTTAATAATGCAAATTGTTCAAAAACAAAGAAGAAAAAATCCAAGGGCTTCTGAACTTGAAATTCTTGCAAATGCAAAAACTGTTTGTGGGCTTTTGATTGATTCGGAGGATCTTGAAAAAGAAGTTGTTGAAGATGCTCTTTCAATTATATTTGATACTGAAAAAGCTATGGTGGAGAAAAAAAGAGCTGAAAGTGCAATGGAGGCAGCAAAAAAAGCTGCAGAAATTGTAGCTAAAAAGGAAAAAGAGTTTGAAGAATTACGAAAAAAATTATCAACACCTTCATCATCAAGAGGATCTGTAAGAACCAGTTATCCTTCATATGATCCTTGTTCTGGAGGATATAGTTCTTCGAGAGGAGGTCGTTGTTAATGGTTGTTAACTTATTTGGTAAGGATCTTACTGTAAAAGATGAATCATGTTCTTTAAATGGAAATCCTGGAAAATCTATTACGGAGCCATATATTAATATGTATGTGACAATGACAAATGCATGTAATGCAAAATGTCCTTTTTGTTGTAATGGGAAAAATGAAGGAATAAAAATCGATTTTGATTATTACAAGTTCTATTACCTAGTTCATGAAATTCAAAAGCAGATAACAATTAATAAGTTATCTTTTACAGGAGGAGAACCTTCTCTTAATATGGATTTGCTTGGAAGATGCGTAGAAACTGTAAAAAAAGCTAATAAAGAGATTTTCGCTATTATCAATACTAATGGTGTAAATCTTTCTGAATTAGATAAGATTTCAAAATATTTTGACAGTATTGCTCTTAGTCGTCATTTTTATAATGATGAAATCAACAACGAAATTTTTGGAACAGATACAGTAGCTCAATCAAGTGATATTAAAGCATTTACACATAAAGATATCCTTCATTTTAGTTGTAATTTACAAAAAGGATATATAGATATCCCAAGAAAGGTAATGCTTTATCTTGAGGAGGCTTCAAAATTAGGTGTTAGTGATATTGGATTTGTTTCATTAATGCCTTGTAATGATTACTGTAAAGAAAAGTTTGTTGATTTTACAGATGTTGATTTTAGTGCTATTGAAAATCTTTACATTTCAAAGGAATGGAATCAAAAAACATACTGTAGATGTAGAAATTATCTCTACATGCCTAAAAATGAAGAAACTGATGTAGATGTTGTTTCTGTTTATACAAGATACTATGTAGACCCCACTCACAGCCTTAGCACATTAGTTTATGATGGAAAGTATCTAAGACAAGGTTTTGGTGGAGATATTATTATTTAAAAAGGAGGAAAATATAATGGTAGAAACAATTAAAAGAGAGCTTGAGGAAAATGGATATGATTACGCAGTAGCTATCGCTACAAAGGCTGAGGTTGAAGCAGGTGCAGCCTGTGGACAGCTTAGCATTATTATCGAAAACGAAGAGTAATCTTTTAGCCTTCTGGATTTTTTCCAGAGGGCTTTACTTTTAAACTAACAGGAGAAAGGAATTTTATGCAAAATTATATTTTAAGACAAAAACGAAAAGTAGACGAAATGGTTGATTATGTTGTTTGGTTTGAAAATTTAGAAATTGCCATATTAAATATAAATATCAATAAAGAAAATATATTTATTAGACAAATTAGGGTTTTTGAAGATTTTAAAAGACAAGGACATGCAAGTAGGATTATTGAATTTTTATTAGAAAAATACAACCGTCCTATAAGACTTTGTATTGCTACAAATAGTAAAAGCGCAGTTGCTTTTTGGGGTAACTTTTTAAAGACACATAAAAATAATCATATTCGAGGAGAGATTTATGAGTTAACGAACTAAAAAGAAGGCCGAAAGCCTTCTTTTTTATTTAAAAATACCAAAATTTACATAAAAGGCTATTGCTTTTTATATAAAAAAATGTTATACTTCATTTAACATAAGAGAAAAATGAAAAAGGCAACATAAGCTGGAACTCATGTTGCCCAATGATAAGTTGCAAAGAACATTGCAGTTATCACTTTTTTCTTTAGATAGTATAACATAGATTTAAAGAAAAATCAAGATATTTATTAAAATATGTGGTATAATTTCTATAATAAAATAAATTAGAATATTCTACAATATAGGATATTCGTAAAATATACTTATAAATACTATCTAAAGAAAATAGAAAGGCTTAAAGCTAATCGAATGTGTGAAGACTAATTGCGACTTATCGTAATTAGTCTTTTTTCTTTGGTTTAAATTTATTAATCAAAAAGATTGTAATAATTACAGATTCATTTATGATTCATGTCTTTATTAATAAATTATATCTTGGTTTATTTATAATCCATCATATAAAAATCTTGAAATTATAAATTTAATCTTTATTTAAACCCATCAAAAATGATAAAAACTTAAAAATAAAAACAAGTACCCCTTAACTTTTTAATTATTAGGCTATATGGCTATAATCTTTTAATTAAAGACTAAAGCATATAATGTTTCAATATAATACATTAGTTTAAGCTTATAAGTTTTTACATACCATAAAGGTATAATCTTCCGAAACGTATCTTAAAATTATTGTTTCTAAATAATTTTAATCTTTACCAAGTAAGACCCTAATAATAAAAATTAATCAATACTACTGATATTATTATAAATTAATACATCATTTAAATTTATATATTCTAACTCATTGACATGGCTTATTATATAAAAATTCTAAAAATGCTAATTTATAAAAACTGTAATATCATACAACATAACTATGACTTGTAAAATAAAAAATAAGAAAGGAAATAAAAATGGCATATTATAACAAATATGAAGAAATTGAATTAATAGATGAAAATGGTAAATATCCATTATTCATTGAAGACTATATTCCTAATCATTATGATGTAGATGAAGAAGGTCCATTTAATAAATTAGATACTGTAAATTATATACATCCCTTAGTAAATGCATTAGAAGATGGCTCTCTTCCTGCTTTTTTTAATCCCTGGGAATATTCAAGATTACAAAATTATAAACTAAATCAAAAAATAATGCATGAATATAACAAATCTTTAAAATTTGTTATGATTAATTGCGATAAAGAAGCTCAAGAAATATATAATAAACTTTTAGAAAATAAAAGAGCTTTTCAAATATTTATATATCTTATTAGTGTAAAATGCATTGATAATATATGTGAAATCTCTCAAAGACAAATTGCAAAAGCATTACATATTGCAAAAAGTACGGTTCGTGAAGCTTTTAAGTTTCTTTATAAAAATAATATTATTTGCAAAATTGATAAATCTGTTTTTGAAAATACAAGTTTTAATAATGCTAAATTAAAATATGTCTATGTATTAAGCTTTAAGCTTGTTTGGAGCGCACATCAAACCTGGAAGAAAGATGTTTATTATAATTTACCTAAAGAAATGAGAAGAGCCACTAAATTTGATAGATTTGTTACTCTTGATGCCCATATACTTACATATAAATTCTTATTAAATCTTTCTAATGAAAATTTAAGTAGCCTAGCTACTTTATTTAGCATGTGTATTTCTATGAGAAGAAATAATAAACATAAAATAAAAGAAATAACTCTTGCTAAAAGACTTAAAAAATCTGTAAGAACTATTAAAAGAGATATAAAAACATTAAGAGAAAAACAAATTATTTTTATACAGAAAGAAAAAACCAATAATTTATATAATATTAATTCTACTATTATGTGGAAAAATAATAACACTATTAATTTTGAGATTGATGTAACAGGAACCATTAAGCAAAGAGAAAAAAGAAGAAAAAGATATAGGGAAGAAAGGATACTGCAACTTATAATTGATAGCCCTAATTTAAGTGGAAAATGGTTAACAAATATTTTAGAGCTTTATCCTAATTTAAAAAAATATGTAGATATATATTTACCTGAATATGATGAAGAAAGTTAGTGCTTTATAAAATTAATATTTTATCTAAATTTTAAATAGCGTAAGACTTAATTTTTCAGAAATTAAGCGTTTTACGTCTTTTTGTCGTGTCTAAAATTATTATATCTTAAATTTAAAACATTAAAATGAAATAAATCTATAAAAAATACCATAAAATTAAATTCATAAAACAAAATCAAAGTAAATTTTATTAAAAAATATATAAAAGTATCTTTTTTTTGACAAAATCAAAGGGGACAAGAATCGACCCACTAAGTTTTTGGTGAAAATGGCTTAAAATAAGGCTTTTTAGCTAAAAATTAATAAAAAACAGGGGATGACGTTTATAATATTCATATATACCATAAACACATCTTTCTAAGTTCTGAAAGATTTTAGAAAGATAAAATTATGAATAAATAAAGCTCAAGCTTAAATCCATATAGATTAAAATAAAATCTAAAGCTTTGTTCATGTATGAATTTTTAAATCATGGACTTAGAATATAATTTAAACCAGCAAATAAATAACCTTTAAGCCAATTAAACAAAAACAATTAAGACTACAATCCAATTTAAATCAAAATTAAGAATTAGGCTAAAGAATAAGGAGTAATAAAAATCTTTAATTAATCCTAA
>OFHM01000164.1_pt1 | contig 63833 bp, 142 predicted proteins | sample 1521311 | NCBI WGS metagenome assembly OFHM01 (sample SAMEA3504083, study PRJEB24116) | mouse gut metagenome | biome: mouse gut; feature: mouse-associated habitat; material: faeces | place: Denmark | collected 2011 | reverse complement strand
GGCATCTTGGAATCTGGCAGAAAAGAGGGAATCTAGGCGGCATGAGAAAGATGGAGCTAAGTCAAGAGATTCTGATCAAAGCTCAATTTTAATATTCGGAACACGGGGTTATAAAGAAGGGGGAGGGGCCCATTCCCGCCAAATCATCCTTGGAGTCCAGTTTCAGGTGACCACGTGTTGGCTCCGGAACAGCTAGGCAGCAGGTAGCAGCAGTGGGAGTGGCAGAATGATAGGGTGGCAGGCTCCGCCCCCAGTGATCTCCTAGTGATAGCAGTCAAGCCTGTTCAGCCTGAGTTCAGGCTGTGGGGGGGGGGGGTACAACTTCCCACCATATCATATCCTACGGAGCAATACCAGTCTGCATTTTCTTACATATTTATGGTAAAATCGACCTTTGTAGGGTCGAAAATAAGATGGGGGTGGGGCGGAGATAGAATAATAAGGGGAATAGAGGATTTTGTTGTATCTTTCCAACAAATGTCGAACTTTCATGAATTATGCGACGGTATTCGACAACATCTGGGCGTAATATGTGGTAAAATGCGGTATGTCGTTAAGAGGATATTTTATGGGGAGAAATAAAATATCGAAGGAGAATACATATGAAAGATGAAAAGAATATTAGGAGAGAGGAAATTTTAGAAATGGTTGCTGAAATAGATCAAAAGCAATTCATAGATATGATTTATGGATTTGTGCGAAGATTACATAGAGAAGAAAAATCAGAGGCTTGAAACCTCTGATTTTTTTATTTTAGAAAGCGTTCCATGAAATCCCACCACAGTTTTTTATCGTCGTCGGATAATTTATAATATTTCATAATAGCTTCTCTTGCTTTAGGGTCTCTAACCCCTATATCAGCACAAATATCTGAATATTCTATGTCTGAATTAGATTCCATTTCCCCTTTTTCTTCCCGAAGCCAATCCTCGTTAATGCTGTATTTTGTACAAATTTGTTCTATATGGATATCTTTCGGCTCTCTCTGACCATTTTCGAACATAGCAAGCGCAGGCTGACTTATCTTTATAGAAGAAGCAAAATCTCTCTGATTAAGTCCTTTGGATTCCCTTACAATTTTTATCCTTTCGCCAATAAGCATCTTTTCTCACATCCTTCCCCTTGTCTTCTCTTTTCTTAATAATATCACGAAAATGATAACATTGCAATCAAAACTATTGACTTAGTGATAACTATGTTATATACTAAGATTACAAAGAAATCACAGTTTTTTTTGAAAGGAAGTGAATATATGAAAGAAAGATATACGGAAAAAGATATTCAAGATGGACACAAAATTTCTGAGATCTTCTCAACTCTCTCGGAGGAAAATAAGAACATGGCTATTGTTTATCTTTCTGCATTAAGAGATAAGGAGATCGCAGATAGTGGTAAGAAAATCTGCGAAATAATGTAAAGATGGTTCGTGGAGAAGTGTATTATGTCGATTTCCCGTCTGTTTTCGGAAGCGAACAAGGCAAATGCAGACCGTGTGTAATCATACAGAATGATTATGGTAATTGTTATTCGGGAACAACTATCGTTGCACCAATGACAACCCAAACAAAAAAACAATTGCCTACACATGTTCCGATTTCGCCAAATGATAGTCCGCTCCATTCACGAACCGTCATTCTTCTTGAACAGATTCGCGTGGTGGATAAGCAGAGGTTCGGAAATTTTGTCTGTCGGCTGAGTGATGAAACGATGGAGAAAGTTGATAAGGCAATTGAAGTGAGCCTTGCATTAAATAAGGAAGAAAGGAGCAAGGGAGAAATGAATGAATTGCAGGTATTTAATAACGAAGAGTTGGGATTAGAAGTAAGAACCATGCTGAACGAGGACGGGAGCATATCTGTCAATGCAGAGGATACGGCAAGAGGGTTTGGATGGACACAGATTCAAAGCAAAAACGGAAAGAAATATATTTCTGTCAGATGGGAGAGGATGAATGATTTTAGTGCAGAATGTGGATTCCCCCACTCGTGGGGGAAAGATGATTACCTACCGGAATCCCTGTTTTATCGTCTCGGAATGAAGGCCAGTAACGTAGTTGCAGAGAAGTTTCAGAACTGGCTTGCCATGGAAGTCATACCATCCATTCGAAAGACCGGAACCTATCAGCAAAAGAGAATGACACCAGAGGAAATGATGCGCGTTCAACTCGGAATGATTGACGGACACGAGGAGCGGATAAAAGCTCTCGAAGATACCATGACTATCGACCATGGACAGCAGAGGGTTCTCGAAAGAACGGTCAACAAGACGGTAATTGATGCTTTGGGTGGGAATCAGTCAAATGCGTATCACGAGATATCAAGAAAAGTATTTGCGGAGTGCAATCGGGATTTGAAGAACCATTTTCATGTAAATTCCCGTGATGATGTACCAAGAAAGGATTATGAGCAGGCAATCGAGTATGCAAAATCTTGGAAGCCATGCACCAACACTATGCTGATGATTCGAGATTGTAATGCTCAAATGTCTATTTAAATAGGAAGTGATTCGTATGATAGGAACAATACAAGAAGCAATCCAAGATATGAAAAACGGCGTGTATGATTTCACAGAAAACGGAAAAGAAACATAACATTCCGACAGCAACACCGGTTTTTGATGCGACTTGTCCGTTTTTGGATGAATCTAAGAACTGTGAGAAATGCGCCATCTATCCAGTGCGACCAAGAATCTGCCGGGATTTCAAGTGTGACAATCCGAAGAAGAAAATTTATGCAGAATCGTCGAGGACAAGGGATGTTCTAAACGTTGTGTTTATGAGCAGGAGTTTGATGAAGATGAAGCCCTTCCGTTTGATACTTACGATGCTGTAGCAGAAAAAATTCTCAAAGAATACATGGAAAAACACGAGGGGAACTTCTTTGCGGTGGTTGAACGATTATGTAGAAAGGTGGTGAGGTAAATGTACATCGACCCGTTTTGGTGCGGCGTAGTGGCTACAATTTTAGCAGAAGTGGCAATTGCTATTGTATATGGGATTTATATAGATTGGAAGAAAAGGAAATGAAAAATAAAATAATCAATTTTCTTTTGGGGTGTTTGATAGGCGCTACGGTATGTCTGTCTATAATATGAGAGCTGATAGAAAGGATGGTAAGGGGTGGATAAGGCATTAGTGATGGACAAACTGTTTCGATTTCTTCGGGAGTTTCCGGAGTTTGAAAACCTGTACGACATGGAATACGACGAACGGAACGGACTTGTCCGGGCGAAGATTGGGGTTGCGGAAAAAGTGATACCGATTAAGGATGACTCTACATGGATGGGGATTGTCAGAGAGGTCCTTACAGAATTAGAAAAGGAGACGCTATGGAACGCATACCTGGATACGATGAATGGAAAACCACACCGCCCGAATCGCTCCCGGTCGCTCGATGTGATGGTTGTGAGTGCGAACTGTGGGAAGGGGATTGGGTGTTCGAGGTTGACGGAGAAAAACTCTGCGAGGATTGTGTAAGGAATTATGGAAGGATTTTATGATGAGTGATAAGGTTTGTGTCTCGGTAGAGCTACTTATTGAATTAGTAGAATGCCGAGAGAGATTACGTGCGATTCGGGATTATTTAGAACACGAGGAATCAGCTTTATTAACCGAAGTGCAAGTGATTGGAGGGTTTGGTGCGAAGGAGTTTGAAGAAGATGGTGACGTGTAGAATCTGTGGTTGCTTATGCGACCCATCAGACACTATTAATGGAATTTGCGACGACTGTCGGGAGGATATGAGGTATAAGAAAGAAAAGCAAGAAGAAGCGGAAATGCTGATGAATGCGGAGTTTGAGCAGATGGTGATTGAAGATATGGTTTCAAGTGGATATTAAAAAGGTAGTAATTAAATTCTACATAAATTATTAATTTAAATTTAAAGGAGGAGTTTCTTGATGAACAATGTATTAAATGGAATGTTTGGAAAAGTACAGCCTGGAATGTGCAGGCTGTCAATGAGCGGAGGGATTGCTGTCAAGACTGCGAACGGATATAAAAGTTACAACATCAAGTCTGGAAGGCTAACAAACTGCGACAGCTTTGTGTTCAATATCGGCGAGGAATTTTTCTTTGTGATTCCGACCAACAAGGCGGAGGCTGGAGATATTATTCTTGTTTCCGGAAAACCAAAATGCGTGATTAAGTCGGAAAAGAATATGCTGACAGTTATCAATTATGAGGATTCCACGGTAGAGAATATCTTGCCGGAACGTCATGTATTCATGGGAAACACGTACTTCTACGGGAAAATCGTTTCTATGTTCGGTAGTGACATGATTAAAGGAAAGAGAGGTACAAACAAAATCATGCAGTACATGATGATGTCGGAAATGATGAAAGGAAACGGAAACGCAAGCGGAAGTGGAGAATCCGGCATAAGTGCAATGCTTCCATTTATGATGATGGGCGGAAATATAGGAAATATGTTCGAGGGAATGTTTGATTTTGATGGAGAAGACGACGAGGAAGAATCCGCAGAAAGAGAGGAAGAATAATATGGGTAGCGGAAGTTGGACAAGGGCAAGTTTTGAAAGCTATACAGGAATAAAAGGCATGAGCGTAAACAATGCCGGTTCTATTTCCGGCGATTACCACGCACAGGATATGTTTAAGCAGAGAAGGATTGCGCCGGAGTTAGACCCGAAGAATAAAATACGTGAATGTTGCGATTCTGATGAACACCCAAACACAAGGCCGGTCATTTTAGCGCTAGATGTTACCGGAAGCATGGGTGGCGCGGCGGTCGAGGTGGCGAAGAAACTCAACGTGGTCATGACAAGCCTCTATGAAAAAGTTGCTGACGTAGAGTTTTTAATTATGGGAATCGGAGATTTGGCGTATGATGATGCACCGATACAGGCATCTCAATTTGAATCAGATATCCGGATTGCTGAACAACTCGACAAAATCTATTTCGAGGGTGGAGGCGGAGGTAATTCTTACGAATCCTACACAGCGACGTGGTACTTCGGAGTTAGACACACAAAGTTAGACTGTTGGAATCGGAAAAAGAAAGGAATCATCATTACTATGGGAGATGAGCCGTTAAATCCATATCTTCCAAAGAATCCGCTTTCTAATGTGACAGGTGATAATCTGCAAAGCGATGTTGAAACAAAAGATTTGTACGAAGAAGCAAGCCGGAAGTTTGATATTTACCACCTTGCGGTTAATGATTCGCAGACATCATACAGATACTATGAATCAGGCATTAAAGAATCTTTCGGGAGGTTTCTTGACGGAAACCACTTTCGTATTGTAAGCATGGACAATATCGCAAGTGCCATTGTAGACATTGTGACGCATTCTGCGGGAGAAGCAGTGAATAAGGCAGATAGCGCAGATGGGACAATTTCATGGTAAAGAAAAATGTCAAGGTTGTAATCGGTGCAAACTTTGGGGATGAAGGGAAAGGATTGATGACAGATTATTTCTGCCACCAATCCGCCATGCGAAGTGAAAATTGCATTGTAATTTGTCATAACGGAGGGGCACAACGAGGGCATACAGTAGATACGCCAGAGGGATTGCATCATGTGTTCCATCATTTTGGTTCGGGCACTTTTGCAGGGGCGGACACGTACCTTGCAAAAGAATTTATTCTGAATCCTATAGTATTCCGGAAGGAATGGGAAGAGTTGGAAAAGTTGGGGTATAAGCCGACTGTGTATGTAAATCCGCTATGCAGAATCACAACACCGTTTGACATGATAATCAATCAGATTTTGGAAGAAAGCCGTTCTGATGGCAGACACGGAAGTTGCGGAATGGGGATATTTGAAACCATTAAGCGGTATGAAGAAAACTATGGTTATTCTGCATGGGTGTTATTGGAAAATTACGATAGGCAGAGCAAAGAAACAATAGAAGCTGTAAAACATACATATCTACCAAAACGGTTTAACGAGTTAAAGATACAACCAAGTGAAGAATGGGAAGAGATAATAAATTCAAATGGATTGATTGAACAGTTTCTTGAAGATTTGGAGTTTATGGAAAACCACGCAACGGTTTGTGACGATATAAATGCACTTGAAAAATATCATAACATTGTATTTGAGGGAGGACAAGGGCTTTTATTAGATCAAAATAATAAAGAATACTTTCCGCATTTAACGCCAAGCAATACCGGCTTGAAGAATCCTGCAGAAATGATTTTAAGATTATTTCCAAATGCTGATGTTGAAGTTTGCTATGTCACAAGGCCATATCTTACAAGGCATGGTGCAGGGAGGTTTGATAATGAATGCAATAAGGAAGAGATAAATCCGAATATGGAGGATTTGACCAATGTTTCAAACCCGCATCAAGGGAAATTGCGTTATGGAAAAATAGATGTCAAAGAATTAGAAAACAGGGTGAGCGTGGATTTTCTAACAAATCAGTCGTGGAAATTATCTCTTGCAATAACTCATTTGAATGAGGTTGCGAGAGTATTTGAGTCAACAGATGGAGTATTTGACAATATTTATTGTTCGCACGGGAAAACGCGGATGGAAATAACGTATACAAGGAAGGGGAAGTGATTATGGAAGAATTAAACGTAAAAGTCGGAGATAAAGTCATTCGTTCGGCAAGGTGGGGAAGCGCCATTTGTGAAGTCGTAAAAGTAACACCAAAAGGATATATAGACATAAAGTCTGGATGCGATACAGAGCGGTTCAGTAAATACGGCGAGAAGGTAGGGAGACAGAGGTTTGATTATGTTAGTATCCATCTACCGAAAGGCGGAGAAATAGAGAAGATTGAACGAGAAAGAGAATTTGAACGAAAACGGAGTTGCATACGCAATTACCCACTTCAAAATCTGCCACTTGAAGCACTGCGGGAGTTGGTAGATGTAATTGAAAAATATGAGAAGAATTAGGAGGACAAAAACATGAAATATATTTACAGAATGACAAGGAAAATGTTTTATGCGACGCTTTCTGAGGCGAAGGAAAACAATATGAAAGTGGAGCAATATATTACCGCTAATTTCGGCATTCGCGGAGAGTGCGTCAAGGTAGAAATTATTGGGTAAAAAGTTTGATGAAGATTTGAGAGAATAGGAGGAATCATTATGGCAAATACAGCAGTAGCACCAAGAAAGGTAGGAATTACGACATTTTTAAATCAGGACAATATAAGAAATCAGGTCAACCAGGCGGTTGGGAAAAACAGTATGAGGTTTGTTTCATCAGTTATATCGGCGGTGACAGTCAATCCGGCATTGCAGGAATGCACGAATCAGTCTATTCTTTCGGCGGCACTTCTGGGAGAAAGCCTTGAACTTTCGCCGTCTCCGCAGTTGGGGCAATACTATATGGTTCCATACAAGAAAAAGAATAAAATTAAAAATCCTACAACTGGAAAAGATGATTGGATAGAAACATCATTGGCGCAGTTTCAGATGGGGTACAAAGGATATATTCAACTTGCGAAAAGAAGTGGAGTTTATAAGAAACTGAATACTATGGAGATCAAAGAGGGCGAGTTAAAACGATATGATCGCTTAGAAGAAGAGATAGAGATAGAATTTATTGAAGATGACGCAGTACGGGAATCAACACCTACAATCGGGTATTGCGCCATGTTCGAGGAATTAAACGGATTCCGCAAGGTGATTTATTGGGATAAAAGAAAGATGATGGCACATGCAGAAAAATACTCACAGGCGTTCGCCAAGAATGGCGGCGGCGAATCCCTAAAACTCTTGGAACAAGGAAAAATTCCTGAAAAAGATATGTGGAAGTATTCTTCTTTTTGGTTCAAGAACTTTGACGCTATGGCTTGCAAGACCATGATTCGGCAGTTAATCAGTAAGTGGGGAACAATGAGCGTTGAGTTTAAGAGTGCATACGAAAAGGATATGTCAGTTATTGACGAACACGGCAATGTGGAATACGTGGACAACGACCTGGAGTACATTATCGAGCCAGAGCCGGAAATTAAAGATGTTTTTGACCAGCCAGAGGCGGACAAGAAAGAGGACGGGAAGTAGGAGGAAATCAGAATGGATAAGATGAAAGACGTATCAAAGTTACAGGAAGATTGGAACAATTTACTTTCAAGCGGACACATGACAAAGAAAGCTATGTGTGATTTGGTTATTCCATTTCGGGACAAATACGGTTTGACAGACGGACAGGCATTGCAGATTGCGAGGAATGAGATTTCTCTATCTGAAACCAATAGTCTTTTAGAGTAGATTCAGGAGGATTAAATGAGCGATTTGATTCTGAATGAGCAGAATTACTACAGCACAGAAGCCAATCAAGTCTACTGGTCGGTGAGCCAATACAAGGATTTTATGCGTTGTGAATCTATGGCAATGGCAAAAATCCGTGGCGAGTACGAACAGCCCATGACAAGGGCAATGCTTGTAGGTTCATTTATCGACCGATACATGGAGGGCGCGCTTCCCCAATTCATACAAGAGCACCCGGAGTTATTCACCTTAAAACGTCAACTCCGGGCGGAGTTCAGGCACGCCTACGAAATCATTAACAAGATTGAAAGCAGTCCTAAATTTATGAACTACATGAGCGGTGAGAAGCAGAAAATACTCACCGCTGAAATGTTCGGCGTACCGTGGAAAATCAAGATGGACAGTTTTCTACCCGGAATCTGCATAACCGATTTGAAAGTGGTTGCCCGGACAGAGAGATTGCCGGATTGGAGATATGACTTGCAGGGGGCGGTTTATCAGTATGTAGCAGAAGCGAATGGATATGGGCGATTACCGTTTTACCTAGCCGTAGCCACAAAAGAGAAAGTGCCAGACTTGAATATCTTTCAAATACCAGACAGTGAACTCGACAAGGCATTTTTGGAGATTGGAGAAAACATGCCACATTTCATCAACGTGAAAACGGGGATTGAAGAACCGAAACGGTGTGAGAAATGCGCTTGGTGCAAGATGACAAGGGAACTGAAAGTACGGAATTATATGGAATTGGCGGAGGGGTAGATTATGAGAAAGTGGATAAAAGTATTAGATAAATTACCTCCTGAGAATTTAGTTGTAGAAACTAAGTTGCACGATGAAAAAGGTGTTAGAAACGTACAGAAACTAATAAGGATTAAAAATTTGTGGTTTCTTCCTTTTGCGGGAGTATATGCGTATTACACCCCGACACATTGGAGGGAAATTTGAAATGACAGAGCAAGAATCAAGAATAATCACAGACCGCATTGATTACATCATGCCATACGTGAATGATAAGCGCGTGGCTGATGAATTGAAAGATATTCGGTTTCAATGTGAAAGCACGAGAAAGAAATGCGTCACACAGAAAGAATTCAAGTCGGACTACTCAAAGGATTGTGAAGTTGCGTCAGCGGTTCAATTAGATTTGGCGGTGGAAGTCTTTATGAAGATGATGGATGAAATGGGAATTTCCTTTCAGGATTTTCTTGGAGAGTTGATGTATAAATACGGCTTGGAGCCGGAAGATGTGTATGTGGTGGAGGGTTAACCAATGGGATTAACAGACAATCAAAAACGCTTGATTCAGGCGGTATCGCAGAACGACATCCAGTCTGCTAAGAAATGCGCTATCGCTTGCGTAACAGAAGATACAACTGCAAAGAACAAAATGTTTTGTAATAAATATAGGCAGATTTTGGAATCATCTGGGAGCAACATGATGGAATTGCCATATAACCTCAAAAACATCCTGTGCGTGGAAGATGTGTCAAATTCATTTAAGGAGGGAAGATATTATCTTTCCGACAGAGAAAAGATAGTGTTTGAAAATATTGTCCGCATGAAGAAAGTGAATGAAAAGCTTATGGAAATGGGGATTTCTTACCTAAATTCCACGTTGCTTTATGGGGAGAGTGGCACGGGCAAAACCACATTCGGGCGGTACGTAGCGTACAAAATGGGGATGCCGTTTTGCTACTTGAATTTTTCAAGTTTGGTAGATTCTTACATGGGGAACACGTCTAAAAATATTAGCAAAGCATTTAACTACGTCATATCAAATCCATGCGTGCTCATGCTTGATGAAATCGACTGCATTAGTATTGAGAGGTCGAATTCGTCAGATGGTGGTTCAAGTGCGGAAATGGCAAGGGTAACAATCACGCTCATGCAGGAGTTTGACAAACTGACAAATGACATTATTGTCCTTGGTGCAACAAACCGCATTGACAGGATAGATAAAGCGTTACTCAGACGGTTTACGGTGAAACATGAAGTGAAAAGTGCGGATGATTCAGAGAAAACAAGAATCGGGGAGAAATTTCTTATGGACGTTGATATGTCGTTTACGTATGGGGAAATTGATAAAATTGCTCAGAAAAGCAAGAATCAAAGTGAAATGATAAGCAACTTGATACAGGTTGTTGCACAGAGAATATATGAGGATTTAGAACATGGAAATGGATAACAAATACATTAAATTATCCAAACACTGTATCGGGCTTGACCGCAAGAAGCCCTACACCCGGCACGGAAAGAAATTCTACCGACCATACCGTAATTACTATTCAACAGGAAAGAACTTTGAGGATTGGGAGTTGATGGTACAAGTCGGATATGCTGACCAGGGTAATGAGAAAAATCAGCATGGCGGTTATACCTATTGGCTGACGAGAGTCGGGTTGGATTGGCTTGGGGAGAAGCTGGGGATTCGGATTTATGATGTGGAGGATTAAGAATGATTAAAGGCGCAAAAGTATACGACCCATTAACAGATAAATGGAGTGCGGGCTATTGGATTCCAGTTTATAGCGAAACTGGACAGATTAGGCAATATCTCCCGGTATGGAGAGAATACAAGAGGAACGCAAAGGATATGGAGGAATGATTGAAATTATGAAATCAACAGGAATTATAAGAAGAGTTGACGATTTGGGAAGAATCGTAATTCCAAAGGAAATCAGAATGACTTATGGAATTGAAGATGGCTCTCCGATAGAGATATTTACTGATTCTGACGGAATTATTTTAAGGAAGTACCGTGCAGAGAACGAGCTGATGAATACGGTTAATGTATTGAGCGATACCGTAGAAGGCTACATAGATGATTTGGATTGCGAGAAAGTACAGCAAATAAGAAAACACATAGAAGAGATAAGGGGACTTTTGAAACGACGGAGGAATGAGAATGAGTGATGTAAAATGTTACGAATTAACTTTAACACCGAATTATGTGTCTGACTGGACATTCAATGACGCAATCCGGGAGTTAATTCAAAACGGCACAGACCAAGAGATTCTTGATAAAAGCAATAAGTTCAGCATTGATTACGACTACAAGTCAAAGACACTTCGATTAACCAATGCGAAATCAAAGTTGAAAATCAATACACTTCTGTTAGGAAGAAGTAGCAAGTCCGACAACGAAGATACGGTAGGACAGTTTGGTGAGGGATATAAGATTGCTGCGCTCGTCCTAAACCGACTCGGAAAGACGTTCACTATCTACAATAATGAGCGTGGTGAGGTGTGGACTTCTCGGTTTAAGAACAGTGAGAAATGGCTTGAAAAGATTCTTGCTTTCTACGTGGAGAAAGTACCAACGTCAAATAATGGGCTTGTGATTGAGGTCGGGAATGTGACGACGGATGAAGAATATCATTTGCGCCCCATGTGGATTGGTTTTGATGGTTTAGATGAATCAGAAAAGATTGAGACGTCATATGGAGATATTTTGCTGGGGGATTATTTTTCTGGAAAAATATTTGTGAACGGATTAAAGGTATCTTGTTCAGCGGATATGGAGTATGGGTACAATTTTAAACCAAAATATATCACATTAGAGCGTGACCGTAAGACCTGTGATTCATGGAATGCTGGAGATATAACATCGAAGATGATTGACGAAGCTATGCTTAACGGGAAAATCGAATTCGATACAATTAAGCATATGATTGAGGAAAATACGGATGATGTATACCATCTTGATTTTAACACGCATTTAGGTGGTGTGCAGGAGATTCAAAAGAGAATGATTGAGCAGTTTGACAGACAATACACCACGCCATATTCAATCCCGGTGCGAGAGCAATCTGATGTTGATAGAGTAAAGGCTTATGGTGGCAATCCCGTAGTTGTGCCGTATAAGGTTGCTAATCTGCTGAAAGACGAGACATCAAAGAGAATCCAAGAATTAGTTACTGCCCCGTCAGGAAAGTCTCTGACGCTAAAAGAACGGTTTCAGCGGTGGTGTGACGCATATTCAAGTAAGTTAGACAATGGCGCAAGGCAGGAACTGGCAGAGTTGATTAGTGAGGTGTGAGAAAGGAATGGTTAAATGAAACTCTATTTTTACCACTTATCCCAACCACTCGGAGAAAAGCCGAGGATTGAGGTTGAGGAATGTGAGGTTGAAGAAAAACCGAGGACATATAAGGCAGTTGATAAATTTCCTAGATTTTATATTGGAACTTATGTAAAGAAAGAGAATATCGGGAAAATAAACGATGATACGATAATCCTTACTGGAAGAGACTCTGAAAAAGCAGTACTGATTTTCAAAGAAAAACTCTATAACGATATTGAGTGGAATCACAACAGGATTAAGAATTTGAGGAAAGAAATAGAAAGGTCATATAACTTTCTTAACGTAGTGGATGATTGGAGGTTAGAGAATGAAGCTAATTAAAATCTTAACAAGCGCAATTCAAATCAAGTCTGATAACAGCGACTTTGCGAATTGCCACATCAACGACTTGATAAAGATTTCAGATGGAGAAGTAGATTTAGTGACGATGATTTCAAGCCTGCAATGCAGGGAGGAAGAAACGCCGATTGAGGATGATATGGCATTAGAAATGTTTGATATTTCACAGACAAAAACCATTGAGTGTGCCATTATAGGGAGCATTGTCAATGGAAAATTTACAAGTTCGATTGACCGATATCCGTCAACGAGTGTAGAGGCTGAAATGATTTCAAGCAAGGAGTTTTCTGCTATGCTACAACCGGATGTTTCTGATTGCTTCAAAATCGGTGCATACGCCGGGTACGATACACCTGCATACGTGAATGGAAATAAGTTCTATCAGCGTCATTCCTGCATTGTTGGGAACACTGGAAGCGGAAAATCCGAGACAGTTACCAAATTTGTTGAGGAAACCGCCAAGAATCCCGGCGCAAACCTCATTATCTTTGATATTCATGGAGAATACGGCGGGTTATCTTATGTGGATAATATCAAAATGGGGCAGGTTCCATTTCCGGTGTGGATGCTTGGATTTTCCGATATGGTGCAGAACTTATTGAAAATAAAAGAGGAAACATCAACCGTTGTTATGTCTGCGTTAAGGAAATGCTACAAAGAGCATTGTCCAAGTGGAAACGAAGCAAAACCCGCCCGTTTTTCTTATGATGATATTTTAGAAAGAATGGAGCGATTAAACAGCGAGACTATTCTTGACGGATATTTCAAAAATGGAGAACCCAAAATCAAAAACGGAGAATACAACGGCAAACTTTCGAGTGTTATTAATTCCATGAAAGCAAAACGTGATGACAAGAGATATTCGTTTTTGTTTGAGGAATGCTATCAAGGCTATTTATTGGAGTTTTTAAACCGCATTATGGGCGCACATAAGCTGGTCAAGAACATTGACCTGTCAGAAGTACCGCATGATATAGCCATTATGATTATTGGGGCAATAACGAAGCTGGTTTACAATGTTCAGATTACAAAAAAAGACGCAACACCAATCACGCTTGTCTGTGATGAAGCACACGTTTATATCCCGGCAGACTTCCAGTTATCTGCTTCACAACGGCGCATGGTGGAAATCTTTGAAAATATCGCCAAGGAAGGACGCAAGTTCGGTACTACCTTGTTTGTTGCGTCTCAGCGCCCGTCAGAGCTTAACAAAACGATTATGGCGCAGTGTGCAAACTATATCGTGATGAAACTGAATAATGAAAATGACAAAAGTATGATGAAAGGCGTTATGGCAGAGGGTAGTAGCGGAATCATTGAGACAACGACCATGTTCTCTTCCGGAGATTGCTTGATTATCGGTGACGCAGTGCCGATTCCATTAAAAATCAAGGTGGAGCTTGCGAAGGAAAGACCGCAGGCGAAAACGATTGAGTTTTGGGATATTTGGAAGAAAGAGAGAGCGACGGTGGATTATTCGGAGTGTTTGGACGAGTATTTGAGGAATTAACATGGAGCAGATAATTACATTTCTTATTAGTTTTACTATAGGCCAACTTTTATTTCTCGCGGTAAGGCAGAAGATGAAGATAAAAGAGTTGGAATTAGAAAAGGAAAGGATTAAGAGTGGCAATAACGTGTCGGAGACTATGTTAAAAAATCAAATTTCTTTATTGCAAGCACAGGTAAGAAGTTTATTGAAGATGAAAATCACGCAGAATACAAATCTTCCGACAAACACAATCCAAGCTGTAAAATACGCCATGAAACACGCGCACCCGGATAACGGTGGAAATGCAGAGGACTTTATGAAGTTTCAGAAATGTTATGAAGAATTGATGAGGAAGTGAGGTTAAAAGTGATAGATTTTGAACAAGCAAAAATTATAAAAGAACAAATCGAAAAAGATAATGCGCATGAATTTGTTCGCAGCCTGATTATGGCATACTGCACGAATACGCAGAGAATGTCTGAATTACTTGAAATGATTCCGAGGATAGCAGAAAAAGGAATCAAAGAACGGCAAGAGAGGATAAATGAATATTATTTCGGCATGGAGCTTTTGATCGGAGAACGGTGCAGATATCCTATTCCAAAAAGAAAATCCAAATCCAAGAAAGAATATAATCCAGATTTTCCAACGCTTCTCTATGTTGCGAAAGCGTATTTCCCAAATGGGAATTGCGACGGAGGAAGTCAAACGGACAGAGAGTTCTTTTCAGAGTTCATTCAAACAATTAAGGATAAGCAAGGATTCGATTATGAGGATAAAAAAGAGTGGGAATGGGTCGAGAAAACCGCAAAATGCAAGGAATGGTTTTTGAGCGTCATTAGGCAGAACGTTCAAGACGAGTTTGTGTTAGAAGGATAGGAGGTCACATGGACAACGATTTAATCAAAGCATTACACTGTTTAGCAAGCCAAGATAATGCCGGGGATTGTCACATGGATATATATAATTTCTTACGCAAAGACAATGAACCAAAAATGTATTGCAGTAACAAAGTTTGGGGTGATGAAACCATACAATGTCCGTATCGTCAAGATAAATATGAGACGTGTTTTGCAGATGGTGAGTGCGGCGAATGGTTGAATAAGATAACGGATATTCTTGAAAAATACAATGAAAAAGTTGAGCGATTGAAAGAGCGGTTGCAAGGGTATGAAGCGAGTAAGAAACCGCCAGAGGAAGTCTTCATGATAGAGACGTCACATGGCAGGCGGTGCATTGATGCGCAAGATGTGCTGAGGATTATTGATGAAATTTTTGAGGTTGATAAAAATGCCAAGTAGAGACGAATTAAAAATATTGCAAGTACTACCACTTGATGTAAAAATCCAAAAGACAAGACTTCGAATTCGGGAGTGGGTGGACGAGTTTGGAGAAGATGGCGTGTATGTCAGCTTTTCGGGAGGGAAAGATAGTACAGTTTTGCTTGATATCGTCCGCAAAGATTATCCAAAAATGCCGGCGGTATTTGTGAATACTGGGCTTGAATATCCGTCAGTCAGACAGTTTGCATTGTCAAAAGAAAATGTGATGGAACTGAAACCGACAATGAATTTTCGAGATGTGATTATCAATTATGGGTATCCGATCGTCGGAAAACAGTTCTGTAAAAAATACGAGAAACAAAGAATGGAAGTGAAGTTGCATTAAGAAATTTCACAGGAGAGATGAAAAATAGTTTGTTCGATTATTCGAGATTCTCATTTATTTTTAACGCCCCGTTTAATGTGTCTGAAAAATGCTGTGATGTGATGAAAAAGAAACCTTTTAAATTGGTTCGTGGTTATCCGATTATCGCGTCTATGGCAGAAGAAAGTGCAAATAGATTAAAAAGTTGGATTCAAATTGGTTGTAATGCCTTTGAATCCAAAATCCCGAAAAGCAATCCTATGTCCTTTTGGACAGAGCAAGATGTCCTCACATACATACACACATACAACCTTTCCATTGCGGACGCATACGGTCAAGTAGTACGAGACTGGAAAAAAGATGGACTTATTGAGGGACAAATAGACCTTTTTGAAAAATATGCTGAAATTATTCCAACTTATGAATTACCTGGATGTCATTACAGGACTACAGGTTGCAAGAGAACAGGATGTATCTTCTGCGGATTTGGAATTACACAAGATAAAGATAGGTTTATAAGACTTTCCGAGCAAGAGCCAAAACTATGTGATTACGTCATGCGTGGTGGTGAGTTTAACGAAAACGGTATGTGGCAACCAAGCAAAGACGGATTAGGTTATTGGTTCGTGTTGGAATGGCTGAACACGCATGGAAATCTAGGAATAGGCATACCGAATTGGGATTATTACCACGAAGAATACGGGACGGAAGAAACAGATAAATATTTAGGAGAATAGATGTATGGACTGGCAACTAATACAAAGAACAATGAACTGTTTTTCAAGAAGTTTTATCAATCATCTAGGAGAACTTATTGTACATCAAAAGTCAAACACGTATTTCAATCTGATGAATTGCGATACAGAGTTTGACATCAAGTGCAAAATGCTTGAATGGCTGTCGAGGCCGTCATTTAAAACTCGTCCTTATGGTTCGGATAGGAAAAACAGGGGGTTCCATAAATTTATCCGAACCGGCGTGAATGAGTTTTTAGGAACTGATTTCTCAGAGGAAGATATGGAATTGATTTATACCTATCTCGGAAATGCTTGTAATCATGATAAGACGGTGAGATTTATTCAGAGCGGGTATGATATGGGGATTTTGGAGGATAAATCATGACAGAAAACGAACAATTTAAAATTCAGTTAGAAGTTGAGAGGATTCGGGAGAAATACAGCGGATTCTCCGATTTAAGTCAGTACGAAATCATTATGTTTGCTTTGTCAAAGATAGATGAAAGAGAAGCAACATTGACTGACGGTGGTTGGAAATGTCCGGCTTGTGGAGTAAAAAGAAAAGAAAGATTTTCGCATTGCGTAGCCTGCGGACAGGCATTAAGGAGGGCAAAAGTGGATATTAAAGAATTTGCAAAATCAATCAGCGGAAAAGAATACGGTTTCTCGCAGTTTAACAAAGGAGAAAAGCAAACAGCGAGAGAAAACGGATTCGTCATAGTTTACGGTTGTTCTGACGACCTCATGGAATTTAGAGGGGCTATATATGACGAGGGCGGTTGTTATGGCGGTGGTAAGGTTTATTTTAATCGCGACGAGGTATGCCAATCCAACGAGAGAGAAAACTATCCTAACTGGATAAAAGCTATATGGTGTGGCGGCGAAGCAGACGAGAGCGGTCAGGAAATCACATGGACATACGAGACAGAGATACCGCACGAAACCTTTATGATTTACGAAAATGGCGAACCGTTCTGCCGGGGGATTGTGTTTAGCATTGAGGATTTGAAGTAGGAGGGTTTATGGACAGAATGATGGAAATGTTTCAGAGACAAATATCAGATTCCATAGACAAGGAAATTAGAAGTACTATTTTAGGTATAACTGGATTTGAGGAAAAACCTGACTATTCCGTAAACGACGTAATAAACGCAATCGAAAGAGCGCAGGCGATAATTACAGATGTTATCATCTGCAACGAAAGCACGAAGAAGCAGTTTGACGGAATGGACATTCCAAAAACAGTAGAAATAATTCCTCAAAATTATTTAAAAAATGGAGAAATCTATGTGATTTTGGATGAGGATTTAAAGTTTCTTCTTTTGAAAAGTCATAGAAGAAATAAAAAGCAGAAAGCGAGTGATTAAATGCAGTTTACCATCAGTGGAAACCCCATAACTAAGAAAAATTCAAGCCGAATCGTCAATGTCGGAACATATCACAAACTTCTGCCAAGTAAGCAGTATGAGGAATATGAGAAGTCCTGCCTTCCGTATGTGCATAAATACAGGCATTTGCACATTGATTACCCAGTGAATGTCAAACTTTTGTATTACATGAAAACAAAGCGAAAAGTTGATTTGCCAAACCTTATAAACGGCACACTTGATATGCTCGTAGATTACGGCGTACTGGCAGACGATAACCGAAACATCGTCTACTCCACAGACGGTAGCCGGGTGCTGTGGGATAAAGAGAATCCCCGGACAGAAGTGACGATTGAACCGATTAACGAGGAAATGCAGTGGTGGGGGAAGAAAGAGGTGAGGAAGAAATGAACTATGGAATCTACGCAAACGCAGTATTGAAAGACGGAAAACTATTGTTCTGGTGGACGGGAGATAAATGCAAATCTGTTGAAGATTTCTATAAAGATTTCTTGTATTCTGGATTGAAGATGATGGAGGAAATCAAGAATTTTAAGTATGAGTTGAAAGTAAAGCGTGTTGACAGCTTTGAAGATGGAAAGGAATTTTACAAGCAATTTCCGCTTCACGATGAATATAAGGGATGGAAACCATATTAAGGAGGATTTTGGAATGATGATAGTGAAAATCACAGTTATGCTTGTTCTGATAACAGCAGTTTATTGTTTGTTTTGGAAAGCTTATATAACAAGCAATCCATCAGAAGCAATAAAATTACATCCGCTATATCCGGGCGCACCAAGGGGTTTCATTATAGTTGTGATACTTGTATTGATTTCGATTATCGGAATTTTCGCAAGTACAATTTACCTCTTGTTCGTCAGATGGGAGGTAAATGACGTGAAGAAAATCAAGACTTCTCACGGATGGAAAGGGATTGGAAGAAAAGTCATTAGAATAATGAGAAAAAAATGTCGGAAAGAGAACGACGAATAATTATAGGAAAATGCATGGAGTTTGCACAAGAAGAAAGGTGCATCTTCCAAATGGAAGGATTGGAATATGAACAAATCAAAGAAAGACCTAGCATTCGATAAAGAACGTGCAAAGTTCCGTTCTGTAATCCGGCAGTTGAAAGGCGATATACAGTCAAATGATATGCAGATTCGAGGATTGACGTGTCAGATTGAAGAACTTGAAAACAAGATTCGAGAATTGGAAGATTGGAACTCCCGCTTGCTTGAATATATGGATATGCCGGAGGGAGATATGCGGAGAGTGCTGAGAGAGAAAAGCGTCGAAGTCGAAGTTGATAGGATTTTAGGAGATTTTGGAAAGATATTTCGGAGTTTTGGAGGTGGATTATGAGTGGCACAGAATACAACATTATAGGCGATACAAAAGATTATAAAGGCTGTCTGATTCTGACTTGCGGAAAGTCAGAGGAACGGGCGAAAGAGGTATTAAACTGCCTTCTTACGAATCCGACAGAGAGTGACAAGATGATGATAAAAGGTTGTGCGAATCTGAGGGTAGAAAAGGCTGACAGTGGTGAATGTTGGTGGAATGAGGGGTGCGATTAAGATATGAAAGATTTAAAACAACTTTACAAGGAACTGAACGAAAGAAAGGACTTTCGATTTATCCGAACCGGTTTTGACGGCGGTTTTGGAGAGTTTATCAAGGGAAACCAAATGGGAATGACAGTCATATGGAGTTATGGTGGCGGTTGGGAACATGTCAGCATAGACGGAAAGAAACGGATGCCGACATGGGAGGAAATGTGCGAGTTAAAGGATATGTTTTTTGATGACGATGAATGTTGCGTACAGTACCACCCGCCAAAAAGTGAATATGTGAATAATATCAAGTATTGTCTACATATTTGGAAACCGATTGAGAAGTATAGTGGAGCTTTGCCGATACCGCCAAGTTTGTTTGTTGGTGTGAAAGGGGTGGAGTTGAAATGAAAGAATACACAGATAAGATTCATCGTATAGCAGACGAATACGGCTTAGAAAAACAGCTAAGACAGTGCGTCGAGGAATTATCAGAACTGATAAAGGCAATCTGCAAGTGGGATAGAAAATGGGGAGATTCTCTTCTTTCAGATTCCCATGAGTGCGAGGAAAGAACAAATATTATAGAAGAAATTGCAGATTGCAAAATCATGCTATCGCAGATTGAATACTTGATGTCGGCTGAATATGACGTTGAAGAGGAAATGGAAAGGAAAATTGATAGGCAGATAAGGAGAATCGAACGTGAACGATAATAAAGAAATAAAATTACTTCCATGCCCGTTCTGCGGAGGCGAGGGCGCAATGAGGGTAAATGCGCAAACTCTTAATTGTTCAGTAAATTGTGTAGAATGTGGTGTTTTCATGAAGCGGAATTTCAAAGGACATAAACGAGTTGGGGAAGTTTTAAAAGAATTAATGGCACAGGATTGGAATAGGAGGGTATATGATCAGAACTAATTTTAACCGATTCATCCATGGAGACAAACCGAGTAAGTCCAGGAGATTTGTGGGGAGCAGGAAGAAAAGGAAGAAGAGAGTGAAATGATAGATATTAACAAAATCATAAACCGCAAGATTGAGAAAGCGTATATGCGTGGCTGGTATGAATTTGCGGAAGAAGCGATTAAGTAGGAGGTTTTAAATGCTAAAAGCGGTTGTATTTGATGAATTTTCGTCTCAATGCCCATATTTTTACTCTTATGAAAAAGAGTTTATAAACAATTACTATAACTGCAAGCATTTAAATCAAGAAGAAGTGGAAAAAGCGGAAAGTGGGGAGAAAATAGGAAAGTGCTATTGCTTTAGTTGCCCGCTTGGAATGGAGGCGACACAAGATGATTTATTGGATAGAGAAATAGATTGGGATGGGCTTTGCGAAGAAGGTGAGGTTTATGAGGGCGAATATCTTCTTGTTGAGGTTGGAGAAAATGCAACTAATGAACAAAAAGAAGCAATGCGGAACTATGAGTTATATGTGCATAGATATGATAAGAAATGGCTCGATGAGCATGGAATAAAAAATTCTCTTTGCGATTAAATAGGAGGTTTTGAAATGAGTAAGGTTATGTTGATAACGGACAAGCCAAACGCTTGCATTGATTGCCCTGTACATTTTGCAGATGACAGAATGGTATGGTGTGGCAAGGAAAAGAAAGAGATTTTAGCGGAAGATTTTGAAACATTCAAACCGGATTGGTGTCCGCTGAAAGATGTGCCGGAGAAAATGAAAGTTTGTGGTAAATATCCACAACCAGATGGAATTGTGCCGTCATATAAAATTGGATTTAATGCTTGCATTGATGAGATTTTAAAGGAGAGTGATTGATCATGGAAACATCATTATTTAAGAAAGACGGGAAAGTTTATACAAGATTTAAGGTTTCTTTGAAGAATTTTTGGAAATGGAAACCGTATCTTAAAGCAAAATACAACATTGATATGGATAACCCATCTAAGAAAAGCAGCCGGTATATCTATTTCGAAAAGGAAGGAGATTATTTGAATGGATAAACCAAAGAACTGCACATATCCAAACTGCTTTAGTTGCCCATATAAGGATTGTAGATATAGTGGTGGCGAGGAAGATGTCAGCACTTACATACATACCGAGTCGCCTAATGTAAGAAAAATAACTCCATCGCAGGTTCGATATGAGGAATCCGAAAAAGGAAAGGAAACTCGAAAGAAATATAGGACTACAGAAGGATATAAAAACAGCCAAAAGATGTATAGGGAAACAGAGAGGGCAAAAGAATTGAATCGAAAGAGGGTATCCGAATATTCGAGAAGAAAATCCAACGAGATCAGGAAACCGCTTGCAACCGCAAGACAACATTTACAAAAGTATGGTGTGAACATGGGGAAGGGCGAAATGATAGGAACACTATCAACTTGCGGAAGATTGAATATACCGAAAAGATTTTTGGAATCTCTTGGATTGAATGATGGTTCTAAAGTCGCCATCTATGTACAAGGAGGAAAGTTGGTAGTAGTAAGTCTCGAAAAAGCGCAGGAAATCACAGAGAGAATTGGTGGAAACCGTATATGACTGCCAAGAATGACCGTATACGAATACGTGATGTGGAAATTGAGAGTAGGTGGTAGAGATAGACGTACTGAAAGAAATGCAAGACCATCTCCGCGAGGAATTTGTACCAAAGAATCAAACTCAAAATAAAGGAAGCGAATGCCCTTATTGCCACGGAACAGGGTATGAATACGTGGATGACGGAGGCCAAGGGACGTGTAAACTATGCAGAAAAGGATGTTATCAAAGAATGGTTATGAACAGTCGACTATCATTTGCTAGCATTCCCGAAAGCTTCAAAGATATACGGATAGGCAGTTTCAACACCGACATCTACTCAACTCAAAATAACCGAAATAAGGCTGTTTCAGCACTTAAGGCAATAAAGTATTGGCTACATCATTTTGAAACCATGAAACAGCGAGGAATGGGGTTGTATCTGTATTCTAGTGTTAAGGGAAGCGGCAAAACAAGGATGGCAGTCAGCATAGCGAATGATCTGATTTATGATAAACAGATTCAAGTGAAATTCGCTACTTCCTTACAGATGCTAAACGAAATTAGGGCAACATGGGATAAGGACGGAAACAAGCTGACCGAAGGCAAGCTAATGGATTTTTTCACTACTACAAATATACTTGTGATTGATGATTTTGGAGCGGAAAATCATAAGGATTGGGTAGATGATAAATTCAACAACATTATAAATAGCCGATACAACGAAAAGAAAATCACTATCTTCACAAGCAATACATCATTGGAATCCTTGAAATATGATGATAGGATAACAAACCGTATAAAAGAGCGCACGTATCAGATTCCATTCCCAGAGGAAAGCGTGAGGGATATTATTGCAAGGGATAATATGCGTGAGTTGGCAGAGATGATAAGACGGGGAGATGAATGGGAATAGGATTTTTTCGGAGTCGTGAAAAACTTGAAAATTACAAAAAAGGGGCGTGACGGGATGCTTATTGATTATATACCATGTAAAGAATGTGACAATCCCGAAGTACGGCACACATGCCATAAATGCGGTAAATGTGGGAGGGAATTTCAAAACGGAATACTTTTAAATGGAATGGATTATCCGGCATATGACCCGGAAACAGAAAGTGAGGAACAACAATGACAGAAAGAGAATTAGAAAGATTAGAAATCGTAAATCAATTAATCGGAAATATTGAAGGAGTTGGCGAAAGCCATATTGATAAATATGCTTTAAAGAATATTGATTTTGCTAGTGTAGTTTTGGAAGATATGATAGATTCGCTTGTTGAGAATGCGAAATATGAAGGATTTGAAGCAAGCAGAATCGAGATTAAAGAGAAGTCAAAAACAGTGATTAATGACATTTTAGAAATTATTGAAAGGCGGTAGGAAATCATGAAAATAAATGTAGTTTTAGACAACGGCGCATACATTCCAGAGAAAGCGCACGAAGCAGACGCAGGATTTGACATTAGAACACCAAGCAAAGTAATTATTCCGGCGAAGCAAAGCAGAATCATATCAACCGGAGTTCACGTAGAGATTCCACATGGATATGTAGGATTCCTGAAATCCAAAAGTGGTCTGAATGTAAAGAGCGGAATTTTGAGCGAGGGAGTTATTGACAGCGGTTATACGGGAGGTATCGTAGCCAAACTTTACAATCACAGCAACAGGGAAAAGGTATTTGAAAAAGGTGATAAAATCACACAACTTGTTATTCTTCCGATTCCCTATGTTGAGTTGGTGGAGGTTTGCAGTTTGGACGATACCGAGCGTGTAGATAATGGGTTTGGAAGTAGCGGGAGGTAATTATGAATAAGATTGAAAATCTTAGGATTATCAAACATTTTAAAGATAATGTCAAAGGTGACATTCATGGGATTTACGAGTGTAATGTCAACGAGAAAAAGATGTTGCTTGTTCGCCATGGTATGGAGATAGCTTCTATTTCATTCTTTATTGGGAAACCGCTAGGCGAATGCATTATGAATGTGCGAAAAGACATTGCAATGGATATTGAAAAAGAAGTTGATTCTAAGTTGAACAGCAAGAGACTAAAGACGCAAGCAGACAAGATAAGGGAAATGGATAACAATGAGTTAAGCAGATTTATTAACTCTATTGGAAGCGGTGACGAACTTTGCGAATATATGGGAAAGGAATTTCATAATTTGTGTGCTAATCCTGATATGGATATATGTTATCTATGTGTGAAAGAATGGCTTGAAAGCGAGGCGTCGGAATGAGAGAACAAACATTTTTGCATAAGATTTTATTAAAAGCATTGAAGAAATTCGGCTTAATCCAAGAATTTGAAGTTGATAAGGCTGATATGTGCAAGAGGGCGGTTGATTCTGGCGTATGCCCTCATTCATGCGAGAGTTGTGCATGGAACAGCGAGAAGAAATGGAGGTGAACGAAAAATGACAGAAAACGAGGCATTCAAAAGCATAATTGAAGATGGTATAGAGTTGGGTGCAGGAGATTATGTGGAGTTTGAAGCTCTGAAAGTTGCGGCGAACGCACTTCAAGAAATCCAACAATATAGAACAATCGGAACCGTAGGGGAATGCCGAGAAGCAAGAGAGAAGCAGAGGGCGAAAAAACCGCAACATCATGGCTGTTATGATGATAATGGTGTGTGGCACGAATGGAATGGAATACAGGGAAGACCTTATGAGTTGTGCCCTAGTTGCAAAACAAATCTTTGCTGTGAAATGCCATATGATAAAAAACCGAATTATTGTACTGAATGCGGTCAACATCTCGATTGGAGTAAGTCATGACCTACTTAACCGCCAACACAAAGAACCCATACATGGGTTTAGACAACAAAATCTGCAAGAATCCTACATACTGGTGCAGACTTCATCAGGTTTGGCTGTCGGAGGAAGATGTGAAACGGAAACGGTGTAAGAATAAGTCTACATTTGATATGCTTGGGGTTTATCGGTGTGGGTGTTTGGAAAGGAGAAAGAAGTGAAATTTAAAGAGTTTGTCAAATGGTGTAACGAAAGAGCGTGTGACGGTTGTTGGGGCATGATAGAAGCTATGGCTTGTATTGACCTTGTCCAAACAGTAAGGAAACAGCCGTTTTGGAAACGAGAGAAGTTTTGGAAACAGGAGTATGAAAAACAGGTATTAGACGAGATTGTAAATCCAATCAACAAGAAAATAGCGGAGGTGTATGGAGAACAATGCAAGTCTTAATAAACGTGTCGGCAGAGGAGATAAAAACTCTGCAAAATATGAAAGAAATTCGTGACGAGTGCGATATCGTATATTGCCTTCATGAATTGATTGCAAGGGCAACGGCGAAGAATCCGGAAGTTATGGTTAGAGATGAAGATACGAAAATCGGTCATATCACTTTTGGGAAAGGCGTAAAAGTATATAAATGTAGTGCATGTGGCGAGTGGCTGACAAGAACATGCAAATGTTGCCCAAAGTGTGGGCAAGCGGTTTTGTGGGAGGAATGATTTAATGGCAGAACGAAAATTCATAAAAGGCTGTAAAGAATGGCTGATGTTTCAAGATTTTTACCGATTCGTACAGTCCTATTATCAGCCGGAGAGCCGGGAGGAATATTGGACAAGCTGTATTGATTCGGTTAGTGAATTGCACAAGACGCATAAGGAAGTTTCTCTTTCAAAGCACTTGCTGTTAGGATTCCTCAATCACATAGAGGAAGTTTCAAAAGGGCAGAATGAGGAAGAATGGATATGTCCGGCATGTGGGAAGTTTCGGAATCCGAACGATAGGTTTTGCAGGCATTGTGGGGAGAAGATAGAAAGGAATGGTAATTGATATGCTCAAGACAAAAATTGATTGGTGCGATAGCACTTGGAATCCGGTAACTGGTTGTTTGCATGGGTGCGAATACTGCTATGCACGAAATATAGCAAAGAGGTTCGGAGGGTGGACGGACAGTGACGGAGATACATACCATGACACATTTTTAATGGACGATTCGCTTGTCAGGGTGCTTGATAATCCATTGAAAATCATGCGTGTCGAAAAAGACGGGGAGTGGCCAAAAGCACCATACCCATATGATTTTCAGCCGACTTTACACCGATACCGCCTAAACGACTACATAGGAAAGAAAGGAAGAAACATATTTGTCTGCTCTATGGCTGATTTGTTCGGGGAGTGGGTGCCGGACGGTTGGATCGAGGAAGTGTTTAAGGCTTGCGAGAAATCTCCACAGCACAATTATCTGTTTCTGACAAAGAATGTTGAGAGATACTGCAAATACGGTGTTCCTATGGCAGATAATATGTGGTACGGAACCAGTATTACGAGAGAATCGGAAATGCACTTGTTTATTTCTCTTCCGGCATTTTGCAATATCTTTGTAAGTATTGAGCCAATTTTAGAAGATTTGAAACCAAGAGAGCATAATGTGATGTTCCGACAGGTAAAATGGGTGATTATTGGATCAGAAACCGGTCGGAGAAAAGATAAAGTTACGCCAGAAAGGAAATGGATTGAAGATATTGTGAATGAATGCAGAAATGCGCATTATCCGGTTCCGGTATTTATGAAATCAAGTCTTGCAGAAGTATGGGGTGAACCGCTCATACAGGAATATCCAAAAGTGTTGAGAAAGGAGAATAAATAAAATGAAAAGCAGACAAGAAACTTGCAAATACTGTAACCCATTCATGGGAAGAAACTACGACGAAACGCATTGTGTAGCAGATGGTTGGGACGACGATAAGATTAAAACTTTCACGCTAGAGGATTGCGAAAACTGCGAGAAATACAAAAGCCGCTATATAGAATATCCTATAACCGTCAGCAAGATAAATCAGAAGTTTTGGGAATATTGGAAAGACAAAGATTGTGGTCAGCTTGTAAAAATCAGACCATGCGGAAAAGAGTATGGGAATAAAACCTATTTAGGTTTTCTACTTGGAGATTTGCCATTTATGCTATACATAAGGCATAACCCAGAAACGCTTGAATTAAACTGCTCAACCACCGGAAATCCGGCTATATTCGTGCCGGAACTCAGGAAGATTATTTTTGGCATGGAGAGTTGGTGGAGTGAGATCAAGAGAGAGGAAGAATTAAAGGATATTACAGATGGTGATATTGAGAATGTTTGGTATGTGAAAATGTTGAAAGGATTTGGGAGATGAAATACAATGAAGACTTTTACATAGACAGTGGTTTTTATGATGTGGATATGGATGGTGAATACCAAAAACAAAGCGAGAAGATTGTGAAATGCCGTAAACCACATGAGTGTATGGGAGGTTGTGGAAAAGAAATAAAAGCAGGAGAACAAGCGGTTTGTGAAAATGGATTTTTGGATGGCAAGCCCACAACTTGTTACACTTGTTTGAAATGTATTGAACGATGGATAGAAGAGTCTGGACGAGTGAAAGTGGAGGAAGAAAATGGATAAAATTACAGTATACACAGACGGCTCAGCATTAAATAATGGTAGTCCCGACAGTGGTTGCGGTTGGGCGTGCAAGCTGATTTACCGAGGGCGTGAGTTGATGAAGTCCGGCGGTGATAAGGGAAAGACAAATAATCAAATGGAAATGACCGCAGTTCTTGAATCAATGCGGAGTATTACGGATAAGTCAATCCCAGTTGAGATATTTTCGGACAGCAAATACGTGGTTGAGACTTTAAAAGGAAACTACAAGATTAAGAAGAATGTGGACTTATGGAACGCCATTCTTGCGGAGAAAGATAAATTTGAGGATATTCAGTTTCTTTGGGTGAAAGGGCATGACAAGAATCAGCATAACATTGACGCAGACAGGAGAGCGGTTGAGGAGGCAAGGAGGGCATGAGAGTAAAGGATTTGGCTTATAAATGCAAGGATATGGCGATAGAGTGCAAAGATTGTCCATATGAAAAGATTTGCGAAAAACTAACCAAGAAACTTGAATATCTTTCACCATATGGACTCCTGACAATTTTAGAGGAAGAAATTACAGAGTAGGAGAATTTGAGGATGGGAAGAATCAAGGATATTTTCAAAAACAAGGACATAACAGAAAAATTGATTGCAATGGGTTTTGATTATGGCAGAGGCCCGCAAGGCGAGATCGGATATATAAGGGCTTTCCGAGACGGGGATCGTTACTTGTGGGTTACGGTTAGTTTTCGTGACAATAAGTTGTATCTGTACAACGAATTTGATTGCGGCGGTTTGCTGTGGCAAAGGAATTGCAATATTCCCGAAGATGCAATAGGGGATTGCGATAGGTTTATTGAGTGGTTGGATTCGGAGGTTGGATAGGGATATGAATTTAATAATTAATATTTTTATTATGATTTCCATATCAGTTACGTTATGTGTGTTGTTCGTTTCTGTTTCAAAATTTATATGCAGGAACATGGACGATAAGTGTAAAATCGGGGCGTTAGTTATGTTTCTTTTTATTAGTTGTTTTATGAACGGAGTTTTCATTTGTTGGCTTTTGAATTTGTATGGAAAGATTTCATCAATATTTTAAATTGGATTTTATTAGGAGGTATCTATGAATTACAAAGCAAAGAATGTAAATACAGACAAAGCGTTAGAACATATCGAATGGAGCAGAAAATATCAAGGCGAAGCAGAACGTTTAGCACTGGCGAAGACACAGAAATACTATGATGGTGTTCGGAAAGGCTTGGATATTGCAGAGGAAATCTTTACATGCGCAAATTATGAGAAGAATGAAGAACCGAGTTTTGCAGATGGAGTGTTGGAAACTATTTATGAGTTAGGAAAAGAATTAGACGTTCCTACACAAGATTTGAGGGATAATTTTTCTTCTGTGGATGAGATTTGTGCAGTATTGGCAAGCAGAATTGAGGATAAGACGGAATGTACGAACAATTAGACTTATTCTCCCATCTCGAGCAGCCAAAACCTAAAATACCGTTTCTTCTTGAACCAAGACAGAAAATCTACATTGTCGATAAAGCGGATGTTGAGAAGATGATTGTAGATGGCGAAAGAACTTGGATATGCGGTAATAGCAGATATTACAGGATTCGGAAAGAATGCGGAACATATGACGTGACAAACAATGACGAGATAGGGGAAAGGGCATTTTTGGACTATGAGGATGCAAGAAATAAAGCATATGAGTATTTGAGGTCGCACATAGACACCATCCTTGCGGAGGATATAAAGCCGTTAATCATTGCTGCTTACTCTTATGTGAGGAAATGTGATAACAGGACAATGACAGCTTTCTATTGCGATTTGGGCGAGGATATGTACTATACCAAGGAATTTATGACATTTCATCATATCTGCAAGGGAAAGAATCAGGTTAAGAAATTTATGGAACAGCAGGAATTTAAGTATGAGAATCCACAGGAGATTCAAGGATATGTACCACACTTTAAGAATATGTACAAATGCGTGAAACCGTCTGATTGGCTTTATGCAGAGTGTGGGTATACATATGCGGTGGGATAGGAGGAATAGTTGTGGAGCTAGGTTTTCATCATGGCGCATTATGCGACAGTTATGAACAGCAAGCTAATGAGCAGGGATTCACCTTGGGAATAAAGTGGAACTGTTTGACAAAATTGGATATGCTTATAATCTGCTTCGGATTCAAGGGTATTTGACAGATAGTCAGGCGGATATGGTTTGTAAGAAGATTCAAAAGAATTTAGTGAAATCAATAAGAAAATTATCATAGGGAGGAATCCAAGGAATAAACATGGATAGATTGACGGAAAGAACAACGAATAGACATACAGGGGAAGTATTGGCTTATAGAGTGAAATGTCACAAAGATATAGAGTCAGTACAAAAACTTGGACGGTTGGAGGACTTGGAGGAACAAGGGAAACTACTAGAACTGACTTGTGCTGTGGGGGATACGGTGTATTGTTTATACACTAACGAAAACAAAGAATCAGAAATAACCGAAATGAAAGTAGGTTGCATTGAACCGTTTGGGGCAATCAGGCAACGTAAGGGAATATGTGAAGTCTGGAATGTATATGCAGAAGCGGATTACACAAAAGCATATTTTAAGTTCTTAGATTTCGGCAAAACCGTTTTTATCACCAAAGAAGAAGCTGAAGCTTCATCGAAAGAATTATCGAGCAAAGAATGAAAACAAGGGATTTAACATGAAACTAAGAAACATTATCGCAAAAAGTGAATTGGACTACTATAGACAGCACATCAACTTTACACATGAGGAAGAAATTGTATTCGATATGCTGTCTAAAGGGAAGTCCATTAAGGAGATTGCGGATAAGCTGAATACATCAGAATCTACGGTTAGCAGGAAGATTAAAAGCGTGAAGGAGAAGATAGGAGGGTTGATGGATATGGAGAAGCAATATAATGTGCCAATATGGGAGAAAGTCACTCTTACAAAAGAAGAAGCGAGCGAATACAGCCACATCGGGATTAACAAGTTGGAAGAACTGACAAGAAATCCCAGGTGTCCATTTGTGATAAGCGTAGGAAGAAAGAGGCTGATTAAACGCAAAGAGTTTGAACAGTATATTTCTGATAACATTGAAATATAGGAATATATGGAGATATATGGATTTTTATAGCCTTATGTGGTATTATAGGAATACTGTATAAGGCTTTTTCTTTAAGATTTTAAGGAAGGGGCTTACATAGAATGGGAAAGGATTTAAAAGGAAAGGAGTTAGGCGTTGGAATTAGTCAGCGCAAAGACGGTCTTTATACCGCAAGGATAACAGATAATACCGGGAAAAGGATACAGAAATACTTTAAAAAGTTGCAGGAGTGTAGGAAGTGGATTGCAGACGAGGATTTTCGATTGAAACACAGCAACGTCTGCATGCCTGGGGATATGACGGTGGACGCATGGTTTCACTATTGGATTGAACATATAAAAGGAAACAACATTCGCCCTAACACTATACGCAATTACACTGAAAGATACGAAAAAAATATCAAGAAATATATAGGCGATATGGTTCTTTCGGACGTAAAACCAATGCACTGCCAACTTGTGCTTGACAAGATGGCAAAAGATTATAGGCAGTCCACCATTGAGCAGACAAGGATAACTCTTGGAGTTTTATTCCGCAGTGCAGTGGATAACGATATTATTTCAAACCATCCATTAAAAGATAATGTGAGGAGCATCAGCAAGAAGGAATCCAAGAAAATGAGGGTGCTTACCATCGAAGAACAAAAGAAATTCTTGAAGTGCTCAGAAAAATCAAGCAATTTTAATCAGTTCTCTTTTATTTTACAAACCGGGCTCAGAACTGGGGAGATGATAGGATTAAAATGGTCTGACGTAGATTTAAAAAACAGGATGCTACACGTTAATCGAACAATGGAATACCGGCACTCTGTAGGAGAATGGAGGATTGGAGAACCGAAAAGTAAAAGCGGAAAACGGTGTATACCGCTTACAGGAGAAGCTGTTGATATTTTGCGGAGACAGAAGAAAAAGAACTCCAAACTGAAAGTTGTTTCTCTCGAATGCTCGGAATTTGTTTTTCTAAACAGGAACGGAGAGCCGACAAAGAACTCAGCATACGATACTTGTCTGCAAAAGTTATGTGAGAAAAATGAGATTGAACACTTCTCTATGCACACTCTTCGGCATACGTTCGCCACAAGGTGTATTGAAAGCGGCATGAAGCCAAAAACCTTGCAGACGATTCTCGGTCATGCCAATATCGGTATTACGATGAATCTCTATGTGCACATCACAGATGATGAAAAGAGAAAAGAGATGGAAATGATTGAAAGTATGCTGAAAATGGGGTAGAATGATTCGGTGGTGTAGTAATTGGTGTAGTAAATCATATATGATATTCAAAAATGCTGTAAAATCAAGTTTTTTAAGGAGGATATTTATAAATATGAAATTAGGAATCGTAATTTATATGTTTTTTATACAATTCCTTTAAAACCTTGAAGTTCTTGGATTTACAGCGTTTTTGCATATTTTTAACTAACATATAATTCCATATAAATCTATATATTCCAATAGTAAATTGGTGTAGTAATGGTGTAGTAGATAAAATAGAATAAGCCTTATACAGTGACAAGATTTTGAGAAGATTCTGACAAGTTTCTTCTCTTTTTTTATGCGAAAATTTAGGCATAAGGAGGAAAACAAGATGTTTTCAGACGAGTTGACGGAAAGAATCTATATGGATGAACGATTGAATAACATTCCTTTTGAATATAAGTCGAGTATTATTCATGCAGTTCAAGACGCAATTGAAAGTAGGATTTCGGAAAATCCCGATTTGAGCCGGGAGGAAATCTTAAATGATATATGCAACAGAGGTTAACAGGAGGTAATCATGTACGAGTACCCATATTATAATCAGCAGTACGGGCAGTCGAATATGCAAATGCAAAATCAACGTATGCAGTATGGACAGATTCCAAACGGATTTCAAAATCAAATTCCTCAAAATCAGCAGTTTCCGATAAATCAGCCGGCGGTTCAGAATCCGCTGAATGGGCGAATGGTAAACAGCATAGAGGAAATAACCGCAAATGACGTGCCTATGAATGTTCCGTACTCAATTTTTCCAAAGAATGACTTATCTCAAATCTATATCAAGTCATGGAATGCAAACGGAACCATTCAGACAATCGCATATGCGCCCATACAGCCGGAAAATACGGAACAGGGCACAAATATACCACAAACCGATTTTAACGCCTTAAACGAGGATGTGAGAGCATTGAGGCAGGAAATTTCGGAGAGGTTTGACCGATTGGAAAGTTCTATGCCTAATTCTAAGACTAAGGCGAGCGGTTCTAGGACTAAAAAAGAGGTGATAGCAGATGAATAAGCAAATGCAAATTCAACAGATGATGGGGAATCCGCAGTTTCAGAAACAGTATCAGCAGAGATTAAGAGGGATGAACCCAGCGCAGATTTTAGATCAGATAGCAAATAATCCGCAGGCAATGTCTAACCCTATGGTAAAAAATGTAATGGAAATGCGAAATAACAACGATACAGAAGGATTGACCGGAATGGCAGAAAACATGTTCGGCCAAAAGGGACAGAATTATTCGGATTTTGAGAAGAGTGCAAAGCAGTTTTTAGGGTTTTGATTAACCGGACCGAGAGACGGTCATTTTAGCGGTTCGAACAAGAGAAATCCTTGATTTTACAAGAGATTTTAACCGGACCGAAACTTGGACATATTGGGGTTGTGCGCACATTAAAAACCGGTTCCTCTTTATGAAATAAATCTTTATAAGGAGGACTAATTATGTTCAACAGCGGAAACTCAACACCTTTCACCATGCCTGTAGCTCCTGCCGGATATGGTGGAGCGAATGGTGGAATGGGCGGATGGGGCAATGATTGGATTGCTCTTGCAATCTTAGCCCTTATCTTCGGCGATGGCTGGGGAATGGGTGGAATGGGCGGTATGGGCATGTTTTTACCATTCATGTTCATGAACGGCGGTTTCGGTTTTGGAGGAAACGGAAACGGCTGTTGCGGAAGCGGAAACGCAAACACGAACGCTATTGAAGCATCTATTCAGCGAGGATTTGACAATCAGGGAGTGATGAACAAACTGAATGGCATTGAGCAGGGTATTTGCAACCTTGGCTATGATAACCTTGCACAGATGAATAATCTTGGCATGGCTGTATCTAACGGATTCCACGGCGTAGATAATGCCATCTGCAACCTTGGCTACACCACGCAGCAAGGGTTCAATGCTACACAAGTAGCTATGCTTCAGGGGCAGAACGCTCTTTCTTCTCAGTTAGCGCAGTGTTGCTGTGATAACAGGGTTGGCCAGATGCAGATTCAGAATCAGATGCAGGCTGATACTTGCGCTATTACAAATCAGGCAAATGTTAATACCAGAGATATTATCGAGAGCAACAACGCAGGATTCCGGGCAATCCTTGACAAGATGTGTCAGCAGGAGCTTGCGACAAAAGACGCTACGATTGCGGCACAGAATCAGAAGATTTTCGGTTTGGAATTGTCTGCAAGCCAGTCTAGCCAGAATGCTGTGCTTATGGCAAACCAGAATGCACAGACCGCAGAGCTTATCCGTAGGCTTGGCGCTGACTGTCCGCAGCCGGCATATGTCGTTCAACCGCCGCAGCCGGTTACTTTCCCAACAAATTGTTGCGGAACAGTAAATTATGCCGGTAATGGGTGTGGCGGCTGTGGCAACGGATGTGGTTGCTAATGAATACCATCAAAGATATTCTTGCAGTCATCGACAAGATTATTGAGAATCAAAAGGAAATATTGAGTAACTTATCACGAATAGATGATATGTCTGCTAATAAATAGGCAGTTTTACGATACAGAGCGAGGGCAGACTTTCAGAATTGATTGTTTGCCCTCGATTATTATATGGTTCGTATCTGAAATCCTTTAAAATCAAGGGTTCTAAGTTATGAACCACGTGAAAATAGCGGATTTTTGTCCGCAAGAAATGGAGGGAATTATTTTGGAAATCACGGCAAATGCTATTCAGTTAGTGGAACAGGGTCAGAATGTATTATTTGCAGAAACAGCGGTGAGAAGCTGTAAACCATGCATCAAGCATAGAGAGGGTGCAGGAGTGGTAACGCTTAGAGGATTGACAAATCAGTGCAATGCAAGATTTCTTGTGAATTTCAGTGGGAATATTGCAATTCCAACAGGTGGTACAGTGGAAGAAATTTCTCTTGCTATCGCCATCGAGGGTGAACCATTGCAGAGCACAAGAATGCGGGTAACTCCAGCGGCAGTAGATCAGTATTTCAACATATCTTCACAGGCATACGTAGATGTTCCTAGAGGGTGCTGCGCTTCTGTGGCGGTTGAAAATACGTCCGGACAGGCAATCGATGTGCAGAATGCGAGCTTAATCGTCACAAGAGAAGCGTAGGAGGTGAGCGGTATGCATATCAAAAGAATTCATGAAATGATTGAAAAGCTGACAGAGTGCACAAAATCTGCTCTCGAAGAAAACAAGTCTTTCGTTGGTGATTATCCTATTGGTGACGTTGTGGATATGATAAAAGACCTCTGCGAAGCCGAAAAAGAAGCTAGGGTCGCTAAGCAAATGGAAGAATGCGAGAAAGAAGAAAAAGAAGAAGAGAAGCGCATACTTCGCATATTGAAAGAAGAGCACGAAAACGAATACAAGCGCATGCGTGAGGAATACGGAGAAGATGAGGGAGAACGCAGATTCTACGACAATTACCGTTATAAATCTTCCGGCAGGTTCGCCCCGAAAGGCAGTGGCTCTTATATGCCGAGAAGTTCAGGCAGACGTGGACGCAGAGGATATGAGGAGATGCCGTACATGCACATGTACCCAGAAATGTATGATGGTATGTCGCCCGAAGAAATGCGGGATATGGATTTAGGCATGAACCGCATGTATTACAGTGGCTCCTACGGCTCAAATGCAGGAGGGGGTAGCAGAGGTGGTTCGTCAGGCGGTAATTCTTCTGGCATGAACAGTGGTAGCTCTGGAAATATGCGCGGATATTCCGAAGGATACGACGAGGGTAGCCGAAGAGGATACGAAGAAGGGTATTCTGATGGACAGCGTAATGGTCGTGGTTCTCAGAGTCGTGACCGAAGAGAGGGAAGAAGTGGACAGAGCAGAAAGCGGTACTTTGAATCCAAAGAGGAAAACAAGGGTAATTCCGCAGAGGAAAAGCAGAAGAAGATGAAAGAGCTTGAATCTTACATGAAAGATATTGCCGAAGACCTCACAGAAGCCATTGGGGACGCTTCAAACGAAGAACGGACTCTCATCAAGGCTAAGCTTCAAACGCTTATGCAGAAGATGTAGGAATCGGGGCAGAAATGCCCCTTTTTCTAATGTACCTTGACAGTTGAATAGTGGTAGCAGTTTGTGTATTTTATAAAATAGTCGTTGACTATGCCATTGTACTATGGTACAATAGACTATATAAAGGAGGCATAGAAATGGACAACGAACAAATTATTAAACTTTTTGAAGATTGTTTATCAGGGAAGAAACCAAACGGAAAATTTCAGCTTTTGCGTATCTATGGAGCATATGAGAGGGAACAAAAGGAAATGGAGAAAGAGAAACCCCTCGACGAGCAACTAAGAAAACACAATAGAAGATATACCATTCACCGCATATCCGATAATATGGCAATCGTGGAATATCACGAAGAGATGTTTGATCGGGATGTTGACAGTTGGTTTTCTCCTGCATTGGGCGAACGTATATCAAGCAGTGTTTATGATAGTTTTGACAAGGCTTTAATCGCACTGGTCGCAATGAAATCAGGATATATTCAAGCGTCGGAATACATTTTTAGAATGCTTGATATAGAAAATCGTCATGACAGTTAGGGAAATCAGAAGATTAACCGGCTTATCACAGGTGAAATTCTGCCAAAGGTATAATATCCCCTTAAATACATTTGCTAGGTGGGAGCAAGGCAAGCGCGAGCCGCCAGATTACGTGGTGGAGTTATTAGAGTTTAAAGTCAAGGGAGATTTGAACATGTACGGAGAGTTTACACTAAGGAACTTTTTAACCGCTTTATCACATGACATAGAATGTACGATTGTCACAAACAAATATACAGAAATGGCGAAAACGATTCTGAAAGAGGAATATATTGCGCTAGATGACGTGGTGGAAAAGTGGGATTTTGAAGATGGGAAATTGCTTGTGTGGGTGTAGGAGGATTGAGCATGGCGAAATTTAACAACGAAATCATAACAGATGATGAAAAAGTAAGAGAAAACGCAATGAAAAAGTGCGGAATGTATTTACAGTCTTGTTTATCAGCCGGAGAACTCGAAGATTTAAAAGAAGATTGGAGAGAAGCTGGAGGGTATGAAGTTATTTCGTGGTGGAAGTTTGCATTTGATAATATCAAGGTTTCTTATAAGTAGGAGGATTTAGGGATGGAGAAGAAATTCAAGCAAGGAGATAGGGTATACCATAAAAAATTAAAGCAATATGGAGTTTTTCTTGGGTATGCTTGGGAATCAGATGAAGAATGCGATGTTGATTTCGATGTGGAAGACGGATACAAGGAGCAAAAGCATGTAAGTGTTAGTTGGCTTGATTTAGTCGAAAAATAGAAAGGAACTGCGGAATGAAGAAAATGTATGATTTAATCACCGAAAGGATAAACGTAAAGAAAACAGAGTTATCCGAGAGACAGGAGCAGTTTGATGTGATGTGGGCTAATGAGAGGAACTCCGGCTGTTTTGAGCGGAACGCAATTAATGATTTACTTATCATGCAGCAGCTTAAATCAGAGATTGCGGAGTTGGAGCATTGTGAGATGCTTGTGAGGGTGCAGATTCAGAAGGAGGGATAGTATATGTTTAAAATTGAGGCAGTTGCAACAGTGTATTATACATGTTGGTTGTCTGATGAAGATTCACAAAAAGTTATAGATTATATCAAGGCAAATCCGGAAGAATTTGAGTTTATGACAGCCAAAGAGAAGATAATAAAAGCTGTAGAAGAATTATACGAAGAGGATGAAATCTCACCATATGATTCCTCTGATGAAAGTGATTCTTCGACAGAAGAATTTCGGTGGTCTGAATTCGAGGAAAGGTCTGCGAAGGAAATTTTAGGGGATGATAAAGAATGATGAAATCATGCGCTACGTGTAGATGGGCAGGTTGCAGAAATTACGGCAAAGATTTAGACCCATGTATGAATTATATAACTTCTCTTGAAGAAGAACGCAGGATTAAAATAGAACAGTTTGCGTACAAAGATATGAGGACGGGAGATAGTGATTACAATACAGGATTAAGAAGAATAAGAAAAGTCGGATATAATGAGTGTAAAGGAGAACGAGAGGTTAAATATTATTGTTTGTGCAACAATTTATAGAATTTAGAAACTACTACCACTATTCGGTCAGTAGTTTCTTTATTTTATGAAAGTTGGTGAGAATATGGTATTTAGAGTTAAAAACGAAATATGGAATTATGTCATGGTTCCGCCGGGAAGCCCACACTTGTTAAGGTCGGATTTTTCGAGAACAGTAGGAGTAACAGATAACTCCGTTAAAACGGTCTATGTGTCGGATTTATTGCGTGGAAAGTTCCTTGATAAAGTTACAAGTCATGAATTGGTGCATGTGTTTTCTTTTGTCAATAATTTGTATATTCCGCTAGAGGTCGAGGAACAAATAGCGGACTTTCTAGCAACATACGGGAGGGATATATTCGATGTGGCGGACGATATTTTAGGAAGATTGAAATGGGAGGAATATTATGCTTAAAACGGAAGATTTGGTTGAGTATGTAAAAAGAACTAATCCAGATATGGATAAAAAGAAATTAATTAAAGAACTCTCGAAAAGCGATTCTTCCGCATCCAGTTTAATCCGAGAGTGGTTGGTTTGTATGAGATTGGAATGCTTACGAATGTAAAGAGTTTTTATTGCTCTATTCGCTTCGTATTTGACCTAAATTTCAATTTCATTTGGATTATTTATAGTTTATAAGGATAACGAATAAAATCGCTTAAATCGCAAATTAAAAGCTTGATATTGCCCCCCCCCATTTGATACAATGACATTATATGGAGGTTATGTATGTATACTCATATAAGTACCGGAAACGACATTATGAAAGAGAGCTTGATTTACGGCGCGGAGCTTGATGGGAAATATGGCTTTCCTGTGTTAAAACCATTTAATACAACGCCCGAAAGAACCGTAGATTTTCACAGGTCAAAGAAACTGATAGATGTAAAAAATATGAACTTAAACTTCTTTATCCACGATTATATGCTCAACCCGGTCTGGAATAACCCTGATAAGCATATGGAACATTTAAAATGTTTTGGCAGTGTATGTGGATTTGACTTCACGATTGATGTAAAATCTCCTCTTGCCTTGCAGATTTATAACAAATACAGGAATCATGTTCTTTCGTGGTATTTTCAAAATAACGGAGTGAAATTGATTCCGAAGGTTGATTTACTTCCTGGTTGTGCTGACTGGATTTATGATGGGCTTCCGCATGAATCAACCTTGTGCTGTAGTACAAACGGGAGAGCGATAAGCAATGCGGCGAAGAAAAGTTTTGCAGAATGCTTTAAAGAAATGGAATCGGCACTAAAACCGCACAAAGTGATTATTGTAGGAACAAAGATTGATTTTGAGCATGAATGTGAAATTATTTGGCTTGATACTTATCTGATGAATCATTATAAGAAAAATTTTGAGTGTACACAATGACGAGAGAAAACGGAAATCTACTAACGTCATGCAGTGAATTTGCACATAGAAATGAGGTTAATATGGGAGGTCATGATTACGATTCGCATGGGGCGAAGTCCGTCACCAAGAAACAAGCTATGCGGATAAATAAGGTTGAGGGCAAAAGTCAGGGCGGTGACTGGTACGCAAAAGCTGACCCGGATACCGGCGCAATCCAGTGGATTAGACGGAAGATTAAGAGGCGGAAGAAGCGATAAGCCCTGCAACCACAGGGCTAGTCTTCTCATTTTTCTATTCTGATTTTCCTTAAATCCAATTCTTCCTTCAAACGCCTTGCAATATCTCTAAGTTGTTCTGTGTTTTTGCAATTTCTCGCATGTTGAGAGTACGTCATTAAAATTCCTGCGACATCATAATTATTCATTCCCAATCCCTCCATTTTAAAAATTATAATTCTGCTGTGGGCGCGTGTCAAGGTAGAAAGGGCGAAAATTCCGCCCTATACAACTACTTTATATTGTGTGCATCCATGAATGCAATTGCTTCCCTTGCGTGTCTGCAAAGTTCAATTAATTTTTCACAGTCCTCGGATAAATGTGTTAAGTCGTCCGATTCATGGAACCGCCTAAAACATTCCATTCTGTCATTAGCTCGTTTCATGTACTTTTCAAGCTGTTCTTGCCATTCCATAAGTGCAATTTCCCTTTTTTGTTCCTTTAAGTACCTGCATATCCTTTTCTTTCTCCCCTTATCCCTGGGGGCTGGGAATTTTGAGAACTTCCGCCTGGACTTGCACCTGGTTGATCGCTTGGCGGTGGGAGTTATACGACATACTGGCGACATATTGCCGATATGTAGGCAGTGCAAAAATCTTTATCGATAAGGGATTGCATCCAGTCCAGAAGTTCTTGCGCGGTGAACTGCGTCTTGATCTGCGCTTTTAGGCACTTAAACACAAAATCGCAACATTTATCAGTTGTGACTTTTACAGTTTTCTCCGCTCCCGTATCCGCGTTCTGGATGCGGATTTTCCCGCAATCTTCTGAGATTATGTAATTTTGATATTTTACCATGTTATTTCCTCCTCTTCTTCTGCACTCTGTATTTTACGGGATTGTGGCCGTCTTTGGTTGCATTACATACGGCGGAACGTGTCCGCCTAGAAAATGACTTCTACTTCCCATTCTCTCCCCAAAGCATCCGTTAATGCATCCCCTATACTTAAATTCTCTTTCATTGTCTCAAAAAGACAATGGTCAAGTCCTGATTTCATCCATCCTCTGTAAATTTTCATATTTTCCACCTTTTAACCTTTCTTTTTTATTTTGGTAAAAGCCTGTGACGGAATCGAACCGCCATGCACCGTTCAGGCTGATTTTTCATACAAATTCTATTTCTGTAAATTCGCGTTCTGTTACATCTGATAAAAACTGTAAAATTCCTTCGATTGTAAAATCGTATTTTGTAAAATCAAAACCGTTATTTTTGAGAAAATAAGCGTAATCCCTGCCAGTTCCGTCCGAATCTCTATAGCATCCGTCTACATGTAAAGCGTTTTTGTTTACAGTTCTGTAGTCGGTTTTTCCGTTCTTTTTCTTGTAGGATTCTTTCCTTTCATAACCTCCAAAATCTACTACAACAACCATGCCGTTTTTGTCTGTAAATTCTGCTCTTACTCTGTAATTCCCAACATCAGAACTTCCGCTATAGTAACTCATAAAATCCATTCCCATTTTTCTTAAAACTATTTTCATAACTTTTACCACCTTTCAAATTTTAGCTTGCCATCTTCAGAGCCGGGAGGCCGTTCCTCGGCTGACGGTCATTTCTGACCGTTTCGGCTTATCTGTAGGAATTTAACTTAATACATTTAGCGTTGCAATCCTCAATACTTCCAACAAATACGATTTTCTCTGTTCCGTCAATCTCTTCAATTACGCAATACCCAAAATAATTATTGTAAGTGATATAATATTTAGCCATTTTCAAATTCTCCATTTCTTTATTTTGCTCCAACCCCGGCATTTCTGCCGGACGCTCCCGGCCTGATGGCTCTTTATAGTCGCCGGGTCGACTTTATGCGCTCTTTTTAAATCCGTAGTTGGTCATATATTCTAAAAGGTTTTCTTCTGGAATTTCCTGCATGTCGTGAATTGCGGAAGGGGAAAACCCTTCAATAAATGCCACAACTCCATCGCCTACACGCTTTATAAAAATGTTTGTATCCTCGTTTTCGTAAACCTCGCCGGCTTTGAAGGTTCCTACATTTTCCTCCTGCTGAAGCTTTTCAAGCTCTTCGCATTCTTTCTTTACCTTGCAACATTCACAATTTCCATCGCATCCCGCTTCTAAAATCTTTTCTAACTCTTCTAATCTTGTCATTTCTATTTCCTCCTGTATTTGAATTTGTTTTGTTGTTTGCTATGGTTATAGTATACATGACAATAGACGAAAATGCAATATGCAATAATACACAAAAATAGACGTTTTGAACAGGCGGTTTATTGTGTAAAATGCTACACGAAAATAGACGTTGACAAATAAACAAAAATCTATTATCATATATTATATATAGAAAGGCGGTGAAACCATGAGCGGAACTATAAATAAAACTCCGTATGGCACAAATGGAATTATAGACTTCTCCCGATTGTGGGAGTTGATGGAGCGTAAAGGACATAATAAACAATGGCTTAAAAATAATGGTATTCATTCTAATACAGTTGCAAAGTTGACAAAAAACGAGAATATAACTTGTGAGGTTATTGCTAATTTATGCAATTTATTAAACTGCCAGATTTGGGAAATCATGGAATATAAAAAGGGTGATAAGCAATGAAAGAGGAAATAAGTATACCTGATATAAAAACCGGCGGGGTATATGCACTAATCAACAGAAATACTGGGAGGATGTATATAGGGGAAACCGAAGACATTAGAAGAAGATGCAAAGCGCATATAAATCTATTGAAATCAGGTAAGCATAATAATTCAGAATTACAAAATGATTATAATAATAATTATCCATTTGAAATAATTGTATTGTCTGAAATTACCGAAAGATGCAATTCCGAGAAAAGTCTGTGTGCAGAAGATTATTATATAGAATGTTTCCGTCGGCGTGGAATCAAATTATATAATAGTGAAAATGATAAAAATACTAAAGAAAGTTTTTTTATTTTAGCATCAAGGAATGACGCTTCTATAAACAATGTAATAAAAATGATAAATACATGAAAATAGACTATTGACAAATACACGATAATAGACTATAATATAATTGTCAAGAGGGAAACCGAATGACAATAACCCGAAAGGGAGAAAGGAGAACAGATGAACGATATGGACAAGAAAGAAATTAAAGAAGTCATTGAGTGGTGTGACGAGAAAGGGCATAGCGAACATGAAATCTTAGAGCTGATAAGACGGATTGTAGACGCAAAGCCAAGAGAAGAGGAAAAAGAAGAATAGCAGAAAGGGCGGGCTTGCCACCGCCCCAACTGTAAAAGAATTATAGCACATGAGCCGCCTTTATTGAAAGGGCGGTTTTTTATTGCGTTGGTACGCATCACTTGTATTATAATTCCTATATAGAAATTCTGACATAGAATTATATGTTATAATTTTAATCATAATTACTATATGATAATTCTATATTAAAATTCTGTATGATATTTACTATATAATAATTCTGTGTTATAATTCTTATATGATAATTTTAATATTTGGAGGTAATAGAAGTATGAGTATACCGCAATATATAAAGGACGCGCAAAACGCATATAACGCTAAATTCGACCTTGTTCAGTTAAAGCTACCGAAAGGCACGAAAGAACGAATTAAAGCAGTTTTGGAGGACGGTCAGAGCATGGCGGGCTATTGCGTTCAAGCTGTTCTTGTTACACTAGAAAGCGACGAGGATTTACTTAGTGCAGGAGGCCAAACAGAAATAGACGATTTACCTCGCACACAATCCCGAACCGCCCCAATAAGCCCCAGAAAAGAAGAATGCGAGGAAATCCCCAAAACCCCGGAAAAAGCTGAAAATAAAGCGAATGAAGAGCCAGTAGACATTTATTCCTTACAAGCGGAATTGGAGGCGAAGAGGGAAGATAAAACAGTTTGTTGATGGCGTTCAGAAAGAGGGAGAGGATATTACTTCATCGGAATATCAACAACGGATAAGGCAGGCGATTGGATCCGCAAATTTGGACAGAATTAACGAGTATTTGAAAAGCATCGAAAAAATATAAATGTAAGAGAAAAGCGGAAAAGAAAGAACAAAAGAGAAAGTGTATATTATTAATTTAATATAATTATGCAGTATATTATTTATATATTAATATACTGGGAGCATTTAAAGAAAAAGGGATATATAAATATATCCCCAAAAAAGAAAGATAAAAACAAGGCTTGACAATAATTTTATTAAAGGCTATGATATTAGCAATAAAATAACGTGGAAATGAGTTTGGAAGCACAGTACACATAGTGTATACCGGGGCTAGTGAGCGAGTACCCTACAACCAGTAGGGCAGAACCACACGAGGACGCTAGGGGCAGGCCGAAAAGAGAGTAAGAGTCGCTATCTTACCGCTGAAAATGCGGGGATAGTGGCTCTTTTTATTATTTTTATTGCGATAACGCAGGAGGTGGAGCGGATGCAGAGAGCGGAGGAAGAACGGACAGTAGAAGTATTTGATAGCGATATAGACATGTATTTACAAATGTTCTGTGAGGAATGCAACCCACCTATTGAGGACATGACCAAGGAGCGACAAAGCCGGTGGAATGCCGCATTGATATATATACAACAACGTGTGTTCCCGGATGCAAGTATATTAAAACTAAACAGCCCATTAGAGGGATATAATAATAATAAATATAATAATAAACATAGCAATATTAATCTTAGTAATTGTAATGCCTATGATATAAGCAAGGTTAATAAGGTGTGTGATTATTATATATATCTATGCTATAAGTACGATAAAGAGATTAGCATAACAGGGTTTTGTAAATTAACAGGTATTAATCCAGATACAATACATGATTGGGGTAATGGGATAAATAAACTAAGCACTTCGGGATGTGATATTTACAAAAAATTATCCTCGGAACGAGAAGAAAGTCTCACAGCTAAACTTGTGAGCAACAGTAATCCAGTGGCCATAATAGCGATCCTCAATAAACACTTTGGATACAATATGCCCGGCGTAAAGGAGCAGAGGCAGGAGCGACAGCTTGCAAGCCGGGAGGAATTAGGGTTAGAAGCACCGAAGGAACGGCCGGCATTGCCAGGGGATAGGTGGAAATGATTGATATATTTTAATATTTCAGACAATGCGAAGAATATGATTAATATATGTCATTGACATTGATGTATATAATATATAAAACCAATAGATTACTAGAAAAAATGGTTATTTTTCGTATAGATATGCATGTTCGGAACTATTGTTCTATTTTGCGAAAACAGGGTGGCAGGGGTTTGTGGGAATCGCCCGGAGGTGGCGAGTCAGCCGGTTTTTCTGACGAGCAAAGAAAAAGACCTCTTAAAACTTAGAGGTCGAAAACTATATCATTCCTGTTTATTAATGCTTTTTAAGTACATCATAACAGACCTATCAAGTATTTTGGATATTGGTATATCAGACTTATCAGAGTATTGTTTTAATTTTTTATATATCTCATTGTCCAAAGTAGACGAAATGCGAGTTCGATTTTTTAATTCTCTATATTCCGGCATGAGCTTTCTCCTTTCGGTTTGTATTTATTTAAGTTTAATTCAACAGGTGGTTGAAGTCAAGAATATTTCGTGATATAATATGTTTAATGAAATATACGCAAACTTATTTAAACATGGAGCGGGGATGGATGCAATGAACACTTTTCAAGACTTAATAAATCACGGTATAGAACCGTATACAGCGCAGGGAATGTTGGACAACTATTCTTCCAAAATCGGCACAATGAATGGAGTTTATGAAATAACCGATATAACCTACGATTTTAACGAGAGAGGACGAGACGTGACGTTGAAATGCTCTCTATGTGGCAGAGAGATACACCGAATGATGATAAGAGGGAGAAATAAATGGAGCGAGTTAATAAAATCGTGTCCTTGTGAAAAAGAGAAAATCGAAAAAGAATATCGGGAACGTTTGCGGAAAGAAAGAGAAGAAAAGCAACAGTTGATTCTAAGCAGAATAAATAAAATATTTGGAGATTATGAAATAATTTCTGTTTTAAACTTGGAAAGCAATAATCCGAGATACGTAATGCGTTGCCGGGAATGCGGAGAAGAAATGAATGTATCCGCAAATAACTTTTGGCAGAGGGCAAATTTTGAATGTAGAAAGCAAAAACCTCATGCGGAGCCAGTTATTAAGTTTGACAAAAGCTACATAGGCATGAAGAAAAATTTCTTGACAGTAAGAGGAATCACAAGACTTTCGAACGGGCATAGGGCATTTCTTTGCGAATGCGATTGCGGAAACATGAAAGCAATAGAGCCTACCCAACGGGAGCAAGGAATTGTGAAAAGTTGTGGTTGTAAGCACGATGAGTTGCAAAAGGAATCACACACAAAACACGGATTAAGCGGAACACGTCTTTACGGAATTTGGTCGAATATGAACGCTAGATGTTTCAATCCAAATTCTCAACACTATAAACATTACGGCGGAAGAGGAATAACTGTTTGTACTCAATGGAAAGGCGAACAAGGACTGCTTAATTTTATAGATTGGGCGAATAGAAACGGATATTCCGACGAACTTTCGATTGACCGCATAGATGTTAATGGGAATTATGAACCGGATAATTGTAGGTGGGCTGATTGGTATATGCAAGCAAACAATCGAAGGCCTCCGAAAATAGGAAATGATAGAAAGAAAAGGGTGGTAAAACTATTCTCAATCAACGGAGATGCGAGGTCGATGAAAGAATGGTGCGTATTGTTTGGAACTTCCCAACAAGCTGTTTATTACCGCATGAACAAGTTAGGAATGACATTAGAGCAGGCATTAAAAACACCGAAAATGACAGATGGAAGACCAAGAAAGCAATCGGTAAGTGACGCTTGAAGAAATCGAGAAGCAATTCGGTTACCCGATTGAGATTGTAAGCTGATGGGAGGTTTTAAATGCCATCCACAACAAGAAAATCAATTCCAAGAAAATATGAGGAATGTAAAACCTGCCCAACTCTACAAAGAAAAACTGTATGAAGAAAACCTAAAATCGTGGTACAAGCCAGAAAATATCTTTTGGAACGGCGGTTCTGGTGATTCGCAAATAGGATTGCCGGACAACAATTACGATTCACACCACTTTGTTTCTGTGGATAAAAACGATAATGTCGTTGGCTACATTTGCTATTCTGTTGATTGGAGTGCGCTGTCGGCTGACCGATTTGGAATCATCAGTTTTAAGAAAGGCGGTATCGAGTTTGCAAAAGATATATATGTAGCAATCTGCAATATCTTTGAAGTGTATCACTTGAACAGAATCCAGTGGTGCTGCTTTGCCGATAATCCCGCAATCAGAGGATACCGGAACTTCATCAAGAAACATGGTGGAAGGGAGCACGGATATTACCGCCAGATAGCAAGACTTCAAGATGGAAAATTACATGACAGTATTCAGTTTGAGATATTGGAGAATGAGTTTTATAGATAATAACTGCACGTTTGTGGATAAATTAGCCATGTATAAAAACGGGAAAGAATTGAGGCTAAGTTGTGCATGCAAGAATTAGCTATCCGAGCAAAGGAGATTCTCATATGTCATTACAATTAATGTCGGAATACCTGTTAAAACAAGAAATTAGGCGATATGAAAACTCATCTGAACTTATGCGGGAAAATAAACTGCTTTATCATCTTTGCAAGAAAGAATTGGCTGTTATTGAAAAGTTGAAAATCAACAAGATTGATATGCGCGGAGACGTCGAGGAATTTAAGCAGAAGATTGAGCGCCAAGCAATATATTTCATGAACGCAGAAGAATTTGAGAAAATAATAGAAAAAGCAAGAAAGTATGATTGCATTTCCCAAATCATAAATGAGGATACATAAAAATGGACGCAATTTTATATTTCTGCAAGACAGAAAAAGAAATTCAAAATTTCTTAGAAAATCTGTCAGAGAGAATGCGCCTATATGGCACTCCATGTACGATAAATTACCGAAACAGAACAGTAGAGACGGAAAGATATAAAATCTACGCTGTATCTGCATATAGTGGACTTATCGGTGCATTGCCTGGATTCAGTTACTATCTCAACGACACTTTGAAGGAAGAATTTAACGAGAGAGTGAGATTCAAACTATTTGAGGGTGCAAAAGAATTGAAATCCTTCAAGGAATTATTTGAACTTTTGAGAGAACCGATTTTCTAAAATTTTTCAGAACAAAAAAGAGGTATGCATATGCAAAAACAAGAATCGCAATTCAGACCATGCATTGTCACGGAAAGATATATCCGAGCGAGAAATGAGGATGGAGAGTTTTTCGAGGAATCAGAAAGAAAGTTTAAGGCGTTATTCCATTTTTGGTACGAACGTCATAGATATTACGATAATTGCGATCATGGAGCGTATGCGCAACCATCGCACACAACAGAATTAGTAGCAATGGTTGAATATGAGGATGGCTCTGTGCATCAGATTTCACCGGAGTATATACGATTTATCGACGGAAAGGCGAAAGAATATGATTTCAAAACTGGCTAACACAAAACACGGCTATAACATTTCCAATGCCACCAACGAAGAATTTCGAGACTTGTACAAGAATTATCCAGAGAAGCTACGCTGTATTATCTGCAACAGCAATATGAGGAAGAATTTCAGAATCGGCTTGCTAAGTTCGGATATTATCACAATCAATAACCGGGTGCATGATGGCGTAGTGTTTATTAATCATTTCTTCTAGGAGGAACACATGAAAGAAAGTGAAAAGCAAAGACTTTTATTGGACATCATAAATGAATTAGCTAATACCGAACCGCAGAAAGTTGCAGAGGTTAAATGTGATGACGGAGAATGGAGAAACAGACCGTTGATTGACATTGCGGTGGCGGTTGAGATTGTGAATGGTTTTCGGGGAGAGGAATTTGAATGATTTTGACTATTTTAAAAATTTTAAACAGCATAATTGAAATAGGTTTTCTCATTTATTCAATATATTGTTTTTATAAGTTTTTGACGGGCGATAAGGAAAAGAATGAAACATTATGGTATGGATTGTTCGCTTTAATCATAAAGATTGCAATTTCGAGGTGGTAAATCATGGGCGCAGGAAACGAAACAATTTTTGATATTAAAGAAAACAATTCAGATTTACAAACCGCCTGCCGGATTATCAGAGACGAACTTCTGAAGCATGAGGATTTCTATAAGGCGTTTGTGTCAAGCGTTCAGTCTGCAATCCGTGAAGTGCCGGAGGAATGTTGGTCTATTGAATTGGCGGAGAGGATTGTCAAGAGGATAAGTGGGGAAGAATCATGAAATTATTCAGAATTGACTATTTGGAAGATGACGATGATGAATGTTATTTAACCGTCGGGAATGATGATGATACGAAAGATTCCATCGAAGAACGAGAATATAACAAGAGGGATGATTGGAACTGCCTGTATTATCTTCATGCTCGAGAAGTAAAGGAAGTAGATGGACATAGGATTATCGCGGAGGAATAGATATGGATAAAAAGAGGGTTTGCGGAACTTGTAAATATCATCAATTCGAGAGTGTAGATGACGGGTATGTATGTGTGAATGACGAAAGTGAATATTTGAGCGATTGGACGGATTTTAACCACACATGCGATTCATGGGAGAAAAGAGATGGAGAAGATTAATCACCCATCACATTATACTTGCAGAGAACATGAATGTATCGAAGAAATGATTTCAGTATTTGGTGCACATGCAGTTATAGACTTCTGTAAATGCAATGCTTGGAAATATCGCTACAGAGCAGGAAACAAAGGAAATTATGATGAGGATATGAAGAAATCGGATTGGTACATAAGCAAGATGATGGAGTTGCAGGAGAATTTTGATTCACAAAATATGAGGTAACGATATGAAATCAAAAACCCGCCCGCCACCTGCAATATTTTTAATGTTTGCTTGGCTAAAAAGAGGATAATGTATCACGGACGGCGCAGGAGATTGCACCTTGCCTGCGCTGTAAAGGAGAAGCAATGAGGATAATTAATCAGCGCAGAAACCGTTCTTTGAATTTTGATAATGTGGAAATCCGTGTTGACGATACGAGGATTTTCGCAGAATCAGACCGAAAGATTCTTTTAGGGGAATACGATACAGAAGAATATGCGTTAGAAGTATTTAAGGAAATCCACAAGGCATACACAGGCGCTTTGTGGATTGAGGAAGAAATGGAAAAGTTAAAGAGTTTTGATGTGGATAAAATGCCGAAGATTGAAGGTGGATTTCTTCGACCAGAAAGTCCGAAGTCATCGGTCATAATATCGGAAAATATCGTTTATGAAATGCCAATTTCTTAATTTTTGATATAGTCTTCATTTCTTGGAGACCTCCACCCACTAGCAAGAGCTGTTAAGGGGCGGTCATGCGTCTCGGTGGGTTTTGAACCGTATTTAGGTCTTACGAGTGAAATGGTTGACGAATCAGCCTAATGCGGTTTAAACGGTGAAAATCCGTCCATGCACCCTCTGATATAACAATCTTATCCTCTGGCATTGCGGAGTTGGTTGTGGAGCGGTACAAAATGAGGAAACTCAATGCGGAATCCTCAAAAGACATGGTAAATATTTTGCCTATCTGCCAAGCGCAGAAAAGGTTCCTGGAATCATATTTTTGATTCTTGCTGTGCGGAAGTCAAACTGCATTCCTTTCTAGAGTATGGCTTGAAATTCGCAATTAAAAACCGCTTCACGATTTGCGCATAAATATCAGTGGTTAAATTGGATGTATGTGAACCGATAAGGCAAGCGCAAAGCCTGCGGGTGATAAGTCCAAGCCCAGTCAGTTTTGAGCGGTAGCTGACAAATAAGATAGACAGTGACCAAATGGTAAGGTACGCCGCTTGCGGTGGTCGCCCGTCAGTGCGTGCAGGTTCAAATCCTGTCTGTCTATTGTTCTCAAGATTAACGCATGGAATACCGGTTAAGCCCATGCGAGACCCCAAAGAGGTAGTCCCTCAACTGTGAATGATACAGTGTGAAACCACTAACAATCTGGGTCGCTCCCGGAGAATTTCGGCTATGGTATGCGAGCCGGGGATATTGGGGAAAGGGAATTTGTCAGTAAAGACATTAAAATCCGCTTGCCGGTCGTATAGGCGGTAAATTATCGAGCCGGATAATCGGCGCAAATCAAAGTTCAAAGAATATGGAGGAATTGTTATGACAAAAGAAACTATGTCGGTGCACAAAGCATTAGCAGAGCGTAAAACGCTTGAAAGCAGAATTAACAGTTTAATCAACACAAGCCGGTTCATCAACGTAAATAAACATTCCAACGAGAAAATCGAAGGACTGCCGGTCGAGGACTATAAGAAGATGTTACAGGGCGCATGGGACAAAGCAACTGACCTTATCAAACGTCAGGAGGCTATTAACCGGGCAGTTACGCTTTCCAATGCCGTTACAAAGGTGAAAATCGGTGAGGATGAGTATACGGTTGCAGAGGCTATCTGGATGAAAAATCACGGCATGGAGTCCTATCAGGATTTAAAGCGAAGAATCGAAACACAACACGCACAGGCGATATCCGCACTTTCGGAAAAGAACGGAAAAGAATTGGAGGAACGCGCAGAGAAGTATGTAACCAGTGTGTATGGGGATAAAGAGTCAAAAACTAGCACTGACAATATCGAAAAACTAAGGAGAGATTTTGTTGCAAATCAGTCTTATGACCTTATCGACCCGATTAAGGCGCAGGAGAAAATCGAGTGGTTAGAGAAGAAAATCAATGACTTTATGATGGAAGTGGATGCGTCACTCTCGGTATCGAACGCTGTTACGGAAATCACAATAGAGTATTAAGCAAATTATCCACTGCTTACCGAAAACCATAAACTACAATCCATAAGACTTTTGCAGATACAGTCTTATGCAAACAAAAAGAAATCTGCAAAATTCGATGGGCGAATATTGGTTTCATAGACCGAAACAGAGGAATCTAGCAGACTTGAAATCTGTATGGATTCGCAAACATAACAAACAGAAGTGTCGGCGGTTCGATTCCGCCTAAGTCCAAGAAGACTTATAGCTCAGTTGGGAGAGCATTCCGCAAATATGTGTGTGGTGCTGTAAAGCTCAAAGAACAAAGCTCAAAGGTTAAGGTTCAAAATTCAAAGTTTAATTTTGTGTAAAGCTGAAAGAGCAATGTTCAAAGAGCAAAGTTTGACGAAATCCTTGGGATAAGTTTTAGTGTGATTGTAATTGGCTTTTGGTTTGACGCAAGGCTGGTAAGTGGTGGTAACAAAATACGGTGCGTTCCCATAATGGTATTGGAGCACATTGCTAATGTGTCGGTCGATTAATCGGCTTGGGGGTTCAAGTCCCTCACGCACCGCTAATGTCGTTGCAAGTGCCTTGTAAACTAACAGAGTGCGCATAAGTTAGCAAGTGAACTTGATTGAGTGGGAAAAGTGTGGCATAGCCAGCATATAACCGTGACAACGGCGAAAGCTGTAGTTGATAGTACATGATGATGTATGAAGGGCGAAAGCGGAGTACCTCTGACTAACACAACCTTGCGGGTTAGGGATGTTGGCAAGTAAAAAAATAAACCCCTGAATATGGTAGCGTGGCAGAGTTGGTAAATGCGCCGGCCTTGAAATCCGGTTGTCAGAAATGGCTTGTGGGTTCGAATCCTACCGCTACCGTTTGGACAATGCCGAGAAAGCGAGGGAGTTTTGATGATTATAACCGCATACGGAATAATTGTTTTTCAACTCGTGGAACGGATTGCCATAATCGAGAAATCCATAAAATCGGTTTTAGGACGTTGCGTTGATATGTTAGGGTTTTCATACAATGCAATTCCGACAAGGCATGAAGTCCCACGGTAGCCATATCTGCAAGAAGATAAAATTTTCAAATAAAATAAATTATGAATAATACGAATGAACCCACAAAACTATCAGGCATTGCGGATGTGGCGAAACAAAATCTTCTGTGAGTAAAATTAATACGTGCGGAGGGCGCGTTATAAAATGCGTTTTCCGCGCGCTTGTAAAATCGTTTTTAAGCCGTTTTCTGTTTGTAGGCGGTAAATCCTTCGTAATCAACAGAAACAGACGAAATAGGCGTATCAGATCGCGTCAGAAAGGGGATAGAATCAATGTCAATTATTCCATTCATAATTGCGAATAATGCCACTCAAAAGATTTTGATGGAAAACGAGAGAAGAGAGCGAGAGGAAAGAGAAAATCAAGAAAAAAAGAAAGTGAAAAAGAAATAAATAATCATAGGCCGGTAGTTTAATGGTAGAACACAAGACTTTGAATCTTTCGGCATGGGTTCAATTCCCATCCAGCTTGCTTTTATAAGGGGATGTACAGGTTTCGACAGGGGTATGAAAATTATCATTTCGCTAGAGCGGTGACTTAATCACCAAAATTAAATTAAACGCAAACAGAAAACTTGCAATGGTAGCCTAGTGCTATCACCGAAACAATATCCTTGCGGCAGGTAAATATTTGAGGTTCAAGGAATAGTCGTATTGAAGTTATCCATAAACAATTTGGAATGGATTGGTGGAACTAAAAGAGACTTTTACAAGCCTAAAACAGCGTAAAGAATGGTAATGAGTAGTATTTTTGGACAGGGGTTCGATTCCCCTCATCTCCATTGCAACGGAATAGACCGACGACGGGTTTAAAAGCGAGTACCTGCGCCATCTGTCCGTTGCGTAATCACAGGGATTATCAGACAGGAGGTAATGAAAAGTGGCGAAAGATAAATATTACAGGATTCAAGCGAGTAAGGGACAGAATGACGATATTTCATTTCATAAGACAGAAAGCGGATTGATGAATATACACTTGGGTTATTCAGAGGTTGATTTTACCATCAAAGAGTGTCGGGAAATTATTGAGAAATTAAAGAAGTGTATAAAAGATTGATTTGTAAATCAGATGGCGTAGCCAAGCGGTAAGGCAACAGACTGCAAATTTGTGAGCGAGGGTTCGATTCCCTCCGCCATCTCTTTAAAAGAATCCGCTGATTATTCATCAACGGATTCAAGAAACATTGAGATTGCTTTGTAAGATTATTTTTCTTCCCAAACAATCTTACATCCTATAATATCAGCAATATCCAAGGCTTCTTGGTATTTCAAAGTACCCCTAGACAGCTTATTGCTTATATTTTGTGGAGTTGTTGGTTCGTGAGTTTTGTTGTATTCGGTGACGATATCCTTTAGCGTCATACCGCTTTTTGCAATATATGACTTAATCTCATTCCTTATATGATTTGACATATTAAAACCTCCTTTTTGGTAATATACCACAAAGGATAGAAATATTCAATATAGTTTCAAAAGTTTTATAATAGTGTTGATTAATATATCTTTATAGTGTATAATGAAACTATAATAAATTTTTATATGAAAAGGAGTGTTGAATATGGCAAAATTTGATTGCAGACAGTATTACAAAGATTATTACAATGTTGACTTCGGAGAAGATTATGTTGTACATCATATGGATTTTGATGATGATAACAACGACATATATAATCTTCTGATGTTGCCAAGAAAACTATATCGAAGATATATGTTTTACTTAAATTCGTTGGGAGCGACAAAGGGCAGCAAGGGGATTGCGGAACTTGACCTAAAAATTGAAATACAGGCAGGAAGCATACCGACAATGAGGTATAAAATGATGGAAGGATTATGCAAGACAATGAATGAGATTAATCACTGGGTTAAGGTAAAATCAAACTTGGATATGAATAAATATCATGCGGAACAAATGACGCAAAAAGTCGAATTTTAATCCCAAAGAGGGTTTAATTCCCCGCAGCTTGCTGCGCAACAAACTAATGACGAACGAAGTGAGTCTCGGGCTGATACCCCGCAGCTTGCTGCGGGGAGTTTCATTTGTGGTAAATTCAGCGAGATAGGTAGTGCAGACCGAAAGACAGAACCATGACTGTTTTCTCGCTGTTTTTATAAATCATGGGATTATCAGCATGGAGGTAATATTATGTCAAGATTAAAAAGAGAAAATCATATCACTATAAAAGCATTTATGGTAATGGACTTAGAACTTTCCGGAAACGAATTAATTGCATATGCATTAGTTCATGGTTTTTCGCAAGATGGAGAAAGTGATTTTCATGGTAGTCTTTCTTATGTGGCAGAATGGCTGAATTGTTCAAAAACAACAGCTTTTAATATTTTAAATAATTTAGCGAATGATGGATTTATCAAGAAAAAAGATAAAATTGTTAATGGCGTAAAATTTTGCGATTACATAGCCAATGTTCCGAGCGAAGATGAGTTAAAAGAAATAAAAAGACGAAAAGAAGAACGAAAGGAAAAAGAAAAATCTGAACGGCGTTCAAAAAACTTGAATACCGTAAAAGAAATTGAAAAAGACCGTTCAAAAAATTTGAATGGGTATTCAAAAAACTTGAACGATGGCGTTCAAAAAACTTTAACTCATAATACTATAGATAAACTAAAGGAAAATATTGGATATAATAACTCTCTTTCTGACGAAAGAGCGAGTGAGAGCATTCCTTCGCAACCCAAAAAACAATCCCGAAAGAAAGAAGCAAATGAACTCTTTGAGCGCATTTGGAAACTCTACCCAAAGAAACTTGGAAAGGGGAAAATATCAGACACCCAGAAATTAAAGCTACTGGAAATTGGCTATGACGAACTCTCACGAGCCATTCAGCGATACTGTTCGTACAACAAAGACAAAGACAAGCAGTACTGGCAGAACGGCAGTACGTTCTTCAACAGTGGTTACATAGACTTCCTTGACGAAAATTACGATGATTCCAGTTCGTTCAGCAGTGCGAAAATGAATGAGCCGAAGAAAGAACCGTTGAGCGAGAGGGAAAGAATAAGGCTTGGGATAGAAAAGGCAAGGGAGACATTCGGGGAAGAGTATGGAGAGAGTTATTGGAGTGGGATGGATGATGGGGAAATTGAGATAATGCTTGAATATTTGGGGATTCGTATAAACGAATTTTAGATTGCGGAGGTGAACTATGAAAGTATATATAATTACACAGGGAGAATATTCAGACTATAATATTCGTGTGGTTTCTCTTGATAAGGGTGACGCAGAGAGAAAGTGCGCCCTGCTGAACAAGGATGTAAGGTGCGGCGAGTATTGCGAGATAGAGGAATACGATACGGACGATATGACGGTGGACACTGCGGAGGAGGTCAAGAAAAAATTTGAGATGAGCGTAGACGGAAAAACCGGAGAAATAACATGGTTTTCGGAATTATATTTGACATTTGAAGATTACAATAGTGTTGGTTTTTACAAGGAATATGATTTTATAAGCGATAAACATATCAAAGTAGTCGCCACGCTTCCGACAAGCACCACAGAAGAACAGGCAAAGAAAATCATGCTTGACAGAGTGGCGAAATTCAAGGCGGAAAGAGCCGGATTGTAGGAGAAAAAATATGTTAAATACAATCAAAGACCTTTTATTCCACGCCCTTATCGTGATTGGCATGGTCGCCCTTATCGCAACGGTATTTTGGTGGTTGCTTGTGGTACTTAACAGGATTTTTAAATTCAGCAAATACATCATTATGTATCGCCAATACAAGCGGAACGAGGAATTGTACAACGTCAAGGATAAATTGATTATATCAAAAGACGGAAAAATTTCGTATTCTTTCATTTCTGAAATGGACGAGCAGATTAAGATATTAAACAAGGCTATCAAAGAATGCGAGCGGAAAAGAGAACTTTGGAGAAAACGTGGAAAGTGAGGATTGAACAATGACAGATATTAACAATTTTATTTCAGAAATGGTCAGAGAGAAAGATAAATTAGATATGACGGTCTTCTTAAATTTCTTGCGAGACGAACTTGACCGGAAAGGAATCAAGCTGACGATAAAACGAAGCAGTGATTTGCATTTGGTTCCACTCAATATTTCAAACATTATCGGTGTAGAACTTGATTTGTCTGACCACTATAAGGAAAAAGACGCTGAAATCGAGAAATACAAGAAAGCCTTTGAGTCTGTCAAGTGCGAGAGGGATAAGGCGGTATGTGAGTATCAGAATGAGATTGACCGGCTGAAAAGCAGAGTGGCGGAGTTGGAGGGATTGCAGGATAAATTTCCTGTCGAGCCTATCCAGATGGCAGATTGGATTGTACACCACTTTGAGCAAGGCGTATATCCGGTTTACGAGAGAGACAGGAACGGAGATATAATTTTTATTGGAGATGGCGAAACGAAAATTCCTGTTGAGACAGGGGGATTAAGAAAGTGCGAGAAGGTGAAAGAAATCGCAGATTATCTTCTTGCGTACTGCAAATATCATTCGGAGGGGTAATAACATGAAAATGCAACTTGAAATCGAATATGAATACAATCAATTTCTGAAAGATATGAATGACAGCGGTTTTGTATTTGGACGGTACATGGACGAGGATGAGTATGAGGACGAATATTCACACAATGCCATTGACGAAGCTATGGAGATATTGCAAGAGAAAATCAGGACATATTTGCACGAGAATAGACCGGGAGAATTTGTTGTAACTTCCGGGTGGTACATTTTTGTTATGACACCTGACCGGGCGAGGCAGTCAAATATTTCTGAAAGAGACATAAATCTCTATCTTGTGAGGTAGATTAAATGAGCATGAGTACATACGTTCAAGGATTGAAGCCAAAAACAGAAGAATATCAGACAAAACTTGATATTTACAACGCTTGCAAGAAGATAAATATTGAGCCACCGAGAGAGATAGTTGATTTCTTTGACGGAGAGATATGCGAAGAGGGAATTATTATAGAGCTTCCCAAAGAAGCGGTTAGAGAATATGCAGACAATTACTGTCGTGAGTTCTTTGAGGTGGATTTAACAAAATTACCGCCTGATGTAACGAAGATTAGGTTTGTTAATTCGTATTAATAAAGAGGAAGATTTATGGATGTAAATGATTTGAAAGGGAAATACATGATTGCAGAAATTCCAAACAATCCATTTGATTGTCTTGGAAATCCTTGCTTCGGATTGCATTCAATTACTTTACCAATACAAGGTTTGCAGAGAGCAAAGGAATATGTAAATGGCTTTATCGAAGAGAGAGAAAAGAATGGAGAAATTAAAACCTACGCAATAATAGAAATCAAACAAATAATTAGTAATTGGAGCGCAGATAAAGAGATTGACAAAATTGAAAAGCAGATGCTTGAGTTACAGAAACGGAAAGAAGATATGTCGAGGAATATGGAATGAAGAAAAAGAAATTAAAACAACGCATTGCTGAACTCGAATCACAATTAGGGATGGAGAAATCAAGAGCGGAAGCCTGGGAACATATATCGCATTGTTTTATAGACAGATTAAAGGAACATGGTGTGAAAGCGCAAATTATTTTTCCGAAACCTCCGCTTGTCGATGCGTCACGCATGGAAGATACGGAGACAAGATATAAGCATGGAATCAATCCCACACCGCCGACACTCTCATTTGATTTTACGGAGCATGATAAGAAAGCAATATGCGATTTCAAAGAAAAACGTAAAGAAGATAATGAGCCGGAAGAGATAAAACAATGCAGAGAGTTTTTGAAAAGAGATAACAAATGCTATATATACATAACGAACTTCTTTGCTCAACCTATGATTTATGAGGCTTTGGGGTTCTCTTGCGGATATATGGAAATTCCAATTGTAAAAATCAAATATTCAAATGGAATGGAAAGTGAAATTTCGATTACGGAACTCATGGAGTATGACACGTTGGAAAAATGCGAAAAACGGTGCGAAGAACTCAACGAGAAAATGAAAGAGTATAGGGAATCTTGGAAGGAAGATTATTGGAGATTGAAACAGCTTGAGACGGAGAATAAGAGTTATGGGAAAGAATAACCGCCTAATCAACCAATTAAATGCAATCGCAAGCCGGAACCGCCAGTTGCACGTAGAAGAAGCATCGGATAAGATGGTGCCGCAGATTTACGCCGCTATGGCGATTGCACTTCATCGTTCAGAGAAATTCGGATATGAGAGGATAAACAGAGTATTCCTAGAATCGCAACACATTTGGGAGGATTTTTCAGGGAATATCGAGGAAATGATTGAACTTTGCGAGAAAGAGACAGGCGTGAGGATAGAGGGAAGACAGAATGATACATAGAGAAAGACAATGGAATAGTTGCGATAGATGTGGGAGGAAAATAGAGGACTGTGAGATGATTGCTTTTTCAAATCATCCAGTCGGAGTAAGAAAAATATTCAAAGATATTTTCGACCCAAAAACAAGGGAAGAAATGACTACGTTAAGAACAGAGACAGCAGAGGGGCCTTATGGATATATATCAGACCAATATTTGATGGAGAAAAAAGTTTTGTGCATGGAGATTACGGAATATTACAATTGCAAAACAAGAGAAATTCACCTATGCGGTAAATGCCGGAAAGCATTTGAGAGGTTTTTGAGGAATGAAGATTGAGCATGTATACCCTGATTATGTCACGCGACAAATTGAAGCAATCGACAGACGGATTGTTGAAATTGAAAGAGAATATCTTGAGAAATATTTAAGAAGTCTGCTTGGCGTATGCACAATAGAAATGGATTATAGAGACGATTGGCGCGTGAAAAGACTTGAAGAACAGAAATGTGATATTTATAAATGTGCTGTATATACAACGATTATCACAGCAGAGAATGAAGAAGAAAAGAAAATATTGAATGAGAGGATTGCGAGGAATGAGGATATTTGAAAAATTATTTTGTTGTCATGATTGGACTGAGATACATCGAGTAGAATACTTAGATTGCGTTGCATTGCTTTTGAAATGTAAGAAGTGCGGGAAATTGGTTAAAAAAATGATCTAGGAGGATTTAGAGGTGGAAATTATTTATAGAGAACCAAGAACAGGAAAACAACAGAGTTGATTAAGAAATGTGCCGAGAAAGGTGGCTATATCGTCTGTTTGGATGAAAATAGGGCGAATATGATTGCAGAAATGGCAAGAAATATGAATGCGAAAATTCCGTTTCCGCTTACATTTCACGAACTTATAACAAATAGATATTATGCGAGAGGAATTAGGAAAGTTTACATATATAATGCAGATGAACTTATTCGGAGTATAGCGGTTGGAGTTGAGGTTGATACAATCGTCATGGATAAAATGGAGGATTGATATGAATATAATTTTTCTTGACATAGACGGAGTTCTCAACTACGAAAACTCCAAAAACAAAGTGGAAGAAGAGAAAGTAAAACTTCTGAAAGAGATTGTCGACCAGACAGGTGCGGAAATTGTCTTATCTTCCGACTGGAGGTGTTGGTGGGATAAACCGGACGAGGATTTCAAACTTCTGATAGACAATCTCAATAAATTTGGCTTGAAACTAATCTCCAAGACACCGGAGACAGTGCATAGCTACCGGGGCGCAGAAATTCATCAATGGTTGAATGAATGGACGGGAGAAGCGGTGGAGAGGTTTGTTATCCTTGATGATAACATTGATATGAAACCGTACATGGATAGACTTGTGCAGACGGATTTCAAGCGTGGGCTGTGTAGGGAAGATGCGGAGAGGGCGGTTAAATTAATGAATGAGTGAGGGAGAAGAAAATGTGTGAATTCTGTAATTGGATAAGAAAAGCGGAATCGGATATAAGAGAAATGGGAAAATATTTTTCTGTCTGGAAACTGAATTAGATACAGATGGAGAAAAAACCGCTTGCGGCATGGAAATCCACTTTTGTCCTGTATGTGGGAGAAAATTAAGCGAGGTATCAGAATGAGCGAAGATAAAATGTTTGAAATGATAAAGGAAACATTTGAAAAATGTGATAGGGATAAAATGGTAGAATTTACATCTGCTTTGATTGCGAGATTGACAATAAATGGCATAAGTTGTTCGTGCGAATTTGAACCACGATTTATTGAGGGTGTCAGTGAAGATGGTTGCTACATAGAAAGGGAATATGCGAAATATGAGAAAAGTCCTATAAGAGATACTTTGAATGTGGATTTTCATAAACATGATGAAGCGGTACGAACGGAATTGAGAAGAGAATTTCTCAAAAATATGCTAAGTCCAAGATATGGAATGGTGGAGGTATCAGAATGAAAACAAACGAACATATAATCAAAGAATTTGAAAAAGTGAATGCTGAACTGAGAAAACAGTTGAGAGAATTAGAAGCGGAAAAACAGGGCTTAGAACAGATGTTTCAAGCGCAACAGGAACTTTTAAACCAAAGAAATTCCGTGATTGCCGAGTTAGAATCTGAATTGTCGGTTAAAGAGGGATTACTGAATATCAAGAACGGGCTGACCGGGAAAATTCTCTTTCCATGTGAAAATAAAAAAGTGGTAGATGAGATTTTGAACATTCGTGCAGAGGATATTCAAGACGATGTACATAGATTTGGAATTGAGTATTGCCAAAAGCGCATCAGATGGAATGGCAGGAAGAAAGAGTTTGATGAAATCTGCGATATGCTCAATGACTACATGAAAGAATACAACAAAGGTGGAGTGATTCGATTTTTAGCGGAAGTGACGCAAAAACTTAGGGAAAGCGGAGTTATGTGCACTGTAGAAGCACTTGACGGAGAAATCAGCGTCCGGGATGTTTTCATCAGAAATCAAAACGGAGTCACAGTAGATATAAATGGAATACCGAAAGAATACTCGCATGAAAATATATCTGAAATCGTCCGTGCATATGAGGATATACAACATTGCAAAGAACACGCTGGAGAACATCTTCATTCAGAAGAATATTTGAAAATAATTAGCTTACGTGGCGAAAACGATTCATTAAAAAGAAAAGTAAAAGAATTACATTCAAAACTTGATGAATCAATAGAAGCCGAACGCAGTTTATGCGAAGAAATCGAAAAGCTCGAAGCTGATAAGAGAGAAAGCAGGGATAAAATATTTCCGTATGAAAGCGTTGAGAAGATGAAAGAGAAGATAGAGACACTCAATGACAGACATCAATCAGACTGTATCGATAAGGCACAACTTCACACTGCTTTAGATGTGATGGCAGAGAAATATCAGCGATTAAGAGATATCCATGGGTTATAAGGAGGGAAAGTTATGTGGCTATTAAAATTACATTTTTCAATATCGGTATTATGCCTGTTGACATTCTTAGGATTCCGTATGGTGTACAAAGAACAGGTGAAGGAAAACGGATATGTTCCCGATGAGAAAAAGAAGAAAGGGCTATCATTTTATTTCATATTTTTTGTCCCGATTCTGAATATTCTTTCTGTGTTTGTACTTTTAATGATGATTGCAATGAAAAAAGAAGATTTAGAAAAGAAGTGTGAGGAATGGAAAAATGAGAGTTCAAATGGCAGATAAAATCTATGAAATGAATAGTAAGCGGTATAAAGGATTCCTAGAAGCCGTAAAAGGCTGTCTGCCGGTCGGAATCTATGCGGTGGAGAAGGACGGTTTAGCAATTATGATGAATGAGAAGCCGAAAGACATGGAGGACTTACGGAAACAGGTGGAGGACTTTAAGAGGAAAGGGTTTAAGGTACATTGGAATGGATTTTAAACAGGCGATGTGCGAGTTCGGGATTGCGCCAGAAAAGATAACTGAATACACAAATCAGATGAAGTTGTCGGAGATGATAGATTCTATTCTGACAAGACACGGGAAATCACATCTTGCGGTACCGTTAATATATGCAATGAGCCAATGGGGAGATATAACTTACGGGGAATATTTGGAGATGGTGAAGAATGAGATTCAGTGAATTTGTAGAAGCAATGCAGAATAAAGCGTTATCGGATTTTCAGAAAGGGTTTGTTGAGGATTTAGAGAAAAGATTGAAAGACGAATGCGAAATAACAATGCCGACGAACATCGGAAGGAAAGAGAATATTGAGACAATAAATGCCATTCATAAGATTATTGGGATTTAAGCTGAGGTTCAGAATGAAATTATTTAAGAAATCCAGAACGAAGAAGAGAGAATTTAATGGATTAAAAACCTTGGAAGATTGTAAGAAATATTATTTAGAAAACCCTGATTGCAGATACCTTATAGTTGCAGGAAAAGAAAAAAATCCGTATTCAATACACACAACCATTAAGGGAGCATGGGATGAGATTGAATCGAATTTCAAGTTCGACGCGCCATTTCCTATGGAAGTTGTTGATTTGCTTTATGAGTTTTGAAGGGGAGAATTGAAATGAGAATATTTAAGAATTTTAAAACAAAGAAGCAGTTGAGAGAAGAAAACGAAAAACTGAATGATATGCTAAGAATGGTGCGGTTCGCAAATACGAGACCTACCATTATCACTGAAAAAGTTTCAGAGAAAGTAAAGCGCCATATGATTCAAAATCTTGGAGAATTGGATGTTCCAAGAGAAATATTTGAAAAAGAGATTATTTACAATCTGATGGAGCAAATAAAACCGTACATAGATTTTCAAATAAGAAAAGAGCCGAGCGGAGAAAGGATATATACAGGTACGCTTTATGTGTTGAGGGATAGGTGATGGAATGAGAAAAAGATGTAAAAATTGTAAATGGCATATTGAAAGAGTAGAAATTGAAGATGAAGCAGGAAAGCATGAATGCTATGCTCACTCTCTTATTTGCTCGCCTATCAGTTTGGGATATGAAATAGAAAAAGAGAATGATTGTGATAAATTTCAAGAAAAAGGAGCGGAAACAGAAGAGGAAATACGGAAAGAATTTTTTAGAAGACCGCTTGTTGCGGATAAAACATTGAAATTCTTTGCTAGTTTGGGATTTTGAATAAAAGATTGGAGAAATGAGAATGAGTGATTTAAAAATATTTACAGACAACATTGAACCGCAGGCATTAGACCAAATTTACACGCTGATTAAGCAACCGGCATTCAGAGATTGCAAAGTGCGTATAATGCCGGATGCACATGTCGGGAAAGGTTGTGTAATCGGATTTACCGCTGACTTGGGAGATAAGGTCATTCCGAATATTGTCGGAGTGGATATCGGGTGTATTGATAAAGATACAGAAATCTTAACTCCTTGCGGATGGATTAGAATTAGTGATTATAAAGATCAAGATATATTGGTATACGATAAGAGTTCTGAAACGGCATACTTTGATACACCGTACATTTACCTAAAGAAACCTTGCGATAAATTTTATCATTTTTGTTCAAACAAAGGATTAGACCAAATGCTATCAGAAGAACATAAAATGCTTATTTGGAAAGGGTACAAGTCAAAAGGGTATACGCAATATATACAATTAGCGAAAGAGGTTTTTGAACATCATAACCATGTTTTAAAAACAAACTATTCGATAAAAACAACATTTTCTTTACAGCAAGAGCCTATTCAACTATCAAATGGCATGATAAGAGTTTGGGTAATGGTTAGCGCTGATGGTTGTATAAGAAAAAATGATAGGAACGGAACAAGGGTGGAACTTCATTTTTCTAAACAGAGAAAAATAGAAAGAGCGGAAAAATTATTAAATGAAGCGGATATACCTTACAGCAAAAACGAGGGGTCAGATGGAACGACATATATTTCTTTTA